>Ga0136638_10000024_pt1 | contig 20688 bp, 14 predicted proteins | sample AntDrymUQ8582206_2_FD_104671 | JGI IMG/M metagenome (GOLD analysis project Ga0136638, IMG submission 104671) | Polar desert sand microbial communities from Dry Valleys, Antarctica - metaG UQ858 (22.06) | ecosystem: Environmental > Terrestrial > Soil > Desert | place: Antarctica: Dry Valley...
CATATCGTGCGCTCTGAACCTGGCGCGCGCGTGCTGGTTCTCAACCTCGAATTGTCAACCTTGCATTTGCAGGAGACTGCGCATCTGCAACAAGTGTTGTCATTCCTGTTGTTCGGCGACGGCGCCGCGGCCGCGCTCGTGACGGCAGAGCCGCGTGGCATTGCACTCGATGAGTTTCGCGCAGTCGTCATTCCAGACAGCGCAGAAATGATCACGTGGCGCATCGGCGACCAGGGTTTCGACATGCACCTTTCCGGCCAGGTGCCGGCGCGCATCATGCAAACGTTAAAGGAGGAACTCGCGCGGCCAAACGCTGCCGGGGTTTTGCGAGGCCAAGGCTTGGATGACATCGACCTCTGGGCTGTGCACGCCGGCGGCCGCACTGTGCTCGATGCCGTCGAAGCCGGCCTGCAGTTGGACCCGCATGCGCTCGACGCCTCGCGTGCGGTGCTCGATGATTACGGCAACATGTCGTCGGCCACGGTGATGTTTGTTCTGAAACGTCTGTCTCAAATTTCTTCACCGAACGCCCGGGGGCTGGCGATGGCGTTCGGACCCGGCATGGTCGCGGAAACGTTTCGCTTCAGAACGATGGACTGACGCGATGGACCTGTCGGTGCGCAGCACGCAGGACGAATTGATGGACGGTCCGAACACCAGTGCGGCCGATTACGCGCAGTGCCTGGTCGACCTCGAGCAGGTCAATCGCATCACGATGACGCACCGGCCCACCTTGCGCTGGCTCGCGACGGCGATGCGCAAGATTCCGCAAACAAGAACTGTTTCGATCTTTGATGTCGCCTATGGCCACGGCGATCTTCTGCGCGCCATCCACTACTGGGGCGCTTCACATGGCCGTGTACTAACTCTGGCCGGCATTGACCTCAACCCACGCAGCGCAGTGGCAGCGCGCGCCGCGACGCCGGCGCCAATGATGATCGACTACCAGGTCGGTGATGTGTTTGCGGCCACGCTGCAGCCGCGCCCCGACTTTATTGTCAGCTCGCAATTCACGCATCATCTGGATGACGCGCAAGCAATGCAGTTCGTGCGATGGATGGAATCGAATTGCACGCACGGCTGGTATGTATCAGACCTGCAGCGCCACGCGATCTCTTACTACACGTTTCGGTGGATTGCACGCCTTGCCGGCTGGCACCGCATCGTGCGCTGCGACGGGACAGTGTCGATTGCGCGCAGCTTCCGCCTTGCCGAGTGGCGCGCGTTACTGCAGCGGGCCAAAGTGGCGGCGCGAGTTCGGTGGCACGTCCCTTTTCGTCTCGGCGTGGGTCGTTTGAAATGACAGCTAAAGCGAACCGTTCCATAGATAACGAGGTAGTCATCATCGGCGGCGGTTTGGCTGGCGGCGCAGCCGCAACGATGATGGCGCAAGCCGGTTGCCGCGTGCTGCTGTTCGAGCGCGAGAGTGCGCCATCGCACAAGATCTGTGGCGAATTCCTGAGCGCAGAAGCGAAGCAGTATCTGGTGCGCATTGGCCTGGATGTCGACGCGCTCGGTGGTCACGTCATCTCGCGGCTGCGGCTGGTGCGTGGCGCCTCGATGGTCGAGGCACCTCTGCCGTTTCACGGCCTGGGACTTTCACGACGCGTACTCGACAACGCGCTGCTCGAACATGCAATCGATTGCGGCGCAGACGTGCGGCGCAGCCGCGACGTTCGCGTTCTAAAGACGGCGAGCGGCGTGGAGATCGACGTTGAGAAGTTCGGCCGTTGGGCGCCGAACACGCTGTTGCTCGCGAACGGCAAGCACGATCTTCGCGGCCTGCGGCGCGAGCCGGTCAAACCTGTGGAAGATCTGGTCGGGTTCAAGACGTACTTCAGGCTCGATGCGACGCAGACCCAGGCGCTGCGCGAAAGCGTCGAAGTCATCGTGTTTCCGTGCGGCTACGCCGGCCTGCAATTGGTGGAAGGTGGGCGCGCGAACTTGTGCCTGCTTGTCGATCGTGCGCAGTTGCAGCGCAGCGGCGGAACCTGGGACGGTCTGCTGCGCGATCTGCTGCGCGACTGCGCGCACCTTCGACAACGCCTGACCGGGGCGACGCCTTTGCTCGATCGGCCGCTGGCGATCTATCGCGTGCCCTATGGGTTCGTGCACGCGCCGAAAGAGAGCGATCTGCCACATGTATATCGCCTCGGCGACCAAGCGGCCGTCATTGCTTCGTTTTCCGGTGACGGAATGGCGATTGCATTGCACAGTGCCGCGCTCGCCGTGCAGTCGCACCGGAGCCGACGCGGCGCGCATTACTATCATCAGCGCCTCAGCGCCGATGTTGCAGCACAATTGGCGCGCGCCTCTGCGCTGTATCGACTAGGCAGGTCCGCACCCGGCCAGGCGATGTTGATTCCGGTTGCGCGCGCCTGGCCGCGCGGCCTTCAGCTGGCCGCTGCACTGACGCGCGTCTCTCCGCGCGCTGTGACGCGAGTGCAGCGAGCACTCGTGCAGGTTTAGCAGCGGCGAGTTCGAAACGGAAATGAGGCAGAGCTATTTGATCACCTCGGTGGCTCTCTTGCGCAGCTCCTCGCGCTCAGCCTCCCGCTGTGCGATCAGTTTGCGCTTTTGTGCACGTCGCTGTGCACTCTGTTTTTGCTCTGCTTCGCTTTCCTGCGCACGCGCCCGTGCATGGTCCTGCTTCTGCTGAAACTTGCGCAAATTTTCGGCGCGCTCTGCAGCGGTGAGCCTGTCACCCCGGGGGCGCGCCGCATCGGCGTCGCGTCCCGGTTTCAGCACAGCAGCGTCGCTTCGGCTCTCACCAGCGTCGCGTTGTTTCACTTCCGTCTCGCGTAGCGCCGCAGCTGCGCGCTCCGCTTGTTCCTTTGCCGGCCGCCGGGTGTCCGCGGTGGTCCGCGCTTGAGCTTGCTCCGCTTGTCGCTTCGCGGTTCGCTCAGCCTCGATCCGGCGTCCGAAGTCGCGCGCTTCGACCCGCACGCGGTCGACTTCGCGCTCGGAAAGCAATTTTTCGCGGCGTACGTCTTCACGGCACGAGTTGACGAAGAACCCGCGGTAACACTCGGCTTCACGCAACTTCGCGTTCTGGGCAATGCGGACCATCTCGGCGTCTGCATCTTTCAACGCTTGCTGCGCGGCTACTGGTTCGCGAATGCTGCCTGCCGGGAATCGATGGCCGAAGTCGCTCTCCGCCCTCACCGGTAGTGTCAGCAACGTAGCGGTCAGGAATAACCATTTCATGTTGGATCAACGCTCACATTGCGCTCACGGCTGACGTTTCAAACACGCGCGACTACCTCGCGGCGCGGCGCCTCGAGGTATGCGCGCGATTGCATCTCGTGCAGGCGTGACACCGTGCGCGCGAACTCGTTCGTCAACGCACCGGCGACGTATAGCTGTTCGGGCGCGACCTCGGCCGAGGCGATCAATTTGACTCCGTGGTCATACAAAACATCGACCAGCCACGTAAACCGACGTGCCTCCGGCGCTTGCGCTTCGCTCATGAGGGGAATGTTGGACAGCACCACCGTATGAAACTGTTTTGCAATCTCAAGATAATCGTTCTGCGATCGCGGACCGCCGCACAGCACGGCGAAATCGAACCACACCACCCCGCCGGCACGGCGACGCGCGCGCAATTGCCGCGCTTCGATTTTGAGTACGGGACTCTCGTCTTCGCTTTCCGCGATCCTCTCGAATGCCGTCTGCAACAAGGCGTCGGCCGGCGTGCCCCACGGCGCCAGGTAGGCATCGATTCGGAGCATTGCCCGCATTCGATAATCGATGCCGCCGTCGACCTGCACCACGTCAAGCTGTTCGTTCAGCAACGCGATGGCGGGCAACACACGGTCTCGATGCAAACCGTCCGGGTATAGCCCGTCCGGCGGATAATTCGAAGTCATCACGAATCCAGTGTTCAAGTCGAACAGCGCGGCCAAAAGCCTGTGCAAAATCATGGCATCGGCGATGTCCGAGACGTGAAACTCGTCAAAGCAGATCAAGCGATGCCGCGACGCGATGCGTTGAGCCACTGCATCCAGCGGATTTTCGACGCCGCTCAGCTGATCAAGCTGGCGATGCACGCTGCGCATGAATTCGTGAAAGTGGACGCGCGTCTTGCGTGTCACCGGCACTGCAGCGAAAAACACGTCCATTAAAAAGCTCTTGCCGCGCCCCACGCCTCCCCACAAATAAACGCCACGCGGCACGGATGGGCGGACCAACAGTTTCTTCAACGCATTCGAACGCTGTGACTTGTATTCAGTCCAGTCTTCGTCCAGCATTTGCAGCCGGTCGGCAGCGACCTGCTGCGACCAATCGATCGCGAAGCCGCGCAGCTCGAGCGCGTTGTCGAGTTGATTGCGGAACGTCACTAAAAGTTAAGCGCTCGCTTGTCGACTGCTAATGCGGCTTCCTTGGTAGCCTCCGACAGCGAAGGATGCGCATGACAAATGCGCGCAATGTCTTCGCTCGATGCGCGAAATTCCATCGCGACCACGGCCTCGGCAATCAGCTCTGACGCCAACGGGCCGACGATGTGCACGCCGAGAATTTCATCAGTCTTCGCGTCCGCAAGAAACTTGACCATCCCGGTGGTATCGCCCAGGGCGCGGGCCCGGCCATTGGCCATGAAAGGAAATGTGCCAGCTTTGTAGGCGCGTCCCGCGCTTTTAAGCTGCTGCTCATTCTGCCCAACCCACGCGATTTCGGGCGATGTGTAAATCACCCACGGGATCGTGTTGAAGTTCACATGGCCGTGCTGGCCCGCGATGCGCTCGGCGACGGCGACACCCTCCTCTTCGGCCTTGTGCGCGAGCATCGGGCCACGCACCACGTCGCCCACCGCCCACACGTTGGGCAATGACGTGCGGCATTCGTCATCGACCACGACAAAACCGCGCTGATCGAGTTTCAATCCAATCGCCTCGCCATTCAGCCCGCCGGTATTCGGCAAGCGTCCGATCGAAACGATCAATGCGTCAACCGCCAGCGTCTGCGCCTCCGCGTTGGCATTCGCGTAGCTGACGACGACACCTTTCTTGTCGGCCTTGACGGCGCTGATCTTCACTCCGAGCTGAATCTTCAATCCCTGTTTGGTGAAAGCTTTCGCCGCTTCTTTGGCGATCTGCTGATCGATCGCGCCCAGAAACTCAGGCAATGCTTCAAGAATCGTTACATCGGCCCCCAGCCGTCGCCATACCGAACCCATCTCGAGCCCAATGACTCCGGCGCCGATGACTCCGAGCCGCTTCGGCACCGCAGCGATCGACAGCGCGCCGTCATTGCTCATGATGCGCTGCTCGTCGAACGGCGCAGCGGGCAGCGGCCGTGCGCTCGATCCGGTGGCGACGATTACGTTTTTGCCGATGATCGTTGCGTTGGCGGGTTCGGAGACAGCGATTTCGTAGCCTGCATCGTTGCCGGCGACGAATGACCCGCGGCCGTGAAAAAAAGCGACCTTGTTCTTCTTGAACAAATACAGAATGCCGTCGTTGTTCTGCTTGACCACGGTGTCCTTGCGTTGAAGCATTTTCTCAAGATCAAGAGATAACCCATTGATCTTTATTCCGTGATCAGCAAACGAATGGCCTGCGTGGTCGAAGTTCTCGGACGATTGCAGCAACGCCTTGGAGGGAATGCATCCGACGTTCGTGCACGTGCCGCCAGGCGCGGGGCCGCCTGACTTGCTCTTCCAGTCGTCGATGCACGCGGTCGCAAATCCAAGCTGCGCCGCGCGAATCGCGGCAATGTAGCCGCCGGGCCCGCCGCCGATGACGACGACGTCGAAGGTCTGCGCCATTTAGTTCTTAAACTTCAAGCAGCAAGCGCGCTGGATCTTCCAACGCTTCCTTCATCGCAACCAGCGCCAGCACCGCTTCACGACCGTCGATGATCCGATGGTCATACGACAGCGCCAGATAGTTGATCGGGCGAATCACGATCTGACCGTCTTCGACCACGGGCCGTTCCTTGGTTGCATGAATGCCAAGAATCGCCGATTGCGGCGGATTGATGATCGGCGTCGACAGCATCGAACCGAACACGCCGCCATTGGAAATCGAAAACGTGCCGCCCGTTAACTCTTCGAGCGCAAGCTTGCCGTCGGTCGCGCGCTTGCCGTAATCCGCAATCTTTTTTTCGATATCGCCGAAAGTCATTTGATCGGCGTCGCGCAATATCGGCACCACCAGGCCGCGCGGCGACCCGACCGCGATGCCGATGTCGAAGTAGCCGTGGTAAACGATTTCGGCGCCGTCGACCGATGCGTTGACGACCGGATAGCGCTTCAGCGCGGCCACTGCAGCCTTGACGAAGAACGACATGAAGCCAAGCTTGACCCCGTGTTCTTTCTCGAACTTGTCCTTGTAGCGCGCGCGCAGCTCCATCAGCGGCTGCATGTTGACTTCATTAAACGTGGTCAAAATCGCCGCGGTCGATTGCGACTGAACCAAGCGCTCAGCGACGCGCTGGCGAAGCCGCGACATCGGCACTCGCTGCTCGGGACGATTCGCGAACTCGGCGTGATCGATAGGCGGCTTCACCGTTGGTAATGCGGGACGTGCGGCAGCTGCAGGCGCGGTAACAGGCGAGGGGGCGACTGCTGGCTTGGCATCGGCCGCGACCGCACCGATCACGTCGCCTTTGGTTATGCGGCCGTCCTTGCCGGTGCCCGCAACCTGCCCTACCGACATTCCGGCATCGGCCATCATCTTTGCCGCGGCCGGCATTGCCGTGCCGCCTTTTGCGGCGCCGCTTGCTGCCGGCGCCGCCGCCGGTGCGACTACAGCAGCGGCGGGCTTCGCAGGCGCACTCGTTGCTTTACCGTCGGTCTCGAGCCGCGCTATCAGTTCGCCGGCGAGAACAGTGCTGCCATCGGGCTTGACGATTTCCGCCATAACTCCAGCCGCCGGCGCCGGCACTTCGAGCACGACCTTGTCGGTTTCAACTTCGATCAACGTTTCGTCGATCGCAACCGTATCACCCGGTTGCTTTTTCCACTGTAAAAGCGTCGCTTCGGCGACCGACTCCGACAACTGCGGCACTTTGACTTCAATAATCGACATTAGGGCCTGTTTACATTAAGAACGTGAGATGCGTTGGGCCGCAATGCGGATGGATGCGCGAAGAGTAGCGCGGCGAATGGTGGTTCCATTCGGCGTGCTGCTCGCCAAAGCAGACGCCGCATTTCGGCCCAACCCGGAGGGAAAGATGGATTGCGGGCGCATTGCGTCGTTGCCGCTTCGCTTATTGGTATGCACCAACGGCGCTCACGGCGCCTAGCACTGCACCCGCAATTCATCTTTCGCATTCACGTTTTTAATGTAAACAGGCCCTGCTCCGCTACTTGTTCAACACTATTCCCTTGAGCTTGCCAAATGCCTGCTCAATCAACGCCTTTTGTTGCTCGCTGTGCTTGGCGTAATAACCGACGGCGGGTGAAGCCGACGCGGCGCGCCCTGCGTAGGCCAGCTTCTGGCCGTCGGTCATGTTCTCGAGCACGTGGTGCTGAACGTAAAACCACGGCCCCTGATTGGCTGGCTCGTCCTGACACCAGACGACTTCGGTCAACGCCGGATATCGCTTCAGCTCAGCGGCCAACGATTTGTGCGGGAACGGGTACAACTGCTCGATGCGAAATATCGCAACCTCCTGGTCTTCGCGCTCGTTTCGGGCGTTGACCAGGTCGTAGTAGACCTTGCCCGAGCAACCGATCACGCGCTTGACTCCTTTGGCGTCGATTGCGGAGTCGGTCTCGCCGATCACTGTGCGGAACTCTCCTTTTGCCAGCTCCGACAAATCCGACGTTGCATCTTTAGCACGCAGCAACGACTTCGGCGTCATGATCACCAACGGCTTGCGGAACAGCCGGATCATCTGCCGCCGCAGCAAATGAAAAATCTGTGCCGCGCTGGTCGGCTGCACCACTTGCATATTGTTATCCGCCGCGAGCTGCAAAAATCTCTCGAGACGCGCTGACGAGTGCTCGGGCCCCTGCCCTTCGTAGCCATGCGGCAACATCAGCGTCAGCCCCGATTGGCGGCCCCACTTGACCTCGCCCGATGATATGAATTGATCAATCAACACTTGCGCGCCGTTGACGAAATCACCGAACTGCGCCTCCCAGATGACCAGCGCATTGGGCTCAGCACCCGAATAGCCATATTCGAATCCGAGGCACGCCTCTTCTGACAACACCGAATCGATAACCGTGAACGGCGCTTGTCCATCGGACACATTTTCAAGCGGCGTGTAGCTGCCTTCGTCGAACTTTTCGCGGTTCTGGTCGTGCAGCACGGTATGCCGGTGCGAGAACGTGCCGCGCGCAGTGTCCTGCCCCGTGATGCGAATCGGATAGCCGCCGGAAAGCAGCGTCGCGTAGGCAAGATGCTCCGCCATGCCCCAATCGAGCGGCACCTTGCCTTCGGCCATCAGGCGGCGATCCGCCACTACTTTCTCGACCAGCGGGTGCAGCTTGAAATTGGATGGGATCGTCGTGATGCGCTCGCCCATCCGCTTCAATTCCGGCAACGGCACCGCGGTATCGGCACTATCGGTCCATTTGCGATTTAGAAACGGCGACCAGTCGACCGCGTATTTGCTTTTGTAATTGGTCAGCACAGGATCGGAAGTACCGCGACCCTCATCCATCGCGGCACGAAAATCCTTCAGCATTTCGTCTGCTTGCTCGGCAGTGATGGTGCCCTGTGTAATCAGCTTGTCCGCGTAAATCTTGCGCGTGCCTGGATGTTGCGAAATTTTCTTGTACATCAAAGGCTGGGTGACGGCCGGTGTGTCCTGCTCGTTGTGGCCAAGCCGGCGGAAGCACACGATGTCGATAACGATGTCGGAGTTGAACTCCTGCCTGTAATCCATCGCTAGTTGCGTCACCAGCACCACCGCTTCCGGATCGTCGCCATTGACGTGAAATACCGGCGCCTCGATCATCTTGACCACGTCGGTGCAGTACAGCGTTGATCGTGTATCGCGCGGATCAGAGGTGGTAAATCCAATCTGGTTGTTGATGACGATGTGCACCGTGCCACCGGTACCGTAGCCGCGCGTTTGCGCCAGGTTCAGCGTTTCCATCACCACGCCCTGGCCGGCGAAAGCGGCGTCGCCATGCACCAGCACCGGCAATACCGAGTCGCCGTCCTTGTCGCCGCGCCGCTCCTGCCGCGCGCGCACCGACCCTTCGACCACCGGATTGACGATTTCCAGATGCGACGGGTTAAATGCGAGCGACAAATGCACCGGGCCGCCCGGCGTTGAGATGTCGCTTGAAAACCCGTTGTGATACTTGACGTCGCCACCCGGCAGATCCGAAGCGGCCTTGCCTTCGAACTCGGCGAACAAATCCTTCGGCATCTTGCCGAGAATATTGACCAGCACGTTCAAGCGCCCGCGATGCGCCATGCCGATGACGATTTCCTGCACGCCGCTGGCGCCGGCGCGCTGCACCAGCTCATCCATCGACGCGATGAAGCTTTCGCTGCCTTCGAGCGAGAACCGCTTCTGGCCGACGTACTTGGTGTGCAGATAACGCTCGAGGCCTTCGGCTGCGGTTAACCGTCCGAGAATTTCTTTCTTCGTCTCGATGCTGAACGACGGCGTGGCACGAATCGATTCGAGCCGCTGCTGGACCCAGCGCTTCTGCACTGGATCTGACACGTACATGTATTCAGCGCCGATGCTGCCGCAGTACGTCTCACGCAGCGCCTTGACGATCTCGCGCAGCGTCATCTGGTCCTGCCCGAAGTACGTGTTGGACGCCGAGAACACCGTGTCCATGTCCGCTTCGGTCAGGTCGTAGAACACCGGCTCGAGCTCCGGAATTGCCGGCCGCTCGCGCCGCTGCAGCGGATCAAGATTGGCCCAGCGGTTGCCGAGAAATCGGTACGCCGCGACGATCGACTGCACGTGCACCTGCTTGCGCGCGACCGAAAGATCGCTCGAAGCGACCTTCGGCGCAAAGGCATTCGCCTTGGCGCGCTGGGCAAAAGACTCGACGATCGGTGCGTGCGCTACGTCGCGCGAGTCCGGCGAGCCGTCGGCCGCCGGGACCAATTGCATCTGATCGAAATACGCCCGCCATTTTTCAGGGACGGAGCCGGGGTTATCGAGGTAGCGTTCGTATAACTCCTCGACGTACGGCGCGTTGCCGCCGAACAGATACGAGTTGGCTTGCAACTGTTTCATCATCGCTAACTCCTTTCAAACGAGTTTCTCGTTCAAAGCGCCGGTACACGTCATCTGCAAGGCAGAACAGTACCGGCAACAGCGTTCCGGTTTCCGGTCCCGCTGCTACCGCACTCATTTGCGTGAGCGCAGTAAACGGCGATGCTACCACCGTCGTTGCGCTTTATAGCGAGGGTTGCGTCGCTGCAGCATCCGATCTCACTGATCCCGGTGAGCGGCGCAGGCATACACTGAGCCCGGCACATAGCATCAGGAGACAATGTGCGACCGACGGATATCAAGAATCCGGATTATTTTCATCACGTCGTCGATTGCCAGTGGGCGTGTCCCGCACACACGCCTGTTCCGGAATACATCAGGCTGATCGCGGCCGGGCGTTACACCGACGCCTACATGGTCAACTGGAGTTCGAACGTATTCCCCGGAATTCTGGGACGCACGTGTGACAGGCCGTGCGAGCCTGCGTGCCGACGCGGACGAGTTGAAGCGCAACAAGCAGACAAGCCCGAGCCGGTAGCAATCTGCCGCCTGAAGCGCGTCGCGGCCGACTACAAGGACGATGACATCGCAGCACGATTGCCCAAACGCATCGTTCCGCTGAACGGAAAGCGCATCGCGTGCGTCGGTGGTGGGCCGGCGTCGCTCACTGTCGCCCGCGACCTTGCGCCGCTCGGCTATTCAGTCACCGTGTTCGATCAGGACCCGCAGGCGGGCGGCATGATCCGCACGCAAATTCCGCGCTTTCGCTTACCCGAAGAAGTGATCGACGAAGAAACCGGCTACATCCTCGGCCTAGGCGTCGAGTTTTGCGGCGGCGTCAAGATCGATTCGATGAAAGCTTTGCTGGCGCAGAACTACGACGCCGTTTTCGTTGGCTCGGGCGCCCCGCGCGGCCGTGACCTCGACCTTCCTGGGCGGCACGAAGCGGCGGCAAAAATTCACGTCGGCATCGAGTGGCTGTCATCGGTGTCCTTTGGCCATGTTGAGAAAATTGGCAAGAGAGTGATCGTGCTTGGCGGCGGCAATACCGCGATGGATTGCTGCCGCACATCCAAGCGCCTCGGCGGCGACGATGTCAAGGTCATCGTTCGCTCCGGCTTCGACGAGATGAAAGCATCGCCATGGGAAAAGGAAGACGCGCTGCACGAAGGCATTCCGATTCTGAATTATCTGGTGCCTAAAGCGTTCCTGCACGATAACGGCCGCCTAACGGCGATGAGTTTTGAGAAGGTCGAAGCTCAGTACGACAGCAAGGGCCGTCGCTCTTTAAAGCCTACTGGTGAACCCGAAGTGATTCACGAATGCGACGAAGTCTTGATCGCGGTCGGTCAGGAAAATGCGTTCCCATGGATCGAGCCTGATTGCGGCCTTGCCTTTGACGAATGGGGCATGCCGGTACTCGACAAGACAACGCTGCAGTCGTCGATTCCGCATGTGTTCTTCGGCGGCGATTCCGCGCTCGGACCCAAGAACATCATCTGGGCCGTTGCGCACGGCCACGATGCTGCCATTTCAATCGACAAGTTGCTGCATGGCGAGGACGTGCGGCAGCGTCCTGCTCCCGGCGTTACGCTGCTGTCGCAAAAGATGGGTATCCATGAGTGGAGCTACGATAACGAGGTCGCTAATGACGAGCGCTACAAGGTGCCATGGCGCGACGTCAATCAGGTGCTGCGCAATATCAAGGTCGAGGTCGAGCTTGGCTTTGATCCCGCCACTGCGTGGAAGGAAGCGCAGCGCTGCCTGAACTGCGACGTGCAGACGGTGTTCAGCGCGCAGCTTTGCATCGAATGCGATGCGTGCGTTGATATCTGTCCGACTGACTGCATCAACTTCATCATCAATGGCGAGGAAACCGAACTGCGACAAAGGCTACGGGCGCCGGCGTTGAATCTAGAGCAGGATTTGTACGTCGCCGACGGTCTGAAAACCGGACGCGCGATGGTCAAGGACGAGGACGTGTGCCTGCACTGCGGCCTGTGCGCCGAGCGCTGCCCGACCGGCGCGTGGGACATGCAGAAGTTTCTGCTCGACATGACGCAGGCCGGGCGCGATTGCCGCACGCGGCAGAAGGTGGCAGCGTGAACGCGCGCGACAGCGGTAGTCCCGTTGCACAGCGGACGCCGCGCATCAGCGCAGTCAACGACTTCGTTGTCAAGTTCGCCAACGTCAACGGCTCGGGCTCGGCCTCGGCCAACGAATTATTCGCGCGCAGCATCTTGCGCATGGGCGTGCCGGTTTCACCGCGCAATATTTTTCCGTCGAACATTCAGGGCTTGCCGACCTGGTACGAAGTGCGGGTCACCGAGCACGGTCATCTGGGCCGGCGCGGCGGCGTGGATCTGATGGTCGCGATGAATCCGCAGACGTGGGAAAAGGATATCGCCGAGATCGAACCCGGCGGCTATCTGATGTATGACAGCACCAAGCCGATTGCCGGAGGAAAACTGCGCGCCGACATCAACCTGGTCGGCGTGCCATTGACCGAAATCGCGGCAAGCAAGTATTCAGACGCCAAAGAGCGGCAACTGCTGAAGAACATCATGTACGTCGGCGTGCTCACCGGCTTGCTCGGCATCGAACCCGAAGTGATCGCGCAGCTGCTCGGCGAGCAGTACAAGGGCAAGGATCGGCTGATCAAGCCGAACCTTGACGCCTTCATGACCGGCCTGCACCACGCGCGTGAGCGGCTCGAAGACGCGATGGAGTTACGAGTCGAGCGGCGCGATGCGGTCGGCGATCGCATCTTCATCGAAGGCAACGCGGCGGCGGCGCTCGGATGCGTTTACGGCGGCGCGACCGTGTGCGCGTGGTATCCGATCACGCCGTCGTCATCGCTGGCCGAAGCGTTTCAAAAGTATTGCAGCAAGTATCGCGTTGATAAAGCCACCGGCACCAACAAGTTTGCAATCGTGCAGGCGGAAGACGAGCTGGCGTCTATCGGAATCGTCATCGGCGCCGCCTGGAACGGCGCGCGTGCGTTCACCGCTACGTCCGGGCCCGGCATCTCGCTGATGAGCGAGTTCATTGGCCTTGCGTACTTTGCGGAAATTCCCGCGGTGATCATTGACGTGCAGCGTGGCGGGCCTTCGACTGGCATGCCGACTCGCACACAGCAGTCGGACTTGATCGCGTGCGCTTACGCATCGCATGGCGATACGAAGCACGTGCTGCTGTTTCCGGAAGATCCCTATGAATGTTTCGAGTTTGCCGCTGCTGCGCTCGACCTCGCGGAACGATTGCAGACGCCGATTTTTCTGATGACCGATCTGGACATCGGCATGAATCACCGCCTGTCGGCGCCGTTGACCTGGGACGAGAGCCGACGCTACGACCGCGGCAAGGTGATGAGCGAGGCCGATCTCGAGTCAGGACGTGATTTCGGACGTTACCTTGACGGTGACGGCGACGGCGTCCCGTGGCGCACGTTGCCCGGCACGCACGCCACTCGCGGCGCGTATTTCACGCGTGGCACGACCAAAGATGCCTACGCACGCTATTCCGAAGCCGGCCCCGATTACATCTACAACATGGAGCGGCTGCTGAAGAAGTTCGAAACCGCTTCGAAGCTGGTCCCGCAGCCGGTGCTTGCAGCGGCAGCGCAGAAAACTTCGTATGGCGTTATTTACTTCGGGTCAACTGCGCCGTCGATGAACGAGGCGCTCGGTCGCCTGCAACAACAGGGCGTGCATCTGGATCGGTTGCGGGTACGTGCATTTCCTTTTGCATCGTCCGTCAAAAAGTTCATCACGGACCACGAAGCCGTGTTCGTAGTCGAGCAGAATCGCGACGGTCAGCTGCGTTCAATGCTGATCAACGAGTTGGGAATCGATCCGGCGCGGCTGGTGGCGGTACTGCACTACGACGGCACGCCGATTACCGCGCGCTTCATTGTCAAGGCGATTGGAGCGCGTGCGCACGGCGCCAACGTGCTGCCGATAAAAGCCGACAAGGCGGCATGAGGAGCTTTCGATGACCTACCTTGTAAAGCCGAAGCTGCGCCACCCCACACTGCCCGCGAACAGTCTTGGCTATACACGGCGCGACTACGAAGGGAAAATCTCGACGCTATGCGCCGGCTGCGGACATGATGCAATTTCCGCCGCAATCGTGCAGGCGTGCTGGGAACTTGCGATTGAGCCGCATCGTGTTGCAAAGTTATCAGGCATCGGCTGCTCGTCGAAGACGCCCGATTACTTTCTCGGCGCGTCGCACGGATTCAATTCGGTGCACGGCCGCATGCCGTCAGTGCTAACCGGCGCCAATCTGGCGAATCGCGATCTGATCTACCTCGGCGTCTCCGGCGATGGCGACTCAGCGTCGATCGGGCTTGGCCAGTTTGCGCATCTGATCAGACGCGGCGTCAACATGACATACGTCGTGGAAAACAACGGCGTATACGGCCTGACCAAAGGACAGTTTTCAGCCACCGCGGATCGCGGATCGAAAGCAAAGCGCGGCGCGGTCAATCGCGATTCACCGATCGACATGGTCGCGATTGCACTGCAGCTTGGAGTGACCTATGTAGCGCGCAGTTTTTCGGGCGACAAGGACCAGCTGGTACCGCTGATAAAGGGCGCATTAAGCCACCGCGGATCCGCGTTGATCGACGTGCTGAGCCCATGTGTCGCATTCAACAATCATCCCGGCAGCACCAAAAGCTACGACTACGTTCGCGAACACAATGACGCGGTAAACCGGCTCGATTTCATGCCGTTCCGTAAAGCGATCGAAGCGGATTACGAGCCGGGCGAAGTTATCGAGATCACGCAACACGACGGCAGCCGGCTGCGGCTGCGAAAACTGACCGACGGGTACGACGCCGGCGACCGGTTGGCGGCGATCAGCCACATTCACGTGCACCAGGCGCGCGGCGAAATTGTCACCGGCCTGTTGTACATCGACCCGGCGGCGGACGATCTGCACGAGCACCTTGCGACGGTTTCGACGCCGCTCAACAAGCTCACCGAGGCCGAGCTCTGCCCCGGCGCGGCGGCGCTGGATATCATCAACGCAGAGATGCGTTAGCGTTTCACAACGCGTTCATCCAAAGTTCGGCGCGTCTTCACCTGGCGCCGCGACGATAGGGCTTCACCCTGTCGGAGTTCATCGTGTTCAAATCGCCGCGCAATCCCTTGTTGGCCAAAGCCCTCGTCGTCGGCGCCCTCGCGCTGCTGATGCTGATTCCACTGAATATGATCGAAGGGCTGATCGCTGAGCGCGCGGCGCGGCGAATGGAAGCCGTAGCCAGCGTGCAAGCGAGCTTCGCCGGTAGGCAGACACTTGTGTTGCCGTTTTTTGTGTGGCCCTACGTCGAACAATGGACCGACGAAACAGTCAATGCATCCGGCCGCGTCATCGCACGGACCCAACACACCAGCGAAACAAGATATTTGCTGTGGTTCGCTGAGCAAGTGGGCGCCGACGCGCAGGTCACCGTTCAGAGCGACCGCTATCGCGGCATCCACCGCGTACGTACTTTCGACTCGAAAATTTCAATTAGCGGCAGTGTCATCTGGCCCGACCGCAACGCGGTAAAACCATCGGCCGACGGCCGGCGCTTGGTGTGGGCGGAGCCACGGCTGGTGCTGCCGATCTCCGATGTGCGTGGTCTGCGCGGAACTCCATCGCTGGCCGTCGATGGCGAGCCGCGCACGTTCAAAGAGGCGACGCTGCTCGCTACGATGAACTCGGGAATCCACGCGGTACTCGTGGCACCATCGGCAACGTCATCGCAACGCTTCTCGATTGCCCTCGCGCTGGCGGGCACCGAACAAATCGCGTTTGCTCCTACCGCCACGAACACGGTCGTCACTTTGCAATCGGCCTGGCCCGACCCGCATTTCGCAGGCCGCTATTTGCCGGTGGATCGCATCATCTCAGCGGCGGGATTTACCGCTCGCTGGGAAGTGCCGGCACTTGCGTCAGCCGTGCAACAGCAACTACGCGCGGTTGCTTCGGGCACGGTGGGCGATAAGCGAGGCGTCACCGCGATCGACACCTTTGACGTCGACTTTATCGAGGCAGTCAACGCCTACCTGCTGGCGGAGCGCTCGACCAAGCACGGCGCGCTGATCATAGTGCTGGTGTTCGCCGCGCTGTTCCTGTTTGACACGCTGCGTGCGGTGAATGCGCACGCGGTGCAATATGGCTTCGTCGGCCTGTCACTCGCAATTTTTTTTCTGCTGCTGCTGAGCCTCTCCGAACATATCGCGTTCGGCCTTGCCTACCTGATCGCTGGGTCGGCGTGCACGATGCTGATTACCTATTACTTGCGCTATGTACTGCGCGACACCCGCCGCACCGCCGGCTTTGGCGCAGCGCTGGCGCTGATGTATGCCACCGTGTATGCAATCCTGGTGGCCGAAGGAAGCGCATTGTTGATGGGCAGCGGGCTGCTGTTCGCCACGCTGGCGACAGCAATGATCGTCACCCGCAAGTTTGATTGGCGGCAATTCAGCGCGGGAATAAGGGCTGAATAGGCCAGCGGTCATCGCCGCGCTAAAGTGCGGCGATGAAAAGCTTCGGCCGCCGTGCCACCAAGGTACTACAGCACCCAGGCACCTTTTCGCTTGCGGTCATCAAGCAGTTCCGCGCCAATCAAGGATTGCTGTTGGCAGGGGCTGTTGCGTACTACGCGCTGTTATCACTGGTTCCGCTGTTGATTCTCGTAGTTCTCGCGCTCACGCAAGTCTTCGAGGAAACACAGGTGCTGACCGCGATCGGCGCCTATCTCGAATTCGTCGTTCCAGGCCAGTCCGATGCGCTGGTAACCGAGCTGCGCAATTTTCTGACGCATCGCGAGCTCGTCGGCTGGCTACTGCTCGCGCTGATGCTCTTTTTCAGCTCTCTAGCATTCACTGTCCTTGAAAACGCGATGTCAGTGATCTTCTTTCACCGCGTGACCGTGCGCCGCCGGCATTTTCTGGCGTCCGCAGTGATGCCGTATCTGTTCATTCTGTCTCTGGCCGTCGGCCTGCTGATCATCACTATCGTGTCGGGCGCGATCAGCCGGCTCGGGACGCACTCACTGATAATTCTCGGCCAGCCACAGCCGCTCGAGGTATTTTCAACGCGGCTCCTGTATCTGATGGGAGTGGCGGGCGAAATCTTCCTGTTGACCGCCGTTTACATGGTGATGCCGGTCGGCCGCCTACGGCTTCGCCATGCGCTAATCGGTGGCACGGCGGCGGCGCTGCTATGGGAACTAACGCGCCACGCGCTGGTTTGGTACTACTCGACAATCTCACAGATTCAGGTGGTCTACGGCTCACTTACAACATCGATCGCGGTACTGATCAGTGTCGAGATCGGTGCAATCGTGGTGCTGCTCGGCGCGCAGGTGATCGCCGAGTACGAACGCATCGGCTACGAACCGATCGACACCAAGCCCAAGGAGATGAAAGCCGAGAAGGCATAAAACATTTTTCAGCGTTGCCCGATCGGCTTGGCATCGCGTCGCGTGGCGCCGATGTACAACTGCCGCGGCCGGCCGATCTTGTACTCTGGATCGGCAATCATCTCGTTTAGCAGGGCAATCCAGCCGACCGTGCGCGCGAGTGCGAAGATCGCGGTAAAAAAAGCGGCACCTGAATGCCGATCGCTTTTTGAACGATGCCCGAGTAGTAGTCGACGTTCGGGTAAAGCTTGCGGCTGACGAAGTAATCGGCGCTGGAGAAATCGCGCTTGAAGACGCATCGCTAGTTTGAACAGAGGATCGTCCTGCAGCCCCAGTACTTGCAGCACCTCGTGGCACGTCTCGCGCATCAGCTTCGCGCGCGGATCGTAGTTTTTATACACGCGGTGACCAAAGCCCATCAGTCGCACTTCGGAATTCTTGTCCTTCACCTTGCCGATGAATTCGCCGATCTTCGCGACCCCGCCCTGCGCCTGGATGTCGTACAGCATGTTCAGCGCCGCCTCGTTGGCGCCGCCGTGCGCGGGACCCCACAGGCACGCCACGCCGGCCGCGATTGCGGCAAACGGATTGGTGCCGGATGACGCGCACAGCCGCACGGTCGAAGTCGAAGCGTTTTGCTCATGGTCCGCGTGCAAAATGAAAATGCGATCCATTGCGCGCACTAGCACGTCGTTGACCTTGTATTCCTCGCACGGCGTGGCGAACATCATGCGCATGAAGTTCGCCGCGTAGGAAAGGTCGTTGCGCGGATAAACGTATGGCTGACCCACGGTGTACTTGTAGGCCATAGCCACCAGCGTTGGCATTTTCGCGATCAAGCGATGCGCAGAGATTTCGCGCTGCTGCGGATCGTTCAGGTTCATCGAGTCCGGGTAAAACGCCGACATCGCGCCCACCAGACCCGTCATGACCGCCATCGGGTGCGCATCACGCCTGAAGCCGCGCAAAAAAAACTGCATCTGCTCGTTGACCATCGTGTGATAGGTGACCGTCTTGTCGAACTCCTGCTTCTGCGATGAGTTCGGCATACCGCGGCACTTGCGTGGCTAAGTGATCGCCCAGCGATTTGCTGGACTGTTTAGGGTGCTCGGCGAAAACAGCGGCGTGAGAAAGCTGTGATAGAGCCGTGACATTTGCGAAGAGCACCAGCGATCGTCAACGAACGACGCTTAGGAGCTCTCGCTTATGAAACCGTTTTTAATGAAGCTGAAGCTTGTTCGGCGCCGCGCGTTGTCGAGATGTTAAGAATATTTGATCCTTGCGAGGGCAACCGGGCGTAATCGACTGAACGCTTTGGACTAAGGTGATGCTCGGTTTACATGCATGAGAACCACGCTCGCAAGCGCCCAGAGAGATGTTGTCCGGACCAGATTGCAAGGAGAGCACATGAAAAATCAAATCAATGCATCGGGTAATACCCGGAAAATAGTGAGCATTACATCCGCGAGTTTCCTGCTGGCCTTGGTGGCTTTCGCCCTGTCAGGATGTGGCCAGGGCGGAAGCGCCATTGCGCAGGCGGGTCCAGGTGAGGTAGACAGGCAGGCAGTCATCAGCCGCGGAGACGTGGTCAACCTGCCCGCGCCGCTCAAGAACCGGCTCGGCGATATGGCGGCGCGACCGCATAGCTTTCTGCCGGTGACGGCGTTCGCCGAGGCCGATGACCCGACTCAACTCTTTCAGTATTACTTGCTGGACACCAACAATTTTCAGCCCAACGTGTTTACCGCGCTGGTCCCGGGCATCAATGACGGCGCGATCCCCACCGGCGCCAATGCCGCCAACTCCCAAATGCCCAGCCTGGGTGCTATCCGTTTGGGCCTCGAACCCAAACCCGGTCTGCCCACCGACCCTAACGACGTGCGTGCGTTCATCGATGGGTGGACCGATATCTCGGGTCTGTTCGTTATCAACAATGAGTCCGGCTGGTACGAAGGCTGGATGATCCGCGATATAAAAGTGCCGCCGATCAGAGATACTTTGCGTGCCGACGGCACCGCGCAATACGGGTTCATGACCTCCGCGGACGCCGCCGCCATCGCCGCACTAGGGCCGAACAACATCCCCGGTAATTTCTTTACCCTCGACGGCCAGGCGCCGCGCTTTGGCAGTGCGACCGACGTGTTTCCTGATCCGGCGCGTCAACCGAACATCGTTCCATTCCCGGTCAGCTTCGGCACTTTCAACGCGCAGCAACAGAGTGATATACATGCTTACTGGGAGTTCAATCCTTCCACCAACTGGGTGTTCCCGCACTATGAGTTGCCGTTTACCGGCGGAGTGCCGACGACATTCGCCGCCGGAATGCAGTACGCGGTTCAATCCGTAATCGCCGGTGATGGTCCGGGCGTGGGAAGGCCAGATAACAACAAAATCACTTACGGCGACAACCCCGACAATCCGCGTGACCCGGATCGTGGGTTGGTCAGTGAAATCAACGATCCAAACCGTCCGATGACTGGCAATCCAACACGTCTCGAAACGCGCATCCGGTTTATTCCCAGCGGTCTGACCGAAGAGTTGCTGGTTAATGTATTCGTGCGCGTGACTTCGTTCATGCCCGGCACTCCGCCCAACTCGCCGGCCAACATCGGGGCACGACTACTCGCGTCGTATGCCCAAGAGGTCGCCCGGGTAGATCAGAATGCCGACGGCGTGCTCACCTTCGTTGAGGCGGACGTCAACGGCACCTCCGACGGTGGCCTGCTTAACAGACGACTATATCTCCCCGCCACTGCGTTCAATCGCTTCGCCGTAACGCGCGAGATTAATGACGGTCTGTTAGCCCCGCGCTTTGCACCGAGTCAACGTGGCTACGTCCTGAGCGGCTCGTTGACACTCGTGAATCCTTCGGTGCCGGCGTCCGTTCCGCGTGACGCCGACAATCGTTGAGGCGAAAGTTATTCAGAATAAGACCGGGAGGTCGCAGCGCGCGCTCCCGGTCTTTTCGAGCGCTATACCCGTTCCGCGCTGCGCTCCTTCTTGTCCGCGCCGCGCTTGCCGATCGGCGTCACATCGCGCCGCTTGGCGCCGACATACAGTTGCCGTGGCCGCCCGATCTTGTATTCGGGATCGGCGATCATCTCGTTTAACTGCGCAATCCAGCC
>Ga0136638_10000025_pt1 | contig 20610 bp, 3 predicted proteins | sample AntDrymUQ8582206_2_FD_104671 | JGI IMG/M metagenome (GOLD analysis project Ga0136638, IMG submission 104671) | Polar desert sand microbial communities from Dry Valleys, Antarctica - metaG UQ858 (22.06) | ecosystem: Environmental > Terrestrial > Soil > Desert | place: Antarctica: Dry Valley...
CCTGCAAGCAGACGACGTCGGGCTTTGCAGCAGCGAGCCAGGTCAGCAGATTCGCAAGCCGTCGATTGACGTTGTTGATATTGAAGGTGGCAATCTTCACGATGCGGGCTGGCGGAGGTGGTGAGATTCGAACTCACGAAGGACTTACGCCCTTGCCGGTTTTCAAGACCGGTGCCTTAAACCGCTCGGCCACGCCTCCGAGAGCGTATTTTGCCGTTTTGTCGGCGCCTGCGTGCGAAAATAACGGTGGAGGAAATAGTGTCGGCAGCAAATCCTGTTTCGTTGCTCGTGGGCTATGGGCCTTTCTCGCAATTGAACGATTGCGCCGAGCCGGCGCAGCCATGCATCTTCGTCAGCATTCCTAGCTATCGCGACGTCGAGACCCAGTGGACCGTAAAGGATTTGTTCGAAATGGCTCGCTATCCGGACCGGGTTTTTGTAGGAATTTGTTGGCAGTTTGATCACGAGCAGGACGCGCATTGCTTTGTCGAGCCGTATTCGCGGCCGGCGCAGGTGCGAGTTATTGATGTGCCGGCCGCCGAGAGCCGAGGTGCAAACTGGGCCCGGTCACAAGCCATGTCGTTATGGCAAGGCGAACCCTACGTTCTGATGATCGACGCGCACATGCGCTTCGAGCGCCATTGGGACGAGATGCTGCTCGACATGCTGCAACAATGTCCAAGCAACGACGCGGTTCTCACGACGTTTCCCACCCAGTACACACCGCCCGATAAGTGTGATCGCAACGGCATCAAGCTGATGGCGTTTCGTGAATTCACAGCCGCTTCGGCCGGCGCACCACCGAAGCTGCGCTATCGGAGCTTTAGGATAAAGCCGCCGGAGCTACCGACGGCGCCGGTTCCAACGGCTACAGTGGCGCACGGTTTCATGTTTGCTTCAGCGCGCCTTTTCCAAGCGGTGCTGATCGATCCGCACATCTACTTTTTTGGTGATGAGCTGACGTTCGCCACACGTGCGTGGACGCACGGATGGGATTTTTATTCTCCCCATCGACCGGTTTTGTTTCACCTGTGGGATCGAACGACGCGTCCGCGTCACGCCCATGATCAGCCTGCCGGTGTTCGATTGTTACGCCGACGCAGCGCAGCTCGCGTCGCACATTTAGTCGGCATTGAGAGATGCACTGATCCACACGCGCTGGTCGAACTGGCGCAATACGGGTTCGGCAGTAAACGTAGCCTGCGCGAATACGAGTGCTTTAGCGGTGTCGATTTTAAGAATCGGACGTTGGCGCCACACGCGATGGCTGGCAAATTTGGTTGTGCGCCTGCGGGGATTGTTTCAGCGGCCGAGGCGCGGATATTTATCGCAATTCGCAGCTATCGCGATGAGCAAACACAATGGACGCTGAAAAATCTGTTCGCGGCGGCGAGCAAGCCGCACCGCGTGACCGTAGGAATTTGCTGGCAATTTGAGCCGAGTCAAGACGCGCATTGTTTCGCAGAGCTCTATGCGTACCCTAAGCAAGTGCGCGTGGTCGGCACACTCGCGTCACAAACGAAGGGCGGCTGCTGGGCCCACGAGCAGGCGCTTGCGCTGGCACAAGGGGAAGACTATGTGCTGATCATCGATTCGCACATGCGATTCGTTCCGGGCTGGGACGAGAAGCTGATAAACGTGATCGAGTCAGCGAACGACCCAAAGGCCGTGCTGACCGCATGGCTGCCGGGTTACATGCCGCCCGACACGTTGCGTGCCCCTCCAGCAGGGCGTGTACGGCGCATCGCGGTAAAGAAGTTTTCCCACCAGCAACACCCATCGATCGTGCACCTTAAAGGCATCACTGTCGCACAAGAACAAATGGCGGCCGTTAACCCAACCCCGTTTCTAGTCGCCAATTTCATATTCACGCGCGCGAGCACTTTCGGTGAAGTTCCGGTCGACCCGCACATTCATCTATATGGCGAAGAGATCACACTGTCGGCTCGACTCTGGACCCGTGGCTATACGCTGTATGAACCTGGCGAAACGCTGGCGTACCACTATTGGAAACCGCCTGCGGTTAACGCGCTTGACTTGTATAAGGGCCGGGATCGGCCCAGTGTAGCGGCAAACAATGCGCGCGTGCGCCATTTGCTGCGTCTTAAAAAATCACGCGATCCGGCAGCCTTGGTGGATCTTGACCGCTACGCCCTGGGCAGCGAGCGCACGCTCGAAAGCCTGTGGCAATTTGCCGGGGTCGACCTTGTTAGTGGCGTTGTCTCGGAAGACGCTTCGCACGCAAGATGGAATCTTGGCTGCCTGCGCGCAGCCCCTGCAACCACAACTCATGAAACGGCGGGCAATGCGCACACGGTCGGTGCGGCACGCAACTAAAGTCAGATCACACCAAGCTGCTTCAAAACCGGCAGGCGCTGCTGCGTGAAGTCGTGCACTCTGGTCTCGAGCTCGGCGATGTTATCCGCCTCATCCTCAATCCGCTTACCCTCTTTGATCAAACGCTTGTTCTGTTCTTTGAATCGTTTCCAGACAAAGTCAGTAATGCTTCGCGCATCGGGTTTCTTGATGCTGCGCATGGCCAAAATGATCAACTGCTCCGGATTGGCGACAAAGGCGCCGCTACCAATCGTGGGCGCTGCAAGAAACTGCATCGAATCATCCAACAGCGCGGAGTCGACCAAGACTTGATTTAGCGACTGCGCGGCATCGATCTTGCCGCCGCCGTCACCCAGCATCGGATGCGTCTGTCCACTTTCGACGAGTAACGAGAGTGCCTGCGCCACTTGCCAGGCCTGCACACTGGCAAGTGGCGGCAGAGCGGCGATTTCCTTAAACGTCGCCGGCCCCTGCACCAGTCTGTCGAGTATCGGCTTAACCACAGGCTCGTTCGCGTCAAGCTCGCCCGCAGAGGTCGCGAGCTTCAGCGTGACCTTGTCAGGTGGCAACGTCAACACGAATCGAATCTTGTTCATCTCGTGCACAAACTGCGCGTTCGACAATCGCACGGGGCCACGCACGTAAAGGTCGCGGCGGAACTGTCGATTCACCGTAAAGTCCTTGATGGTTTCAACCATCGAAGGGCCGCCGGCGCTGCCCATCATCTCGCTAATTTCTTTCGGCAAGTTCAATGCCAGCACGTTGTCGCTAACAGTCGCGGAGCCGACGTACTCCAATCTCGCTTCCTGCATTTCACGCGCGACATCGACGTGATAAAGCGCTTCCCAGTGTTCGTTCAAATATTCATGCGCAAGGTATGTGCGCTCTTTGCTCTGCAACCGGCCCAGGTTGCGTGTCACCGACTCGTTAGCTTTGAAGTAGCGCGCGCCCTTGGCGGCGAGTTGATTAACGAACTCGATCGCAGCCATCACGTTTTGGTCGCTGCGGCCTGGGTGAGCTTTTACGTACTCGCGCATCAAGCGTTGCACCGGCACGAATGGCGCCCAACCCGGCATGCAGTTGTAGCTGATGTACACGACACCGCCGGGTTTGAGCCGATCGCGAATGATGTTGACGATATGCGCGCGATTTTCCGGGCTGACCCAGCTGTAAATGCCATGCAAAACAATCAGATCGAATTTCGTTTGCTCGCCAGCGCTTCGTTCTGCCATCGCAGCGAAGCTCTGCTCTTTGAATTGAACGTTTGCAAGCCCGGCGCGCTCGGCAAGGTCTTGCGCTTTGGCAATTTGCGCCGGATTGAAATCGACGCCGACGAAGCGACCGGCCGGATTGGCGGCGGCGAGCAACAACGTTCCCAACCCCTGACCACACGCGAGTTCGCAGTAACCGTACTCGCGATCGACCACTTGCGGCGGGCGCACACCCATTAACACGCACAGCAAATGCAAATAGCTCGGCGCGAGTTCGCGGTAAAACCCCGCGGTGTACGGAATGTCGGTGATGTAACCGTCTTGCCAGGAGGCCATAATTGAAAACGAAACGCGAGACTAATTCCGCCGCGCGGAAACGTAATCGTGCGATCGTCGGCGCGCTACTTTTTAGTCGCCGGCACGGCCGCAGCCCCATCGGCCGACTGGCTCGCCATCGCCGCGGCCGCCGGCCCCATTTGCATCGCTTGTGCAAACGCGACGTCGTAGTTGACGCTGGTCACTGTTTGTATTTGCTTGACCAGCTTGGTACGAATTTCTGTGATAGGAGCTAATTCCAGGTCTTCCATCACGCCGGACTTAACCAGTCGGCGAATCAGCTGCAGCACTGTCAACCCGTCCTGAATGCTGAGGCCTTTCAAATCGAGTTGCATGTGTTCCTTGGTAAACATTGCTGCCTGACTCCTCGTATCTTTGTTGTGTGTTAAATCGAATGTTCAAACTCAGGGCGTCCAATGCGACGGCGCCAGCGCGAGTTCCGGCTGCGGTCTGCGTTCGTTTTCCATCGACCCGACCTCTCCTGCCGATTGCGCATTAAATGTTGCCATTGCTTGTGCAAGAGAATCGATCGCGGTATTGAGCACAAGCGACTCCGGTCCGACGACTTGCGAGCGACCGGCCGAGGGCCCGTGGGCCCAGTCGTCGCCGGCAATGGAAGTCTGTGCGGCCGGCGTTTTCTGCAATTGCGGCGAAGCTAACAGTCCCACTTCACTAAAGCGATTCGTGCCGCCCGCATACGCCATCTGATCCAGTGCCGGAGCGCTTACGGCCGAGCTGCGGCCGACGAATTCATTGATGCCTTCCGACCAGCTTCGCTGGTGCATCATGTTGCTCAACAACGATGACGAAGCAGGAAGTTGCGCCGCGCTCTGCGCTAATGATGCTGCGGCCACGACGTCGCCGGTCATTCCGAATTCGCTCGACTCCATGGCATCCATTGGCGGACGCCGCGTGCCCGCCAGCAACGCGTCGTTATTCGAGTTCGCACTGAAGCTCGTGATCGCCTGCCCTAACGTTGGCGTGACGGCGAACGTCGGCTCGCCTTCACCGATGGGTGCGGTGCGCGCGGCCACCGGTGCCCGCGCTAGCTCTGCAGTTGCCAGGGTGCTCGCGCGCATGCTGACTGAATCTTCCTGATGGCGATTCGTGCCGCCGGCGTAGGCGAACTCATCGGCTAAGTGCTTGACGCTGTCGACTTCGTATTGGCCGGTACCGCCGAGCAGACGCTTCTTCGTGACCATGGGGGTTACCTCAGAAAAAATGGGTGCGATTGCTGATGTCACTAACTCCGTTACTTGGACAGTGAGCGCCGCTGGCGAAGCTTCAGCCGATACGGCTGGGGTGCGTGTCAGGCTTTGCACGCGCGGCGTCAAGCCGGTTTCATTGAAACGATTTGTGCCGCCGGCGTGCGCCATACCAGTGTCGGCCGCCGCAATGGGGTTGGCGACAGCCTGCTGCGTGCCGCTGAGTACGTCCTTCTTGTTTAGAACAGGTACCGCAGCCGCAAACGACTCAGCTGCGACCGCACTGCTGCGGCTGACGGCCGGCGTTCTGACCATGTCGTCGGCAGGAAGCGTCAACATCGACGTCGTATCTAGCGGTTGCGCAATCGGATCCGGTGAGTCGAATCCGCTGAAGCCGCTGGTTGGATTGGACGACAACAACGTGGAAAATCCGCCCAGCGCGGCGCCACCAAGGGAAGAGAGTCCAGAACGTGCACCGTTCGCGTTGCCGGTACCTGCTGCGCCCAGACCGAGCCCGCTGCTGGCCGCCAACATTGCACGCAGCGCAGCGGGATGCCAGGCATTCATGATGACTCCATCCATGGTGGAGCGCTCACCGTCGTTCAGTGTGAGTTCACTGCCGGAGGCGAAGTCGTACGCGGCCATTAGCTGGACCAGTTGCTCGACCTCGCTGTTCAGCAGGTCCGCACCGTTCGACTTCAGTGCGAATCGGTCGAAGCGAGAAGAATCGGCAACGCCGTCGTCCCCGTACCAATCCTCGATGGTCTGCGAATCCGTGAACTTGACCGTGTTGCCCGACCACGTGCCGACCACAGCCAATAGATCATCACCTTCACGCCGGAACCAGATCTGATTCTCGGCGGTGATGCCGCTGCCGTACAGAATTTGGTCGCCGGTGGAGTCTTTGCCGATGGTGACCGCGTCGTCGCCGTCATCAAGCGCAAACACCAAACTGTTGGCGCCTTTGCCGGTGCTTAAACTATCGTCCCCTGTGCCAGTGCTGATCTCGTTCTTGTCACCGGTCACACTCAGCGTGTCGGCGTCTGCACCGCCGTCGATATGGTTTTCGTCGCCTACGACGGTCACTACATCTTTACCGTCGCCACCCGAGATGCCAACCCAACCGTCGATAACCGATGCGACTGCACCTTTGTCGTCATAGTTTGTGGTGACCGTTTTGAATGCGTAGTCGCTGCCTTCGACCGTGATCTTGTCATCGCCGGCACCCCCTGTAACGACGTTGCGATCACCGATCAACTTGATGATGTCGTCACCATCGTCGCCTCCGATGCCGGTCCAAGTTGCTTCACTCTTGCCCACGCGGTTGACCGTGGTCTTGAACGCGTTATCCGAGCCGCGGCCAAGGATGGCATCGTCACCGTCGCCGCCGCTCAGCACGCTGGTATTGATACTGCCGCCAATATTTTGCAGCTCTTTGTTGTTAGCCAGGTCTTTCAGTATCGGCAAATCCTTGAACGCGTCGAGTTCGCTCAAGAAGCCGGCAAAGTCGGCCACCGTTGCGAGTACTGCAACGTCGTTGCCCGCCCCCAGCCCAAGACCAGAAACTGCAGCTACTGAACGATCTTTATAGAACAGACTGGTACCGGTGATTGCTGCACCTGTTGCAGTGCCGGCCAGCACGTCATTGTCACGGCCCATGTCGAGCACGCTGTTGGTCAGCTTGACGATGGCCACGTCATTGCCGTCACCCATGCTGACACCACTGATGACGTTGGTAGCCAGCGACCAGCTGGAATTCAGCGGGTCAAAGTACTGCGTTGTGTTGTTAACCAGCGCGCAGCCATCGATCGTCCCGGTCAGGTAATCGCTGCCGCGGCCCGTACTGGCAACACTGCGCGTGATAACGGCCGACACTGTGTCGTTACCGTCGCCCGCTGAAAACCCGGTAAGCGCGCCGGTCTCGCGCTGCAATGTCGTCTGCAGCGTGTCGTACAGCCGCTCGCTGCTACCGACTGCGCAATCGGTAATCGTTCCGTCAAATACGTCATCGCCGCGTCCGAGCGCAACCGCGCTCTTCGAAGCCGCCGCATTGACCACGTCGTTGCCATCTCCGGCGGAGAATCCGGTAACGGCGTTTTTCTCGTACACCAGCTCGGTTTGCTGGATGTCGTTGAAGCGCTCGGTGTACCCGAACGCGCAATCAATGATCGCGCCGTTAAACTTATCATTGCCGAGCCCGAGCACCACCACGCTGCGCGAAGCGTTGGCGACGACGATGTCGTCCCCAGCGCCTGCGGAGAAGCCGGTAAACGCGTTGATCTCGCGCAGCGTGCTTGAGAACAACGGATCATAGATTCGCTCGATGCCTTTAAATGCGCTATCGACGATCGTGCCGTTGAAGACGTCATTGCCGGCGCCTAAGGCATAGGCGCTCAACGTGATGGTGCCCGATCCGAAATCATCACCATCACCCAGGCTGACACCGACAACGCCGTTGATCTCGTGCAGCAGGTCAGATAGACCGGCGTTGTAAATTGTTTCGACACCCTGGAATGCGCTGCCGGTGACGTCGGCCCGAACGATATCGTTGCCGCGTCCGGCGCTCAAAACGCTGCGCGTGACGGTGCCGGTAAACGAATCATTGTCATCACCAAGGCTTGCGCCCGCAAATGCATTGCGTTCCTGCGCAATCACATAATCGGCGCGATAGGTAATGGTGTAGTCGACCCCGATGCCGCCTACGTGATTGTCGACCAAATTGCCCGCGACCTGATCATTGCCCGCGCCAGTGCTGAACACGCTGCGCGTTGCGTTGACGTTGATGATGTCATTGTCAGTGTCGTTGATTCCCGGCCGCACGGAAGAGCCGAAGCTCACTCCAGTGAAGCCATTGATCTCGCTCTGAATGTAGTAGTCGGGTTGATAAAAGCGATCGACCCAGCCAAATGCGCTGTTGGTGATCGTCCCGCTGAACGAGTCGTTGCCAAGGCCCATGGCGAGGACGCTATGAATCACGTCACCGGTGTAGGTATCCCATCCATCACCGGTGTTGCCACCGGTGTAGACGTTGACCTCCCGAATCAGGTTACTGAAAAGGCCGTTGTAATCGGTGATGCCGGCAACCAGCGGTCCGCCAAAAGCGGAATCCGTCATAACGGCAAACACCTGGTCGTTTCCGACCCCAGTGCTCCATACGCTGCGCTCGATGCGCGCCGCCGGCGTCTTGAGCCCAGCGATCAAATCGTCATCGGTTTCAGCGTTCGCCCCACCAATCCCAAGCGGTGTCGGCGAGCCAAGAGAAACGCCGACAAATGCGTTGGTTTCGCGGGCAATCGGTGAACCTCCGCCGTATTCACGATAAATACCCTTGAACGCTGCGTCGACAATGTCGCCAAAGAATTTATCGTTGCCAGATCCAAGAGAGGCAACGCTCCTCGTTACGGAGCCAACGAAGGTGTCCTTGCCGTGTCCAAGGCTGAGTCCGGTGTACGCAAACAACTCGCGAGTGACGTGGCTCTGAAACGGGTTGTAATCCGCTTCATAGAACTTTCCGTCTTTGGTCTTATTGAAAGCGCTGTCAAAGACATCTGCGTTGACAACGTCATCCCCAAAACCGGTACTAACAACGGCGCGCGTTATTTGAGAACGCTGACCTTCGACCAGTCCGCCAATAGTGTCGTCGTCGACCACGCCGAAGTCTGAAGACCCCAACCCGACTCCGACAAAAGCGTTGCGTTCTGCGAGCAGGTAATAGCCGTCGCGATACGTGCGCTCCACACCGCCATACGCTGCATTCGTGATATTGCCGCGGAAGGTGTCTTTACCCGCGCCGCCCGTTAAAACGCTGAACTCGACGCTGCCCTCAAAGGTGTCGTCGCCCTGACCCAAGCTGATTCCCGCCCACGCCTTGCGCTCCTTGGTGACGACACTCAGCTCCGGGTTGTAATCGACGGAGTAAAAGTTAAGCTTGTCTTCGCGAGAATTAAACGCACTATCGCGGACGTTCGCGCGCACCGTGTCCTTGCCAAATCCGGTTGTCACGATGCTGCCCGAAATAGTTGACCGTGCTCCCTTGATTCCCTCTATGAGGTCGTCGTCAGCGCCGGTTTCATCGGCCGCACTCATGCTGAACCCGGTAAATGCCGTCGTAAATTTCTCGACGCCTTCCGACCGAATGAAATAGTCCTTTCGGTATTCGCGCTGTACGTCATCACGCCTGGCGTTGATGATGTCGCCGTAGAACTTGTCGTTCCCCTGGCCCATCGACACGACACTGTCGAAGACCAATCCTTCCAACCAGTCGTCGCCGTGGCCAAGGCTGACGCCGACGAAGCCGTACGTTTCTTTCTCGAGCACGCTCCGCTCAATGTCGTACTCGACCTCCATCTTATTGAGGAAGCCGCCGGATGCAGCCCGATTGACGTTAGCGTAGACCTTGTCGTCCCCGAATCCGGTGGTGACGATCCCGCCCGTGATGTTCGCGTACTTCGCGCCGTTAAGCCCCTCGATCAGATCCTTGTCTTTGTCATTGCCTTGATCTGCCGGGCCGCCCATGCTGAAGCCGGTGTAGGTATTCGTCTCTTCCTTGATGAAGTAGCCGTCGTTGTACAGGCGGTTCTTGACCTCGAAGACGCCACCAAGAATATCGCCGTAGAACTTGTCGTCGCCTTCGCCAAAAGCCACCGCACTAATGACGACCTTGCCTTTGAGCGTGTCGTCCCCCTGACCAAGATTGACACCCGTCCACGCGCGATCTTCGCTGCGAACAGCGCTGAGCTTGACGTCTTCAGCGTACTCGACGCTGTAGGCGCCGAAATCTTTCGAAACACTGAAGGCACTGAAGTCAATGTCCGCAAGCACGATGTCGTCGTCGATGCCAGTCGTAACCACGCTGCGGGTTATCGTCAGCTGCTTGCCGCCTATCCCTTCGATTAGATCCTTGTCTTCCTCGCCTTCGATCGGCGAACCCATCGAAATGCCGGCCCAGCCGTTGGTCTCGGACTTGATGAAGTAGCCGTCCTTGTATTCGCGATCCACACCACCAAAAGCCGCGTCGACAATGCGATCGACCCGAAGCGTGTCTTTTCCCGCACCCATCGAAATAATGCTTTTTTCGACACTTCCTTCAATCAGGTCTTTACCGAATCCGGTGCTGATGCCAACCCACGCCTGATCTTCACGCTTCAGTAAGCTACCCCTGTCCGTGCGGTAGACGATCGAATAATTAGCGAATTTGCCGAACTGCGCGTTGTCGATGTCCGCATAGATTTCGTCGTCGCCGTAACCCGTTGTGACAACGACATGCTTTAGCTGCGAGCGGAGAGCTCCCTTAAGACCGCGAATGATGTCGTTGTCCGGCTGGTTGGGGAACAAGCCTCCCAGGCTGATAGTCGAGGCGAAGGCACCGCTTTCCTTCTCGATGTAATAGTCATCTCGATAAACGCGCACGACATTGCCATAAGCTTGCTTCTCGTCTTGCGTAGCGTCGCCTTCGAAAATGTCATCGCCGCGGCCCGTCGCCAGCATCGGCGTCCTGTTTTTGGCGTCTGGGCTCAAACTGCCCTTGTAGACCTGGACTCCCTTATCGAAGCCGAAGTTGGGGATATAAGTCCATTCAGCCTCCAACATACTTCCGGGCGCCCCAATCACTTTGAAAAGGCCACCAGGATTCGGCCCAAGCTCTGGTACGGCCGCCAGGGCGACAGCCATTCCAGGCCCGGCCTGTAACGCAACTGCGAACGCATCCACCCTCGCGTTAAAGGCCGCTGCCACTGCCTCGAAGCCGACGCCACCAAATGCTCCGCCGGATGCGTTGGCCGAAATAATGGCGTCGCCGGACCCGGTAACTCTCGAGTTCTCAATGATCGCCTCGGCGCCATCGAACCCTTGGATCGTGTCGATTGACTTTTCGTCATCGCGGGCGCCGCTACCCAGGCTCAGACCAACAATCGTTGGCCCCGATGAGCCGTATTCATAGGTAGGATCGTATTGAACGTCGACGCCTTCGAAAAAGCAGTCGTATAGATTGCCGATGAACTTGTCGTTGCCTGCGCCAAGTGCGGCAACTGTTTTTCTGAGAGTGCCCTTGAGGATGTCATCGCCGTCACTGGTGTTGATACCGGCATAACCGCCGGTCTCCTGCCAAACAAAGCTCAGTTTCTTGTTGTAGTCGATAATGCGTTTGCCATTCTCAGGCTGCAGCGCGACTTCGAATGCGTCTATCCAGAAGTCGTCTACACCCAAGCCTCCGTCGATGACGCTTTTCGTGACTTTCGCCGCACCAGTTCCATCTGCATTTCTAATCACATTGAAATCAGGATCGGCGTCGCTGGGTCGCATGCCACCGCCCATGCTGATCCCGACGATCTGATTCGTTACTTTCGAGATGATGAAGTCATCGAAGTATTCGCGGTCCACGCCGCTGAAGTTGGAATTCTCAATTGATTTCACCCATAGCTTGTCGCTGCCTGCGCCCATCGAGAAGACTGTCTTATCGATCGTCACATTCTTGGCAAAGTCGTCTCCGTAACCCGTGCTGATCCCCTGCACGCCTTTCTCGGAGCGAACAAAAGTGGTGCGCGGAAACTGATCGCCCTTGTCACCATTTCCGCCGGGAGCGCGGTCGCCTTCGTCACGCCATGTAGTCAGCGATGTGAAGTAGCTGTTCTTGAATGTGCTGTCCAGAATCTGATCGTCACCGTTGCCCGCGGCCAGAGCCACTCGATCCAAGTCGACGTAGAACTTGTCGTTACCGGTACCGCCGAAAATGCTTCCGGCAGAAGTTTCGGTCTTCTTTTCCTTCTCGTAGAAGCCATCTGGCAGCATTTCCAAGCCGCCCGGATAATCATTCGTGTTGTTGTAGTGCTTGGTAAACGCCGAGTCATGCGCCTTGATATGAAACTCGTCGTCGCCTTCACCGCCCGCGATCCAGCTGTGGTGGCCGGCAAAGTAAATCTTGTCGTCGCCCTTGCCGCCGTCGATGTAAATACCGCTAACGTCGGTATCCTGGTTTTTCCAGATTTCTTTGAGCTTGTTTGCGACGCGCAGATATTCCTGCCACGGGTCGCTTAGATATCCGCCTTTGTCGGCTGCAGCCGACAGTGATGTCGCAGCTACGCTCGATCCAAAGATTTCGTCGACAAATCCAGAAATCTCTTCCAAGACACCCTGCGCGACGGGCAACGTGTTATCCATTGCCGTTTTTTGCAGAGCCTTAACATCATCCAACGACGTGTCGAATGCAAAACCGTCGGCGTTGTCGCCGCTGCTGTTCATGTTGCCAAACGCGCCGACCACATCAGATGCCGACGACGCCCCCGGCGCATTGCCGCGAGTGCGCTCGCCGGCATTGATCAAACCTGTCGCGTCCCCGCTCAACCCGCTGGTGGCGCCTTTTGCTGTGTTGGCAATGTTTGCACTGTATGCGTTCGCATCACTAACCCAAGAATTACCGGGCACTGTGCCGTGCGCACCCGGCCCGTCAACGACGCGATCACCATTAATTGGCGGTTTAAATGCTCCGCTAAGCCCGCCTACTGAACCGTCCGCAGCCGTCACTGGAAGCTGCGCCCGCGTTAATCCATCCTGTACGGGTGCCTTGCCTGCCTGCTCGTCGAAGTTGGCTAACTGTCCGGCGGCTGTGGTTTGTCCGTCCTTGGTGGCAGCGTCTATGTTGCTAAGCGCATTTTTGCTCAGCTCGTTACCGGCGCCAATGGCCCACTTGCCCCACTCCGTGAACGTGCTTCCCAGCGTTCCGAGCCCCGTCCCGAGACGACTGAGAAATTCGTCTCCCTTGCCGTTTACCAAAGCTTTTGCAATGATGGCGCGCGCATCGGCGCTTAGCGGGCGATTGGTGCGCAATCTCTGTTGCGCCTGATCCAGTACCGCCATTGCCCAAGCGTTATCAAACGCTCCTGAAATGCCTTTGTCGATACTGCTGTCGCCCAGCTTTCCACCACCTACGATAATAGTGTCGCCAAGACTATTCGAGAACTTGTCACCCGACTTCGTGAACTCGTCGCCACCCTCGATCTTCACATCCCACTTGGGAGGCAGGCCCGGAATATCAAAGGGATCGACCTTCGCATCGCTAGCAAATGATCGGTTGGCGACCTCGCGAGATCCGCCTACGACAACAATGGTGTCGGCTTTGTCATAGCCGAAGATGCGCGCATCCTTGCCACCAGTGGCAAGGATGCGATCCACACCGCCCTCGGTATTTTTTGTGAGATCTCCGTAGATGTGAATGCCGCCGACGATATCTTTTGTGGGCAACACGATGACTGCCGTATCGTCACCGTCACCCAAATTAATGACCGATGGCTCAGGCGTCTGGCCGAGTTTGAACTCTCTAGGCTTGTAGAACTCTTCCGGCCGCTCCCACGAAAGAACAATATCGCCGCTGCCGTCATGGATGTCGGCACCCATGCGATCGACGACCGCATTGTTGCCGTGACCAAGATTGATCACGCCTCCAATGTTTAACTCGGAGTTGATGCCTAGAACGCTTAGCCAGCCATTGGGTAGATTGGCGCCAGCTACACCGTAATTGTTGATCCACGTATCACCGTCACCGACCATGATCAGGTTCCCTAGACCATACGCCGTGATGAAATTCTGAACCCCGTTCGCGGCGATGACGTTGAACAATCCCACCGCGTCGATTCGGTTCACCGAACGGTCATTGGCGATCGGATTGATGTCCTCACCGTTTTTCCTGCGATTGGCCTGAAAATAATCTTCGACGGCCTCGGTATTAAGACCGCTTCGGCCATCAGAGAGCTTTTTGTAAGCTTCTATTGGTCGAGTCAGCATGTCCTGCAGACCGGTGCCCTTAAGCAACTGGAAGTCGTTCGGACCACTTCCCGCAACTACCACGTTAATCGCACCCAAACCTAGAACGCGATTTTCGCCGGTGCCTGAAAACTGAATATTGAGGAGACCGACTCCGACCATTTGATCGTTACCGGTGCCTCCGATGCCAAGGTTGAGGCCACTGCCGAACATGAAGGCATCGTTGTCGCCGTTGCCCAAGTAGTTCATGTTGAGCACGGTTCCGATACCGATTACGACATCGTTACCCATGTTGCCATCGGGGATGATTCCCGACACAAACGGCAGGAAGGGCCAGGAGAACTCGATCGTTCCGTCCTGTTTCAAAATAGGAGCGGGGAACAATGTCGCTTCCGAAATACGCCAGTAGTCGGAAACGTTATTCAATCCGGAGATGAAGTTGAATCGACCTACGCCTACGATAACGTTGTTGGGCGATGTCAGAGGTGTGACGATTCCTTCGCCATTTTGAAGCGAGCCGTTGCCAAATGCGATCTTGTTGGACCCGCGTAAAGCGCCGTCCGCGGCGGCCCACTTTGTCAAGTCGAAGAGAGATGCGACGGATTCTACGGTCCTGCTCTGCAGAACCGTGCGGATCCAGCCAACGTCTGCCAAACTGTAGCGATCTGGAGCTGCTTTGAACAGAGGGTTTGGATTGGCCAGGCCGAACACCCGGTTCTGCCCATCACCCAACACGATTTGATTGGAAACGTTGGAAGTTCCCACAACAATGTTGTCACCGTTACCGAACTCATACGTCCCGCGGTAACCGTAGGCGGCAAAGACATTATTGCCGTGCCCAAGCAACGACCTATTGAAGCCTCGATCGCCCGAGACATCGCCGCCGTTGTTGGGAAACTGTCCGCCATTCGGATCCGGCACATCCTTGAAGGTGCCGAAGGCACCCATCAGTACCGTGTTGTTGCCGTCGCCGAGCGCCAACCGGTTTTCGTCACGTCCAATGGCGACGACTTGATTGTCACCAAGCCCGAGCATCGACCACGTGCGCCACATTTCATAGCCGACACCGAAGTTGGCGGGGTTCCACTTGCCCTCGTTCCAACCGGCGTTCCAACGCTTGTACGATTTCTCCAAGCCGGCGCGCAGCCCGTTTGTCAGCCCGGCCGACAGGAAATTGGCTTCACCGTAACCGATCATGATGTTGTCGCCGAGGCCGGCGTCCATCACGTTTTTGTGCTTGCCAAATAGCGGGTTGTCTTTCTTGAACTGCTCCGTTCTCTGAGTATCGGTCCGCCGGTACATATTGATACCGATCATGACGTCGTTGCCCTGCCCCGGCTTCGCTCGATATTGAATCTTTTGCGCTGTATCAGTACCCGGATTCTTTACCAAGAAATCGTCATATCCGTCATCTTGCGAAACGAGCATGTTGCCGTCCAACGTGAACGGCGGCGCCAACGACAACAGATTCTCCAGCGGGGAAGTCTTAGTCTTAACTGCCAACCCGGCGATTACCGCCATCGCAAGATTTGCAAGACCCGCACGCGTCAGATCGCCCCACTGATCACTGAGCCCTCCTGACGGAATACCTGGCTCAACCTGCTCGGAATTCACCAAAACCCCAGGCAACAGGAATGGGTTCTGGTTATCGATCTTCTGTCCCGGTGCAATTTCGTCGACCGGCAAATTGTCATTGTTGCGCTGTAGTGCAGCGCTTTGTTGAGGAGTTAAAACGGGCACATCGGGATTGCCGGGCAATGCCGCTCCAGCACCCCTGAGACTTTCAAGCGGGAATTTGCCGACGCGCGCCTCTTCCGCCGCGCGACCGAAATTGCGAAGTGCTTCTCGTCTCTGCTCATCTTGCAGCGTGGGCAGTTGCGGCAAATCGGGATCATTCGCAGGGATCGTGAGGCCACCCCCGAATTGATCGCTAAACAAACTATTGATCCAGGAAACACCGACGAATCCAACGGCGAGAATGCCGACTGCCTTCTGGAAACGCGGATCACTGACCAATCGCGTCCAATCGAGCTTCGGCGCGTCACGGTGGTCGTTGGTGCGCCAGCCAGCCATGAAGTTTTCACCGCCCATACCACCCATGATGTTCGATTGATTGGCAACGCTGACCATCAGGTCTTTGCCGTTTGCTCCGAACATCAGATTGGTCGAACCGACGCCGACCATTACGTTTTCGCCGTGATCTCCCTGCGCATAAACGTGATCAAGCAGGTGAAAGCTGTTGACGTCGCGGAACTCTGGCCAACCGTTGCCTGTGCCGTCAGGCGGCGGCGCACCGAGTTTGTCGTTCAGCCGCCCGCCCAGCATGACATTCGTATAACCAATACCTACCTGAAGGTCGTAGCCTTGGCCGCCCAACAGTAGGTTGATCTGGCCGACGGCAATGGTGCGGTTATCACCCGCGCCCGCGAACACGATGTTGCCGGTTCGCTCGTCGGGAATATTGGGGTTGTTTTGCCATAGCGACTTGATGGCGCCAATCGTTTGAGTGTTGGCAGCAATCGCTAGTATGTTGTCGTCACCACCACCACTGAAAATCAAGTTCGCAGAAAGATTTGAAGATAGCCCAAAGGCCGAGTTCGGGCTCGCGTTGTAAGAAACCGCCAGTATGTTCTTGCCATCACTGGCGTTCGGTATGTAGAAATCCTTGCCGGTGATGATGACGTTGCCGGCGAAGGGCCCCGCTCTCGATATGGCTATGCCGAGGATGTTCTGCTCACCCTCGCCGCTCCAAACGAAGTTGGCGGCAAATCTCTCAGCCACGGCCGCCATGATGATGTTTTGTGAGCCGCCCTCAGAAAGATAGGCGTTGACCGCTGCGTTAACCCCGACCGCGATACCGAGGACCGAGCTGTGTTCGTTGCTTTCAAATGCGCTGAACGAACCCGGCCCTATTAGGAACAAGCCGTTGAAAACACCAGCCACCCCAGCTTTATGGTGGGCTTGTCCACTCTTGCCGGTCGAGATGACGTTGACACCGTAACCACCAAACTGATTAACCCCGCGCAAGCCTGCGGCGAGCGCAAGCAAGGTGTTGTTTCCATCGCCCGTGATCACGACGTTCGCCGCCGCGAGCGTGCTGATGGCAACATCGACGATGAAGTTGTTGCCGTTGCCTACCCAATTAATGTTTGTCGCGACGGCCGGGCTCCCGCCGGTGAGCGCCACACCCCAGACGTTGTGGTCGCCATTCCCGGCGACGATGACGTTGGCGGCGACGACGTTAGCCGATAGCGGCAGTGGAACTGGGAACGGGTTTAGAACAGCAATGCCAATAAGGGTTGACGTTTTCCCGCTCGGAACGTTGCCTGAATTGATAATGTTGATCGCAATATCTGTTGCCGCGGCAAAATCGAAAATCCAGTTCGCGCCGTCGCCGACCGAGTTGTAATTGATTGCGAAATAGTTACCGCCCGCGACAGACCAAATGTTGTGGTCGCCCTTCCCTGCGGCGATGATGTTGATTCCGGCAACCAAACCGGCTGCTACACCGACATATGTTCCGTCGCTATCTTGTGCCGTCAGAACGTTAATACCCGCTATCGCTCCGCCGAAGGCGACCATATAGGCGGACTGCCGTTGCAGCAACGAATCTCGAAGCGTTAAATAGTTACCGGCGACTAATGCGGAGAATGCAATCGCCCAGGCGTCACCGCCGCCGCTCTTCCAAAGCCGGTTGTAGGAAACCGCTACAGCCGCCGCTAGCTGAAACGACGTGCCATTCGCCTGACTGTCGAGCAGGTTTATTGCGGCAACACCGGCGGCGGCTATCTGTGATGCGGTGCCGTTTCCCTCTCCGCGTTTTATGCGATTTAAGCCAAGACCAAGTCCGAACGCCTTCGCATAAACGTCTCCATCACCGCGGCCGGTCGATAAATCGTTGCTTCCGATAATGCCGCCGTACGCAAACGCTTCAACGTAACCATCGGCGTCGCCCCTCGAGAAGTGGTTTGTAGCGGTAAGGAACGCCGCAGCGGTCATCGACACGTGCGAAAAACGCGGCGCGGTTCCCAAAGTAACGGTGTTATCGGCCCACAGAGCGCCGATCGCTAAGGCGCTGACGTCACCGCCCGAGTCGGGGCGTCGGAAATTGTTTTGCGCGTATGTCCACGAGTAAGCCGCAAGGACTGTGTTGTATTGGCCCCGCACTCCATCGACGTCGTTGACCGCCCATGTGCCGCGGAACCAACCACCTACAGTCTTATTTACATCCTCGTTGGAGAACGCTCCAAGCTTGATGGTGTTTGCAGGCGCGGCCATTGCTCGCACTTGACTACCAAATGCACCCGGCCCGTTGTCTGCGACCGCAAATCCGCCGAATCCGCCGCCACCGTCCACCGGCCGGACTCTATTAACTGCATTGCCATTGACGGCAACCGCGTCGCCGTTAGCGCTCAGGCTATCGATAAAAAAGTCATTGCCAGCGAACTCGGCGCCATAAGCTCCGCCGAATGCAAGTCCATTTTCACCGTCGCGCGCCGTAATCCGGTTGAAAGCACCTGTACCCACTGCTTGCAGCTCACTGTTGCCACCGCCGTGGCGATCCATGTCGTTGTGAACGCGGACCTGGTCGGTGTTGGGCGTGCCGCCACCAAACACGACGATGTCGCCGAAAAATTCCTCGTCGGTCTTAATCTTGTTGACGACGACATCCGTAGCACGCGTGCGTATGTAGACGTCTCCGAAGCCCGCACCCCGCTCAAGAACGTTGGTCGCGCGCCCACCTTTGCCGATCGACAGCGCGTCCATGAAGATGTCGCCATCGCCATCGCGGCGCACCAGCCAGTTTCCGGCGCGTTTGCTGCCGTTTGCGGCTAGGTCAACCCAGCCATCGCCTTCGTCTCGCTCAACGCGATTACGCGCAACAGCGTCCTGCTCTTCCCTTGCAAGTGCATCGCTGACAATGTTGCCGTCACCAGAATCGCGCGTGATCTTGTTGTCGGCGCGATAACGCCCGTCGGCAATGACATCGAGCAGGCCGTCACCGGTACCGCGATCAATGATGTTGTTGATGGCTTGCTCGCCACCGCCACCGCCACCATTAACGTTATTGAACTCCTTGCGATCCTTGTCGGTGATCGTCCAGGCGAGAACATCGTAATCGCCGGAGCCGGATGTGACTTTATTCTGAGCGATCGCAGTCGCTCGTGCGTAAACGTCAATCGTGCCGTCAGCTTCGTCGCGGGTTATGTCGTTCTTGGCGCTGGCGTTCGAGCCCTGCTTATTGTTTTTAGCATTGGCGTCTGCGATTACTTCACCACTACGGTCGCCGAGCGACGCCTTGTTCTTAGCTTCGTTCCACGCATTGGCTTCGAGATAAGTATCGCCCTCGCCCACGCCGGTAGCGGTCACGTCGTTCGTTGCTATCCCGCCGACGATCCCGCCGGCGTCATCGTCTTGGCCTAATGATTCTGCGAATGAATCAATCAGCCCGTCGCCAGCTCCGCGGGTTGCGGAGTTTTGCGCCTTCCTACCACCTTCAGCCGTCAAGGTAAGGGAGCCGTCCCCCTTGCCCATCGTTGCGGTGTTTTTCGCTTCTTTGATGTCTGAAAACGCATCGAGATCAATGTTGCCGTCACCATTTCCGCGGCGCGCCGTGTTGGTCGCATCGATGTACGAGACTGCTTTTCCCGTCAGGGACATGTCGCCGTTGCCGGCGGTAAGTGAGTTCGTAGCTCGTGCGCTGCCGGTGGTGTTGACTTCGGCAAGTGCCCAGATACTTCCGTCGCCATCACCGCGCGTTGCAGTGTTGCTCGCGACGTCGGTAATCTCGCGCGGAAGAATGGCAACGTCGTCGCCTGCATTTACGCGCGCAGTCAGCTTCCAAGCGCCATCACCCTTGCCTCCCGTCGACGTGTTCGACGAAGTTCCGGTCGACGTTGCGATCTGCAAAATCTCGAAATCGCCGTCAACAGTCGCGGTGTTGGTGGCTGACTTTCCTCCGTTGGCTTTTTGATCGATGTTGCCACCCGCGCCGCCGGCGGCGAGAGCTCCCACGCCAAACGCACCCACCACAACGCCGCCATCCATCGATAGCGCTGACATTCCATAACCACCGTAATAGCCGCCACCACCGCCGGCACTGGCGCGGGTTGACGCAACGCCACCATTCGCGCGCAGTGTGATGTTGCCGTAGCCGTCGCCGGCGGTGCCGGTGGCACTTGCTGTCGACTTGTCTCCGGTGGCATCGGCCGTTGCCAGAAGATTGCCGTCGCCATTGCCACGCGAAGCGCTCGCGGTGGCGTGGCCGTCTTCAGTCGCAGCCTTGGCTTTCGCAGTCGCATCGTCGCTTCCCTCTCCGCGACTCGCCGATGCATTCGCCCCGGTTCCACCCGATGCTTCGGCTGACGCGTTCCCGCTGCCGCTGCCGCGCGATGCGGTTGCAGAGGCGCTGCTCTTGTCCTCGCTGGACTTGGCCACCGCCGTAGCCTCACCGCTGCCGTTGCCGCGGGTTGAATTCGCTGTCGCGCCGCCTTCACCGATTGCCTCTGAACTTACCGTCCACGCACCGTTGCCTCCTGAGGCGCCGGCGTTGGCGCTGCCTGTTTTATATCCACTTTGCGTCGCAATGGCGGTTGCAGTCCCGCTGGTTTCTTCGTCGTTGCCACCCCACCACCACCAAGAACGACCGCCGGATGCGTTTGCACTCGCGGACGTCGCTCCGTCAGCGGTTGCTTGCGCGTCACCGCTACCGTTCACCGTGGCCGAAGCGGTCGACCCCCCGCCCCACCACCAGCCCCACCCAGGAG
>Ga0136638_10000026_pt1 | contig 20503 bp, 30 predicted proteins | sample AntDrymUQ8582206_2_FD_104671 | JGI IMG/M metagenome (GOLD analysis project Ga0136638, IMG submission 104671) | Polar desert sand microbial communities from Dry Valleys, Antarctica - metaG UQ858 (22.06) | ecosystem: Environmental > Terrestrial > Soil > Desert | place: Antarctica: Dry Valley...
CAGGTATTGATTGCGTTTAGATTTTATTTGCTCTATTACCTTTGGCAATCTAATTTGACAAAAAGAATTCCATTTTTCATTGTTCAATATTCTAAATATATCAACTGGAATGGCTGACTCAATTTCAATAGCGTGACGATACCAAGCACTAAGTCCATCCTCACTAAGCGCATTTTGCAGGATTCGTTCTACAAGTTTTAGTACGGGACGCGGTTCTACATTTTGACAAAATTCTTTCAATAATTCTTTGACGCACATCAGCGACATTTTGACGTGTTTGAGATCTTGTCTTCCTGACTGAGGTAATCCTCGCAAGCACTTAAGTTTTCCTTCCAGACATAAAACTGGATGTAAAACTTTAATGTTAATCCCTGCCAATTCGTTTTTGCCCACAAATATAAGTGCAGTGCCTGTTATGTCAGAATCATTTAGCCCATACACGGTAGCTAGAAAATCAATTCTGAGGGATTGATTGGGGCGATCGATTATGACAATCCCGGCATTAGGAGTCGGGTCGAAATCTTTAGCTAGTGCTGCTCTTCCTCCCAAAGCGTCCTTACAAGCCATTACCTCTACCCTACCGCCATAAAAATCTAAATCTTCACTAGCAAATGGTAAAAATTCTTGTAAGTCAGGACAGATGGAGTAATAGTTGTAAGCCCACAGGTTAATAGCTTGCCCTCCTACTACTACTACGTCGATGTCTGCTGCCTGTAGTTTAAGAAAAATTTCGCGCAGATCAAAAGGTGTAATTGTCTTCTCCATAAGATGTGGGAATGGTTTCATCCCAAACACAAGCTTGATTTGATAATTTAAATTCCCAACACTGGGGTAGCAGAGTCATATCTACCAATTTCTGGGCTGATTCTGGAGGCATTGCCAACAATCTTTTTCTCGCTGACACCTTTTCTTTAGCTAGTTGAGAGTCTGAGTAGTCATCTATTACCTCAATATCTAGCGGTAATTGACTTGCTGGAGAGTTGTTTTTATCTTGATTCATGCAAGCACCTGGCTGCTGATGTTATCCAAATTATAGCGGGTTTGTTGCAAAAAGTTAATAGCGCCATATGTCGTGGCATTTTGGGCAAGCATTCCTGGCTTACCGCTACTAATGGTGGCAGGTGAAATTTTTGCAACAGGTTCCTTCCTAATGCCTAATCTAACTCATACCTCTACTCTTCTTCCTGGCAGTTTGGCTGCTGGTAGCCTGTTGGCTCTGGGGTTGTATCGATTCAGAACGCGATAAATTAAGAAGCGCCCTTAAATCAGAGTTCCAATCCAACCCATTAGGTTTGAGCCTCTTGGCATGAGGTACAATTTCCTTTATCCGCTCTGCTTGAGCCTCTCCCGCAGCATCATTATCAACTGCATTGACCACAGGTACTCAAACAGTAAGCTGCAATCAGCTCAGAACATTACTCAGCAAGATGTAACCCACTGGCAGGCAGTAGAACGGCTATTTAAGCGGAAAGAAGCAGAAGCCAAGAGCCTTCAACAAGAAACAGAACGGCAGCGGATTGAAGTAGCAGCTGCTCCGCAAGAAGCCGAGCAGGAGCGTCAGGAGACAGAACGTCAACGACTTGAGGCAGAGCGTTAGCGTCAGAAGACAGAGCGCGAACGTCAAGAGGCAGAGCGTCAACAAAAAGAAAAGCGGCGTTCTGCTGGCATCGATATAGGGGATTAGCGGTTTCTAACTTCTCGTGCGCAGATGACAAAAAATCGCGGCGATGTGAACACCATCCCGATTTTAAGAAATATAAGTTAGTATAGCAACCGCCAAGGCGGTTAGGACGCTGTGCGAAGCACATCTTCAATGGCATCTCGTCAACAATCAAACTGCTCGAGTTTTTTCAGGATGCGACTTTAAAACCTACGACCAACATTGCTCAATTTTGTTAAGGAAGGTGTGAATAAGGGGGTAAGTATAGCAGTTTACAGCCTGCATTCTCAATTAGTTCCGAGATGCGCCCACCTTTGTGGAAAGTCCACTTCTCAAAAACTATCGCCGCCCGCGTCCGGTATCGGGCAGGCTAAGATAATGGAAATTCTCACCCCATTGGCGCGACAACACCACAAGCGGCGCTAGCAGTGTTTTTCAAAGTTTCACCGAGCTGAGTTTTCGGGTAAGCTTGAAGCGAAATGTCGAGAGAGTATATAGAAGCATGGGACGCACAAAGAAATCTAACGATATCAGAGACGACGCTGTGTTTCAAATGAAGCACGGAACCGCGTTTCTAGCAAAATCTAACTTATTTACGATAAGCGACTTATTAAATGAAGTCAAAAAGGTACTCCTAGCAGCAGAGGATAATGCTTACACAACACAATTCTTGAGTGATGGAGTAGAAGCAAATATGCTTGCTCCCGGTAGCTTATGGAAAACAGGTAAAATTAAACTGAAGATAGAGTTTATCCCTGACATAGATAATGAGGAAGATTTAGAAGATGAGATGCAAATTGAAGATAACTTATCTAAAGAACCATCCCAATCTTCATTAGACGATTTAAGACGTATACTCTCCTAAAGTAATCTAGTGGTTTGCTCCCGCCGCCACGGGGGGTGCGGCATGGATACGGCTACCGCCACCTCAGCTAACTTTCAAATCTTCCAGTGTCAAGCTTTTTCAAGTCTGTCTAACTTCGCTGTTTCCAACTGCCATTCCTTTGCATCCGACCCCACGGGCAAGTAGTACGCCCAGAGGGTGCCCTCATCATCTTGCCAGAAACGCTCGATGGTGCCCTGCCTGGGGATGAGATAGCTGCCAGTGGGCATGGCGTAAACAAAAACTACAAATTATATGCGAAAAAATGATCTGCCCTGAATGTTTTGGACAAAAAACTAATTCACATCCCTGCTGAAGTTTGACAACACCAACGTTGCGAGCTAAGTTGCCCTACTTGTGACGGCACTGGCGAACTACTGAGGTGAGTCTTTAAAATACATAAGCTGATCCACATTTAGTTTTTTAGCACGAGTCCGGCGGGAGTTGGATTTCAGCCTCTTGTTCGTGCAAGTTAGATGTGGAACAGCTTATCATCTTCCACAGGGGCAGCGCTCACTTATAACAATTATAAGTGAGCCTCAGTTGGTGACATTGTCTTCTGTTGCAGCAACGCCGAAACGTTGCCACCAGCACAGTCTCGTCGCTGATCGCCTTGCCTTACTAACCACGCAAAGTAAAGAACACATGGGTTTAAAGCTCTACGATTTGGCGGGGGATTCTGACGCTCGCCGCTTCAGTCCTCCCTGTTGGCGAGTCAAAATGGCATTGAGACACTTGGGGCTCCAAGCTGAAGAAATTCCCTGGCGATTTACGGAGAAAGAGGCTATCTCATTTTCGGGTCAAAAGCTCGTTCCCGTGCTGGTGGATGGTGACAAGACTATCACCGTGGGCGATCGCCCGTTATCTGGAAGCGGCTTATCCCGATCGCCCCAGATTGTTTGGCGGGTCAGTGGGTGAAGCAGAAGCATTATTCATCAAATTCTGGTGCGAGCAAACAATTCATCCGGTGATGCTGCGGATTATTCTGCCAGACTTATTTCAGCACCTTCATGAAAAGGACAAGGCATACTTTCGGGAGAGCCGTGAGAAACGGTTTGGCATGACGCTGGAAGAATTCGCATCACCAACTGATGAAACTATCGCTGCTTTAAGAAAAGCCTTGTCTCCACTGCGGTCAACCCTGGAACACCAACCCTACCTTGGCGGCACTTCACCAGTCTTTGCTGACTACATTGTGTTTGCTGCTTTCCAATGGGCAAGGATAATGAGTCCGATCCAGCTTCTGGAGCCAGACGATCCAATATATGCTTGGCGCGTTCGCACTAGCCAGACGCAGGAGCATCGCCTACTCGACGCTTTCGATGGATACGCTCGTAGTGCCTTGGGGTATAAAGTTTGATTGACACCCCAATTCAACACGCGACCCAATAATCATCGACCTGTACTATTGGACAACCCCTAACGGGCATAAAATCACCATCTTTTTGGAAGAAGCCGAGTTGCCCTATACCATCAAACCCATCAATATAGCCAAAGGCGAACAGTTTGACCCGGAGTTTCTCAAAATCTCACCGAACAACCGGATTCCCGCGCTCGTAGATGGTGCCCCAGCTGATGGGGGTGAACCGATTAGCGTGTTTGAGTCGGGAACCATCCTTCAATATCTGGCAGAGAAAGCTGGGAAATTTCTGCCTGAAGATATACGCGGTCGAGTAGAGGTGATGCAATGGCTGTTCTGGCAGATGGGTGGACTCGGCCCGATGCTGGGGCAAAACCATCACTTTACCCAATATGCGCCAGAAAAAATTCCTTACGCGATCCAGCGGTACGTCAAGGAAACCTCGCGGCTGTACGGTGTGTTGGACGATCGCCTTGCTGAGAGTGAATTCATCACAGGGGATTACTCGGAGCGTAGCGGCTCCACGCGGAGCATCGCGGATATGGCGGCGTATCCCTGGATAGTACCTTACGAACGGCAGCAGCAGAATCTTGACGACTTTCCTAATGTCAAACGCTGGTTTGAGACAATCAAGGATCGTCCTGCTGTGCAGCGTGCCTACGAAGCGGCTGATGCCCTCAATACCCAGGCAACGGTTACGGAAGAATCTAGAGAAATTCTCTTTGGTCAGGGACGCCGACCCTCTAAACAGTAAAGAAGTCTCTAGTATGTTGCCATAAAAGCTTAATTGTAGTACGGGAGGCGACTCCTGCCTCAAGAAGCGACAGCGCAAGCGCGACCACGAGAGTGAGTCGTTCGCTTCCAGCACGAGCAAGCGATCGCCATCTCACTTTTTCACGTTGCTCCCTATTATATTTACCACGCCGCCGACACCAAGTCATAAAGCTTGAAACTCTCACTAGGTATAGGGTTTAGTCCACTTTGCATACATAACAGTCTCACTATATTTAGAGCTATTTCAATGCGTCCCTACGTGCCGCAAGGCACCGACACCAAGAAACCCTCCTCGTGGTGTACGGAATGCTCGCCTAGGCATCGTGGCGTCAAATCTAAAAATCTTATATAAGACCCTTGACAACACCCTTGAGCAGCTGCTATGCTTATCTTAGAAACTTAGATAAGGTTGGTGGATTACCGTGACGAGAACGATTTTCGAGCTTATCCAGCGTTTTGAAGTAGTAGACGGGATTCCCCGGTTGACGTCATCCAACATCAATGTTGTTGAAGGCGGGGAAGATTTAATGTCTATAGCTGTGAATTTGTTAAACAAGCTAGGTTTTGAGAAGCAGTTTAATTTGAACAGAGCTTCTCAATACATCGGATATCGCAGTCGTACCGGGGGAAAACGCTATCAGCTTATTCTGTGCCAAAGGAAAGATGGGGTGTGCGTTTCAATTCCTAAAGAAATATTAGCGCCACATATTTTGACCTTAAATTATTATAGACAATTTGAGGAATACGCGACGAGCTGTGGCTTGGGTACTTTCTGGGTTCTCCCTAGCAAACAATCTTTATTCTTGTCATCGCTCCAACCAGAATATTGGAACTTATTACAAGTCGAAGATAAAGTACATGGCGATTTCTACCTAAATGAAAAAATCAAAATTTACGAGGAAGATTTTGGAGTGGTTGATGAAATTGTAGAACGCATTCCCATAGATGGATTTAACGCATCTAACCTAAGCGCTCCCAATACTTATCTAGTGCTAAATGAGGACAAACTTTTTCCTTATGCGTGGCAAGCCCTCCTAACCAGTAGCGAAAGTATGTCAGAAACGCTTACTTGTTTTGCTCACTTTTTAATGGAGATGGATAAATGATAGCTCTCACCCCCAAACGGCTCGTTAATGTCTACGAAGAAAGAATGTTAGAATTTCTCAAAACCTGTCTAGGCAACGGCTACATGATTAACCCACAGGTTAGTCTCAGTCAGATTTGTGAGCTAAAAAGCAATCTAAGTTTAGAGCTAAAGAATTTTTACTTTACTTCAAATGTAGATGCGCTAATAACTGACTCTTCTTATCAACCACGGTTAGTTGTAGAATTTCAGTCTCACTACCATGATTCGGAGTCAGCGAGAAAACGAGATAGCAAAAAGGCTTGTTTACTTGCTGCGGCTCAAATACCTTTAATTTATTCTCGTCTGAAAGACTGTGGATTGTTGCACCTCTTTGACTCTGACAATGACAATGAAATAATCCTTAATCTGTTCACTGGAGAAAGTTTTGATAGTGCCCAAGCATTCATTAAAAGTTATTGCCAGTACAGTTAAGAAATTAAGATACCTGAACGGTTGCTGCCCTGTTCGGTGAAACTTGGCGGGGGACGCCGCTGCACAACCGCTCAGTCTTGAAGACCTTCAGCTACCAGGAGTAGTCGATGTCGATTGCGCTGCGCGCTCAGCATGAGCTGAGCGGCAGCAGCTTGAGTTAAATCTGATCTTGAAATGGCGGCGCAGCGCCCAATTCATTGGGCATCGCCATTCAACGCCAGAAAACGCCTCAGCGATGGGGGCAACCGTTTGGGTAGCGCTCCTAGCGCGAGAACATTTTGTTGATTGGCGTAGGTACCAAAAGCGATGAATCCTCCCTGTACCTAAAGGTACGGGGATTGGCGAAACTTAGCTCAAGAGTGCCCCCATCGCTGAGGCGTTTTTCCATTGCGATAACCAAAAACACTCCTTCGAGAATGCCCGATAAGCACTACAAAATCAATCGAGCTAGGGGTTTATCCTGAAGTCGAGTCAACCTAGCTTGTGGACGATTTCCGAAAGTTTAATGGGGGTTGGGGGGCTAAGGTCAAGAAAAATTGAGTATTTCTGCCTAGGTTTTGAGAGGAGGGATGGCGAAAAAATGCGTCAGCTAGAATGAATGAATGAGTACACTGCTAATCACTCTTTCAACCTGATGGACGCAATCCTCGTTCAAAATCCAACCAAGCTTGTCAATTCCGACAGTCCCACGGCTGACAAATTAATCGCCATGTGGGTTCATGGGAAGTCCCCCCATACCCAGCGATATTATTTGAGTGAATCGATGCGGTTTTTACAATTCGTAAATAAACCGCTCGATCGCGTTACCCTTCAAGACACTCAGGCGTATGCCGATTATCTGGCTCAAGGTAGTAAATCTGCAGGTTCTCAGCGGCGATCGCTTTCGGCAGTTAAAAGTTTATTTACTTTCGCCCAACGGAAACTTGGAATTTTACCTGTAAATGCTGCCGCCCCGGTAACACTCCCCAAGCAGGAAAGAAAATTGGCGGAGCGGATTTTACCAAAGAACGTGGTCGAGCAGCTGATCTCCCTAGAACCGAATAAACGAAATCAAATTTTACTGAAACTTTTGTACAAAGCAGGGCTAAGGGTATCGGAGCTATGTGCCCTCAAGTGGCGGAATCTACAACCTCGGTTCGATGGCGGTCAAGTCACTGTGTTCGGGAAAGGCGGAAAAACCCGTGCGGTTCTGCTGACAATAGAACTTTGGCAGGAATTAATGGAACTACGAGGAGCTGCTTCAATGGACGAGCAGGTATTTGTCAGCCGGAAGAAACACGGACATTTAAATCAGCCTCAAATCAACAAAATCGTAAAAGCTGCTGCCTCTTAGTGCCCGGTTTGCCCCCTGAAATGGCTGCGCACGTCAGCCCGCACTGGTTGCGACACGCCCACGCCTCGCATTCTTTAGATAATGGGGCACCAATTCACCTGGTTCAACAAACGTTAGGCCACGCATCGGTTGCCACGACTGGGTTGTACTTGCACGCTAATCCCAACGATAGTTCGGTACGGTATTTATAGTTTTTGAGCAACCCTTGAGCGATTGCACCTCTGTGCCACTGCCGCTAGATCTCTCAGATCTAGCCCCGTGCTAACGCACTTGCTTTGGCCGCCGCCGCTCATCCATCGCTCATCCATCGCTCATCCATTGCGCTCCTTGATAAGCGTTTGCGCTCCTTGATAAGCGTTTGCGCTCCTTGATAAGCGTTCGCATTCGCATTCGCTCAAGGGTTGCTCGCTGCGAATAAACTGCATTCAGATGACTGCGCACATCGCTCATCCATCGCTCAAGGGTTGATTGCAATTTCTGCAATCTGTTGCAATCGCCCTGTGATGCTACTACAATCAACAAGTGAGCGACCTTTGCACGCGCTCATTATTAAATCAGTGGTTGCTCAAAGGTCGCTCACTGCTCAGTCCTTTGTTGAAAAGTGCTTTAGTCGAATGACGGGCGATAGCGCCCAATTTATTGGGCATACAACTAGCGAGGTAGAAGCGATTGCCCAAGGGGCAGTGCCAAAGGCAATCGTTGACTTCTATCCCAGGAGGTTGGTGCTGGAAGAGTTGAACGTTTCCGAGGCCACGCTAAGGCGCGACATTCAGTTGCTCAGGGAAAAATGCAGTGCCGATTTTGACTACTGTCCTTATGACCTGGGTTTTTCGGAAAAGTCATTCAAGGTACTGAAGAGGTACCGCCAGCTCGTACCGCTCATGGGTAGGGAAAAAGCCGCGAGAACAATTGCAATCAAAGGAATTTAGGAGGAAATAGATGCAGGGAGCGTGAAAGTCGAGTTAAAGATATTACGAACGAACTTAAGAAGCATGGAGTGGAGGTGACGGATTCTGCTATAGAGGCAGTTGTCAGCATCATGCAAGAACGGGATTGCCAATATCCCGAGGCTGTAACGATTTTTGTCGGGAAGGACAGAGCTTCTGGGGGAACCAAAAGCGCCGCTAAAAAACCAGGCAGGAAGACGAAGCAATCAGCACAAAAAGGTGCCAATGTTGCCAAAGAATTTGCGGATACTATGTCAGATGAGGCGTCGGACAAGTTGGCTGACCTGATTATGGCAAAAACTCTCCAGAAAACCGCACAGAAATTGGCATCTGGGCAGTTTGGAGAACTCACTGCACAAGTTATGGACGACATTAAGCTCGGCTGGCTGGAACCGCTCGACGCCGAACTTGTGGCTCTAGAAGGTGCGGAGGATGATGACCCAAAGTTTTTCTTGCCTCATGCTACGCCCCATCCTACAGAGTACGCGGAATTTCAGAACGGCTCGTCTTCTGGATCGTCCTCTCCCTAGCAAAGTCGGCACCTGAATGAACTACCCGCTGCGGTGCGCTACGGCGCGGCCCTTGGATAGCACCGCAGCATTGTCAGATTCCCCAAAGTACCTACTACCGGAGCCAATGGAGCAGGAGTTGATGCCCTTAGGTTCAGGCTCTGTTGGTTCTTAGCGTTGGTGTATCACCGAGCCATCGCCTTGGGGGTTGAATTGTGGCGGGATGTAGCTCGATCGCATTTTGGAGCGTTCGACTTGATGACTTGGGGAATGTTGTGACCAAAATTTTGGAATACAACCAGCTGTCGAACCCACATCTGGGTTCGACTATCCTCAGTGCTTCAACCAGATCCAATGAACTACCTAAAGAAAAAACGGGCGCGCGATTGCAATCGGGGCAGTGCGCGGAGCGCAATCGTAAGCGGCTTAGTTAGGGGAGGATCGGTAAGCGGTGTTGTTACTACATTATATAATCCATCACAGAGCCTTGGTCTACACCAATAAGTCGGCGATACATAGTAACGGCCTCGAGTTCACTAAAGCTAGCAACAATATCAACAGCAATTCTTACTTTTTCACAATCATGATTATCAAGATTTTTTAGCCTATCTGAAAAAACAGTGCTTAAGAAGCGTAAAGGTATAGAATCTACTTTTTTGTTTTTTATTGCATCTAAATAAAAGTTAAAAAGTTTTTTTATTATTTGCCGTTGACCATGCTGCTGCGTGGTAAGTCGCGGGTTAAAAATTACATATTGTCGTACAACTTGTTGAAGAAATTGTAGTTCTACTTCTGTTTTTAACGGTCTGCTAAGATATCCATGCTTACCATATGTGTTTGTAATAGATACAGAATGGATATACTTTTGAATTATCGTAGAACTAAGCATTTTTAGCTGTGGAAAACTATCAGCAGTATTCACCAATGGATACATCTCTAAAATCATTTTAAAGTTTTCTTGTTTATTGATGATCTCCTCTTTTAGTTCTTCATCGTGAATATTAGTTTTCCATTTGTCAATGAATTTAGAGAACTCCTCCTTATCCTGTAAAAGTACACGTAGAGGAATCAACCCAGCTAGGTAAAAATCTTCAAAATCATGAACGCTATAGGTTACGTCATCGGCAAAGTCCATGATGCTTGCCTCTAAAGTCTGTCGGTCATCTTTTTGTCCTTCTTTTAATAGTGGCCTAACCAGATAAAATTCTTCTTTATCTATATCGTATACCGAATATTTTTTTGCTCTCTTCCTTGTTTCATTTTTGTCGCACAACCAAGGATATTTTAAAGTAGCGTTTAAAGTAGCTCTAGTTAAATCCAGTCCCTGATATTCGGAGCGATTTGATTCAAGCTTAGTTATTATTCTGAAAGTTTGTGCATTTCCCTCAAACCCGTCCAACAACTTTTCCCCTCTTGCAAGTTCATTAAGTTCTTGCTCTGCAATATGTCCAAAAGGTGGATGCCCCAAATCGTGAGCAAGAGCAGATGCCTCAACTACATCAGGATCTAAACCCCCACATTCTTCTAGCAGATCTGGATTATCAGCAGATGTATCTTTTATCAGCTTCTCTGCTAGCCTTTTACCCACTTGCGCTACTTTCAATGAATGGGTTAAGCGATTGTGAAAAACGCTCCCCTCACTTGCGCTGACGACTTGAGTAACTTGCGCAAGCCTTCTGAACGCGCTACAGTAACATATCCTATCTCTATCTATTTGAAACGGGCTTCTCTGATCGCCATGTTTGGCGGTACCATGAAGGCGTTCTTCTCGACAATTACTTACCATGATTTGTCAGTTTCAAAGATTTTCTATAAACCACTTATCGTTGAATTGGGCTTTCCCTTCTTCAATAAGCTTCAATACCACCTCTCTAGCAAGGCGTTCGGCTGGAGGCCCGTAGGCGCTTAACGCCTTACTTACGTCGTGGATGCTTTTCGGGGTTGTTTTGATCGCGTCGAGAACTACGTCTTCTGGATTGGGTAGTTCTCTATTTGGCAAATCTTCTTTGAGAGACATAGCTAAAAAGGCAGTTTACTTTTTGAGTCAACACTATTATTCGTACATAAGCGTGCCTCACTACACTCAAAAGAAACAAATCGTAATATTTCCCCGCCACTGAGCTTTTATGCCCATAGAACGATGAACTGGAACCTACACAGCTGCTGCCATCTCTACTTACTTGGTTTCTATGGCGTATTCTGTACACCCTCCCTAGTCAATCCCCTCGCCCTAGCAATCTCCTTCACGATCGCTGCCATCCCACCTTCTTGAAAACCTAACTTTCTCTGACAAACTCTGACAAAACTTGCTCTTGTGGGGCAGCAGTCAGACCATTTTCTGTAATTTAATGAACGGTTGGTGCGGCGATATCAACAGGGATATCGCCGCTTTGATGTAGCTAACTAGCTACAACATATTCCTCGATAACGGCATGATGCCGACGCAGGTGGCCCAGAGCTTGGTGTTCGAGTTGTCGCACCCGTTCGCGACTGATCTTCATAAGTTCCCCAACTTTTAATAATGATCGCTCATTGCCATCTGACAAGCCAAAGCGCAGGATAATTGCTTGGCGCTGTTGGGGCGTCAGCTCTGCCAGCAGGTCGTCCAGGTCTTGCCGCAGAGCTGACTGGGTGGTATAAAGATCTGGCGTACCCCCTTCATCCTCCAAAAGGTCAGAGAGTTGGCTATCTTGGTTATCTCCGACACGGACATCTAGAGAAATCGGCTGACGGGCAATATTCAAATACTCCCGTATCTGAGCCGGTTCCAATTCCAACGCCTCGGCAATCTCCGCTGGTGTGGCATTGCGATCAAGCTGAATCGTTAGTTCCCGCTGCGTTTTCTTAATCTTGTTGAGCTTCTCAGTAATATGGAAAGGCATTCGGATAACACGGGCAAGTTTCGCGATTGCCTGCGGCAGTGCGCGTAGCGCAATCGCGCGGGTAATTGCTTGGCGAATCCACCAGTAGGTGTAGGTGGAAAACTTGTAACCCCGCGTGGGATCGAATTTCTCAACGCCGCGCTCTAAGCCCAACGTTCCTGACTGGATTAGATCCAAAAATTCCATGTTGCGCTAATTCAATGGTGCAGCACGTTGCCAAGATTTTCCCCAGCCTTGTGTCTTTACTGTTGCCATGTTTCTTGAGATAAGGCAAGCTAAATGCTGCTCGTGTAGCTACCAGCTACACGAGCAGCAAACCCTTCCGGGTTCTCAGTGAACTCGCTCAAGTACTGGACAAGTTGAAGAAGCTTTTGCTCTTCCTTGACAAACTCATCAGCAACCCCTTCCAGGTCGTCAAGAGACTCAATAAAATTCTCGATCACTGGAAGAAGCTTCTGCGCTTCCTTGACAAACTCATCAGCAACCCCTTCCAGGTCGTCAGCCTCGCTCAATTCCTCAGCAGCTTGACAAAGCTTGTCCGTAAGCCCTTCTGAGTCGTTAAGGACCTCCATTAATTCCTCAATAGCTTTGTCAAGCTTCTGCTCTTGCTTAACAAGCTCATTAGTAGCTCTTTGAAGTTCCTGCTCCGACTGATAATTCTCATCGATAGCAGCAGCTAGATGCAGCATTGCTTCTTTTATATCAGCTTGACGTTTCCGTATCTGCTTAATTCGGTCGATTTCCATTCAACTAATTTTTCTATAGACATCTCCAAAAACTGTCAACACCTTTCCATCTCTAGGCTCTAGGCGCTAATTTAGTCTGAGTACATAAACCCCTTTTTCACGTTTAATCAAGCTTGCAGGCATTAAAAATTAGCAACTATGCTTTCAATAGAGATTGCACGTTTGTAATTTAATCTTTGGCCCGTGGGATTTCAATTAGGCAGAATTAAGGCATTAATTCGGAGCCTGACTAAACCACAAACGGCTAAAATTACTTCTTTATAATGTTGGCAGTCTAATCGAAATGTAACAGCTCTTAAATGTTTTGATAACTCTAATAATATGTTCTACAAAAACTCTAGTCTTAGATAATTCTTTGTTATTTTCTTTTTCTAAAGATGTCAGGTTTCCACCTTTGGTTTTCTTTTGAGGAGTAGTAGTTTGTGTGTCTCCTTGATAAGCTTTATCTGCGCTAAATTTCTGGTTGGGAGCAAAGTTTTTTTTAGACTCTCTCAAGATGTTAATATCGCTTTTTGGTCCTGGTTCCCCAGGGACAACATCTACAATATCGTTGCCATTTGGCAATATAATTACTTGGTTCTTCATGGTGTGGCTTTTCTTTTTGCCAGAATAAAACTTTTTTTGTGCCTTATACTCGGCTTTCTCTGTCTTGCTCCCAGCTATCGACTATTAACTGTAGTTGTGCTAAAATTTTTCTTACAAACTCAGTATCCCTCTCGGACTTTTTTACTTGTGAGAGTAAGCTGGCTGGTAGAACTTCAATAATAATTGGCAACCAGCGATGAAAAATATAGTGAGCAGCACTTTCGCTTATACCAAATTGTATACCTAACAATTGAAATGTAACTGAATGCCGCAAATATATCAGAGTTAAAATTATTTGTTCTTTGGTACATAGTTTTATTTGACCTCCGCCTCCTTCTTTATTTATTCGCTTTTTTTTGCGTTCGAGTTCTTGAGATTTCTCATTATACATTAACTCAGCTTCCCTTATCAGTTGCTCTAGTTGAGAAGTGTCAATACCTATGAGTCGCTTAACTGAGTGAGGGTTATTTTCTATTGTCTTTAATATTTCTTTCATAATTTTCACCTCTTTTCTTTACCGAGCCATATATTATAGCATAATTTTTATATTTTGGAGATGTCTATTGCAGGTTTCCGTGATTTCCGCGAGTGCAGAACTCCTAGCCCTAGGATGCCCACCAATCCCAGTAGCGCCCAAGCCGATCGCGCCAGAAGATCCCAAGAACACAGGGAAAAATCCAAGTTACCTGAATCCGTGGGGGAATGCAGTAATCTTACAACACGGGCAGTTCCGCGATCGCCTACCCACAGATGAGGAACTGAGAAAGTTCTTCCGCAACCCCAACACCGGAGTAGGGACACTTGGAGGTCATGCCGGAGTAGTTTGGCTTGACTTCGGAGCGTAGCGGCTCCACGCGGAGCATCGCAAATGCTACCTATCCCAAGAGGCTTGTGACGCCGACTTCAATCGAATTGTGGAAGCAATTTGTTGTCACGCGCTCTGTCTTAGATCCGACTTGTGGCTAGAACAGACTGGCAGCGGCGGGTATCGGATTGCTGTAATCCCTAGGCAGGCACCGACTTTCACCAACTTCTCCACCACCCCAGGTGGACAGCACGTTGGGGAGGCACTTTTCACAGGGCGATTCACAGTCCTGGCTCCCAGCGTTCACCCCAACGGCAATACCTACCAACGCCTGGAGTGGGGACAGCCAGTTGCGATCGAATACCTGGAGGCGATCGGCATTTACCCCGCCAAAGTAGAAGACAAAAAGGGGAAATCTAAGAAGAAAAAGAAGAAGAAATCCAAGGGGGACGAACAAAATACAGTTGATTTACAAGCGATCGCGGATCTAATAAAGCAGATCGACCAGACCATCTGTGTACCGTTATTACTTCTCCTAACCTTAAGCGATGCTCCTGCGTCGCCGCTGCGCTAACGCGAACTTATCTCCAATGGGGAAACTGAGGGGAGCCGGAACAACTCAGGTGCTAAACTAGCCATCAACCTGGTAGCAACAGCAAACAGGGTTATTCAACTAGGAATCCCCACCACAGGTGATTCCCGCCAATTGTTCGACGATTACTGTAGTCACTGCTCACCCCCATTATCAACTGATGAGGCGGATGCAATATGGGCGAGTGCTGAAAGGACAAATGGCACCCCATCCATGCCGGATGACATCCTTCTGAAATGTGCGATCGCATATCAACGCCGGGTTTCTCCAAACCAAGGGGATGAACCAGATCCTGAAGCTTATGCGGAATACCTGAAATGGGAGAATGAACAGGAAGAGGCTGAAGAAGCTGAAGTAAGACAGAACTTCTTTGACGATATTCAGGCACAACTCAGGAAAATTCACTCCCGCGCCTGCCGCCTATTCAAGGGATTTGGTACACCACCAGCCCACCCCAAGGTTGAGAAACTTAGCTATGTCCCAGGGTACTTACCGACGCCAGAAGAATGGCAGGCTCTGGGTCGTCCCAAGATAATATTCCAGGCGGGGACGCGGCTCGTGGCATTTAGGGAAGCACTCCAAAAGGGCTGGAAATTTGTGTTGGATTCTTCAGCGCCAGGGCTAGGGAAATCTCACGAGGCTGGGTTGTTGCAGTTGGAGGATCTGGAGTGCGAACGGATCTGGTTGATGAACGACAGTCACCGGAACCCCACAACAGCAACTCAGGAGGCGAATTTCACCGATATGCCAGTCAGAAACGATGGATTGGTGACAGATCCATCTCGGCAAACTGCACTTGGCAACCCTCACGTTCGCTGGCCCAAAGGTGATGAAGTACCAGATACGGGTAATAATTGTCACCGCGCCCCACTCTTCCACGAACTGGCTGAGAAGGGGTACGTGATGGATCGGGTGGAAAATGCCGATGGGGAAGCGCCTAATCCTATCTGTGCTACTTGTCGCTTCTGTGGTATTTGCGCTGTAGAGAGTGGTGATGGCTATGGGTTTCGTGCTGAACGACGGGGGATTTTCGGAACAGATGATGCGCCTGGGGCTGACAAGATTCGCCTACATCCGAATTCATCTCCCGATCGAGCGTGATGGCAGCGTAGATAACGATGCTTCAGTATGGGATGAGGTCATGAAGTTATTGGAGGCAACCAATACTATAGAAGCCAGCATTCAAGATATCGATAGGATGTGGGCTCTTGTTGAGAGCCAGCACCCAGAGCTTTTCTCCCAATTGCGGGAACTGCGATTAATACTGCGATCGCTCATTGGTGGGGGCATCAAGCAACCTCATTATGGCTGGAATGATAAAGCACTGCGAGAACTTCTCCCTTCGGTTCCAGAAAACATCAATGACATTATCGAAGTGCTGGTGAATTTAATCTCACCTAAGCTAGCAGCACTGTTCGAGGATGCAGATTCTGTAACTATCGAGTCGGTGGCTGAAGGGGGGCGAACTAAGGGGGATGAGCGTAATATTCTGAAACAAACTCTAAGCGCTATCCGCTCCCTCTTCCAACGGGAAAACAATCATCCAAGCGTGATGCCGTCCAAAACTTACCCTCTAACTGGCTGATTCCATTCTTAGAGGTTTGGGCTGGAGTTCGCCCTGGGGCACTGAGGCTAAACAACGGGAAACTAACCGTCACCACCAAATCTGGCAGACATCAGGAATTAGTCCAGGCGTTTAAGGTCAATATATTCCTCGATGCCACTACCGATCCTGAACGGTTGGCATTCAAGTTGGGTGTTGATGCTTCAGAGATTCTCTGGATAGAGCAAGAAACGCCAGAGTACAGCAACCTCACCATCAAATGTACTGGAGACTTTTATCAGGCTGGTAAGAGCCGGACTGAATCAACTGACGAGCGAATCACTGCATTTATCCATGCCCTGCGGGAACTACAACCCGACCAAATAGCCATCTTTGACCATATGGCTAAGGCGGGTGTCACCAGTGCTGTGGTGGTTCAACCACACGAGATCCAGTAACGAGTTTATGGGTTATCGGGCGTTCGCAATAGCCAGACGCAGTCGCATCGCTAGTTTCGGCATCCCCTATAAGAACATCGCCGCGCTGGAGGATGAGTGGCTGACTTTGACCGGGCGGCACCCTGGCGTAGATCCAGAATTCCAGCGGTATGTGGAGTGGCATACCCAATCCGAAATCATCCAGGCTGTCGGACGCCTCCGTGCCCACCTGCGCCAGAGTGAATCGCTTACCTACTATTTCTGTGCTGATTTCCCTGTGGACTTCCTCCGGGAGGCTTTTCCTGGTGCCAAGATGGAGGAATTCCGGGTGGCAGGTATTTGTCCAGAGGCGGGTACTCCTCATCAGCGGAATTGGTGGAGAATTTTACAGGCGGAGCGTAGCGGCTCCACGCGGAGCATCGCTCATCTTACTGAGCAGGGGCAGAAAGTCACCCAGCAAGCGGTGTCTGCTATCTCCTTAGTGGTGCAGTCAACCCTTAGCTGGCTGGCTAATGGGGCGTGGAAGAAATTATCGAAAGCTCTATTAGTTGACTATAGGGATTTCGATAATTTTTTAGCCAAGTTGACGCCAGAGGAGAGGTTGGATGCTGAGGCGGAGCCTTGCGGCGGCTTCCGCATCGCGTATGAGGTTCTCCCATTCTTTACGGAAGTTTGCCAGCACGATCCCCCCTCGCTCATGGAGGAAATTCAATCGATCGTAAAAGTTAATGGATGGCGTGTGGTATTGGTGGCGCTGAGACTTACTACCGAGGAGGTGCGTGTCAAAATACTGGCGGCGGTGATGGGTGTACTACCGGCATCCTTGCAAGCGGAATTGGCGATCGATCCTGATGGTGGGTAAAACTACAATACCTACCGCTGCGATCGATTCTGACTGTGGGTAGAAAAACTACATAGTCAAGCAGTAAAGTGGCGTCAGTATGGCTGATGCTTAATTTGCTGTGGCAGGAAATAGATGGCTCCTGTCTAGCTAATCAGAACGATCAGACAAGTCAGAATGGAATCAGCGAGCTTCTTTTACCTTTGGCATTAGAGGTTGAAGGGTTTCTAGTTGATTGTCCTTAGCAGTACCACGAAGATTGCCAGATCGATCTGGCTCAAATTTTGCTGACTGGTTAGATTTTGGTCAATAGTCAGAAAAATATCAAACTTAGTTTGTGCTAATTTGCGCAAGGCTCCATTCTTCTGCCCTGCCCAGCCTTGCGATGACACTGTGTGTACCGTATGCTCTGGTAATTCTCGCTTTAGCTTTTTGGGTAGGCACTCATCAAGTAGCACCAGCATAGATTTGCGTTAGTAATGAATTAAAGGCTTGTTTTAGGAAAGTGTTAGCTTGCGTTCGGCTTACAGAGGGGAAATCATCCAGAAACTCATCGATATTGTGCCCACCTTCCAGATAATCAATCAAGCACCTTTTTGGCAGGGACGCGAGTGCCAACGAAGACAGGAATCCCCGACAGAATATCGGGGTCACTATGGATAATTACTTGTTTCACGATTGTCACCACGCCCTTGCGTTAGTTTCGCCTAAATTCCTTTTAACATCGTGCCACATTGGAGACGGTCTGAGGGAGTGAAATTCCCAGAACACAGCAGAGTGTGGCACTCCAACAGAGTAGCCGTAGCTGTAATCTGACCGCTCCGGGTGGAGTGTGGCTGTGCGCACAGCTACTGCTGTGCTGGCTGATCTGTTGGCGAGCAAGCGTTAGTAGGGGTGAGTGTCAGACAGAAATGGTTGCCACATCATCAGGCTACCAGGGTAGAGCAGTTTTTGCAACAGAACCATTTCAGTCAGGTGCCAGGCGCTTGTAAAGAGAAGTTATTTGATAAAGTGCTGAATAACAGGCTTTATTCTTACCCATTGTTGGTGGATCTGAGTTAGCTATCTCCATAAAGACTGACTTTGCTGTGCGGATAAGTTCCTCATCACGGAAAGCAGCCGGTGGCTCTATTTTCCATCCTGATGGTGTTTTTTTTGCAAAAGCTGAGAATGATGCAAGGATTGGAAAGATAATACCGTCTGATATGTCCACAATATTGTCATTTTCGTCGCGTTTTATTCCCTTCCTTATACCTGTACCCTTAAAGCCTGGATGAGCCTTCCATTTTTCATGCAGTTGATAAGCTTGGGCGACTGTATCTAAATAGAACTGATAAAGTTCCTTGTACTTAGCAACATCAATCGCTTTTTCAGTTGTTTGTTCGCCCTTGGCAATAAGATAAATTTGTCTGAAATCCTTTAAACACTTGGCCTTTTTGTCGTAAGTGTAGACCTTATTGGTTGTGTCTTCTGATGATTTTTTTTGCTTTGGCAACAATTCTTCAGGAACAAGTGCTGCGATAACTTTAAGCAACTGTTCAGTAGTCAGATAATCGCTAGATAATTGGGTTTCCGACTTGCGAAGCTTTTTATCGGACAACTTAGCTTGTAGGCTAGCTTCAAGTTCATCAAGCTGTCCTAATCGCCCAGCTATAGAGAGAGTCATTACATCATTCTGAAAGTTTCGTGCGATAGCTATCTCGGCGATTAAAGCATCGTCATTAGTAACGATCAACTCGTAGGTTACGTTAATTGAAGGAATTTCTTCTCCACGGCTTTTGTAATCGCTAACAAAATCCTTAAGAGTACCTTGCGTTTGTGCACCATTGATAATACTCGGTTTTAATAAATACAAGCGCTTTTCTTGCTCCATAGCTCTGTAGTCACGAGCTACAATAACTATACCTCCGTTGAGTACTGAAAAGTTATGAGGATAGTTATAGAGTGTGTTCTGAATAGCTCTATGAACACTTGTTGGTTTGCGCCTTTGTCTTCCTTCCGCTTCTAATATATAATCGCGGACATTCTCGTCTGTAGGGAGTCTTAAAACAGACTCAATAGGTGCGTGCCCAGTAAAAGTTTTGCGGTTATTTTCGATATCTTCGGGACAACTGATGTTACGGAGAGAGTAATAGGTAAATTCAATGAATTCCGCACTGTCTCTGGTATGCTTCATAATTATTCCTTATTCTGTCAGATCACCTTTGCAAGGCCGCCAGCCACTAGCTGGGGCAGGGTGGATTAACTTTTTAAGTCTACCATAGAAATTGCTTTGGTGTCAAGTAGCAGTAATAATCCATATTCGCAGGCTCGCACCAAGAGCAGCGATCGCTGTTGGATACTTGCTTTAATCAAGCCTCCTCTGCCCTTGTCACCACTCTCAATACGAAACCTAATCCAGCAATCCTCCTTTCCTGCAAGGGACGAGGTTCTGTTGCTTTAACCTGTTGAAACGAGAAAGCTCCCATCGAAATCGGAGGTTATGAAGATCATTAACCGCCCATCGGGTGATCGCTAATCCTCATCTGGCGATCTTAGCCCTCAGCGCGCGATGCTCTGCGGAGCGAAGCGGTCCCTCTTAGGGACTGCGCGCAGGCGGTCGGCCAGAAAGCCATCGATGACTTGTCACGCCACCAGTTCAACCCGTGACGAGTCCTCAACTTCATCGCAAGGGGAGCTTCCGTCCTCCCTAGCTTTTTCCACTGTTGGCGATTTCACCGGGATTATGCCTCTGGCGATTTGCTCGCATTTACTCAGACCGGGACAAGCCATACTTTAACACCTACGTCTTCTAACTTACGGTATGCCGTTGGGGTCTTTTCAATTTAAGCCGACGTGAGCGCAGGACTAATCAACTTGTAGCTTAATTGTCCCCTGCGCTATTTTTTCCACCAACTCGGTGCTGGACATTGAGAATGAGTTGGCGATCGCGTCTAACTGATGAATGCCATCTACACGAATTGGAATAATTCCTCTGGCTATTTGTTCTACAAACTCAGAACGTGAAGGCAGCCCCAGCACTGCAACCATTCCCTCCAGTCGTTCAAC
>Ga0136638_10000027_pt1 | contig 19905 bp, 20 predicted proteins | sample AntDrymUQ8582206_2_FD_104671 | JGI IMG/M metagenome (GOLD analysis project Ga0136638, IMG submission 104671) | Polar desert sand microbial communities from Dry Valleys, Antarctica - metaG UQ858 (22.06) | ecosystem: Environmental > Terrestrial > Soil > Desert | place: Antarctica: Dry Valley...
ACCGGCCGGTTCCAGAATCGAGCGCGTGTCCTGAAACACGTCCTTAATGGCCGCGCAGATCGCGTCGGTGTCGACCAGCACGATGTCATCGACATGGTCGCGGACCAACTTGAACGTGTGTTGTCCGACCTCGCGCACTGCGGTGCCGTCCGAGAACAGTCCCACGTCGTGCAGCTTGACCCGGCGCCCGGCGGCGAGCGAACGCGCCATCGCGTCGGAATCAGTGGTCTGCACGCCGATCACCTTGATCTGCGGTGCGAGCGCCTTGAGGTACGCCGCAACGCCGGCGATCAAACCGCCGCCGCCGATCGCAACGAACACGGCGTGAATCGGCCCGTGTTCGACCGGATGATGCTGCCGTAAAATCTCCATCGCGATCGTGCCCTGGCCGGCGATCACGTCGGGATCGTCGAATGGATGCACGAACGTCAGTTTGTGCTTGCGTTGCAGCTTCAGCGCGTGCGCATAGGCGTCCGAGTAAGAATCGCCGAACAGCACGACTTCTCCGCCTCGCGCACGCACCGCATCGACTTTGACTTCGGGCGTCGTAACCGGCATCACGATCAGCGCGCGGCATTCGAGTTTCTGCGCTGCCAGCGCGACGCCCTGCGCGTGATTGCCCGCCGAAGCGGCGATGACCCCGCGCTTCAATTCCTCACGCGAAAGCTGCGCCATCTTGTTGTAGGCGCCGCGCAGCTTGAAGCTCTTGATCGGCTGCAGGTCCTCGCGCTTCAGCAGCACGCGGTTGCCGAGCCGCTCCGACAATCCCGGCGCCACCTCCAACGGCGACTCGATCGCGACGTCGTATACGCGCGCAGTCAGAATTCGGCGCAGATATTCCTGAGCCGGCATGGCATTCGCTCCCCTCGATGAGCAGGCAAAGTATCACGGCTGCGTACCATCCAGACATGCCACCTCATCCACCGCCGTACGCCGGGCTGACCCCGGACACCGTACTGAACGCGATTGACAGCACGGGCCTCGCTACGGACGGCCGCCAGCTTGCGCTGAACAGCTACGAAAATCGTGTGTACCAAGTCGGCCTCGAAGACGGAACGTTTGTCGTCGTCAAGTTTTATCGTCCCGGCCGCTGGTCCGAGACGCAGATCCTCGAAGAGCACGCCTTCATTGCCGAACTGGCCGAACGCGAGATACCCGCGGTTCCTGCGCTTTCGATTGCCGGCGACACGCTGCATTCATTCGAAGGCTTTCGCTTCGCAGTCTTTCGGCGCGCCGGCGGACGGGCGCCGAACATGGACGACCCAAGCGTGCGCGAGTGGCTTGGGCGTTTTCTTGGCCGCATCCACGCAGTCGGCCGCGTCAAACCGTACACCGATCGGCCGGCACTCGATATTGCGACGTTCGGGGTCGAGCCGCGCCGTTATCTTCTTGAAGGCGATTGGCTGCCGCCGGAGCTGAAGAACGTCTACAGCGGTGTTTCGCAGCAGGCGCTCGACCTGGTCGCGGCTCAGTACGACAGGGGCGCGCATCACTCACTACGGCTGCACGGCGACTGTCACGAAGGCAACGTTTTGTGGACCGATTCGGCCGGCAATGTCGGCCCGCACTTCGTCGACTTCGACGACAGCCGCATGGGGCCGGCGGTGCAGGATTTCTGGATGCTGCTCGGTGGAGAGCGTGCCGAACAAACCGAGAGGCTTGCCGATCTGCTCGAAGGCTACGAAGATTTCGCCGAGTTCGACCGGCGCGAGCTGGCCCTGATCGAGCCGCTGCGAACGCTGCGGCTTCTGCACTACTCGGCCTGGATCGCGCGCCGCTGGGATGACCCGGCATTCCCCGCCGCCTTCCCGTGGTTCAACACGCAGCGCTATTGGGAAGATCGCATTCTCGAGCTGCGCGAGCAGATAGCGGCGATGCAGGAGGAAACTCTGGTCGTCTAGGTCGATCACGACTCGCTACACTTGCGCGCCAAGCAACGAGCGCGCTCGCGCAACGATGAACGCCCCGCTGTCAGCTCAATCCGTACATACGCAGGCCAGCGCCGATCAACCCGCGCGACTGCGCGAGATTCCGTACAACTACACGTCATTTTCCGATCGCGAGATCGTGATGCGCCTGCTCGGCACCGAAGCATGGCGTGTGCTGGATGAGTTGCGCGACGAGCGCCGCACCGGTCGCTCGGCGCGCATGCTGTACGAAGTGCTCGGCGATATCTGGGTGGTGCGCCGTAATCCCTACCTGCAGGAAGACCTGCTCGACAATCCGAAGCGGCGCGCTGCATTGATCGAGGCGCTGCATCATCGGCTGCGTGAAATCGAAAAGCGCCGCGAACCGGAGGATGTTGAGCGCGATGCGAAGGTCGGTCAGCTACTGGCTGCGGCGCGCAAGACAGTGCAGGCATTCGAGGCAGAATTTCGCGCAACGTGGGATCTGCGCAAGAAGGCGCGGCGCGTACTGGCGCGTCATACACGCGGCGACAACGTGCGCTTCGACGGCTACGCGCGTGTGACGCACGTGACCGATGCGACCGACTGGCGCGTCGAGTATCCGTTCGTGGTGCTGCATCCGGATAACGAGGACGAAATTCCCGGCCTGGTCCGCAGCTGCATCGAACTCGGCCTGACGATTATTCCTCGTGGCGGCGCGACCGGCTACACCGGCGGCGTGATTCCGCTGACTCCGTTGTCGGCGGTGATCAACACCGAGAAGCTTGAGAACCTGTCCGAAGTGGAATCGGCGGCGTTGCCCGGCATCAGTGCTTCCGTGCCAACCATCATGTCGGGCGCAGGAGTAGTCACCCGCAGAGTTGCCGAAGCGGCCGAGCGCTCCGGCTACGTGTTCGCTGTTGACCCGACCTCCGCCGATGCATCGTGCATCGGCGGCAACATCGCGATGAACGCGGGCGGCAAGAAGGCGGTGCTATGGGGCACCGCAGTCGACAACCTTGCGTGGTGGCGCATGGTCGATCCCGCGGGCAATTGGCTCGAAGTCGAGCGCATCAACCACAACCTCGGAAAAATTCACGATGCGCCCGAGGCGTTGTTCGAGCTGACCTACAAGGACGGCACACAGCCGGCTGCGAAGGCAAAGGTATTGCGCACCGAGCGAATTCAGCTCACCGGCGCGCAATTTCGCAAGGTCGGCCTTGGCAAGGACGTCACCGACAAGTTTCTGGGCGGCGTTCCCGGCGTGCAGAAAGAGGGTTGCGACGGCCTGATCACGTCGGCGCGCTGGGTCGTGCACAAGATGCCGCAGCACATCCGCACCGTATGCCTCGAATTTTTCGGCCAGGCGCACGAAGCCATCCCCTCGATCGTCGAGATTACCGACTACCTAGGCCAGAGCCCTGGCGGAGTGTTGCTCGCGGGGCTGGAACATCTCGACGATCGTTACCTGCGTGCCGTCGGCTACACGACCAAATCGAAGCGTGGAAGCTTGCCGAAGATGGCGCTGTTCGGCGATATCGTCGGCGACGACGACGCGGCGGTCGCGCGCGCGTCGTCCGAGGTCGTGCGACTCGCCAACGCGCGGCAAGGCGAGGGCTTTGTTGCCGTCAGCGCAGAAGCCCGCAAGAAGTTCTGGCTCGATCGCGCCAAGACCGCGGCGATCTCGAAACACACGAACGCGTTCAAGCTGAACGAGGACGTCGTCATTCCGCTGCCCAAAATGGGCGAGTACACCGAAGCGATCGAGCGCATCAATATCGAGCTCTCGCTGCAGAACAAGCTAGAGTTGTTAGACGAGCTCGCACGCTACTTCGACAGTTCCTTCGCTCTTGGCAAGACAGGCGACGCCGAGTTCGACCGCTTGCCGCGCGGCGAGATCATCGGCGACCGGCTCGGTGAAGCGCGCGAGCTGCTCGCTTACACGCGAGAGCGTTGGCGTTATTTACTGAATCAACTTGACGCGCCGTTGGCGCACGCGCGCGCCGAGCTGTCGCGGCTTGGGCTTACGCACCTGGTGGGTGAGTTCGAACGCCGCATTGCGCTCACCGGCACCGTACGCGTGTTCGACGTTCTGCAGGATCACACCATCCGCGCATCATGGAAAACCGAAGTACGCGCGCCGCTGCATCGCATTTTTTCCGGCGACGCGTTTGCGCCAGTACTCGCGGAAGCCGACGCAATTCATAAGCGCGTATTGCGTGGCCGCGTGTTCGTCGCCCTGCACATGCACGCGGGTGACGGCAACGTGCACACCAACATCCCCGTGAACTCGGACAACTACGTGATGCTGCAAAGGGCGAACGCAGCGGTCGCCCGCATCATGCAGATCGCGCGTGACCTGGGCGGTGTGATCTCGGGCGAGCACGGCATCGGCATCACGAAGCTTGAATTTTTGACCGACGAAGAGACCGCGGGATTTCGCCGCTATAAGAACGCGATCGATCCGGAGGGCCGCTTCAACAAAGGCAAACTGATGCCCGGCGCGGACATGTCGAACGCGTACACGCCGAGCTTTGGGCTGATGGGGCACGAGTCGCTGATCATGCAGCAGAGCGACATCGCCAGCATCGCCGACGCGATCAAGGATTGCCTGCGCTGCGGCAAATGCAAGCCGGTGTGCACCACCCACGTGCCGCGCGCGAACCTTCTGTACTCGCCGCGCGACAAGATTCTCGCGACGTCCTTGCTGATCGAAGCATTCTTATACGAGGAGCAGACGCGGCGCGGCATTTCGATCAAGCACTGGGACGAGTTCTCCGACGTCGCCGATCACTGCACCGTCTGCCACAAGTGCGAGTCGCCGTGCCCGGTCGACATCGATTTCGGCGACGTCAGTATGGCGATGCGCGACCTGCTGCGCCGGATGGGAAAGAAAAAATTCAACGCCGCTGGGTGGGCGTCGATGTTTTTTTTGAATGCGAAGGATCCGCAAACCATCAAGATCGTTCGGACCGTGATGCTCGAATGGGGTTTCAAGCTGCAGCGCTTCGGCAATCAGTTCTTCCGTCCGGCAGCGGCGCTGCAAGTGCGCCATCCTCCTTCGACCACCGGCGGCCGGCCGAAGATGAGCGAGCAGGTCGTTCACTTCATCAACAAGAAGATGCCGGGAAATCTGCCCAAGAAAACGGCGCGCGCTTTGCTGGACATCGAAGACTCGCACTATGTGCCGATCATTCGAGACCCGCAAAAGACAACCAGCGAAACCGAAGCGGTGTTTTATTTCCCCGGCTGCGGCTCCGAGCGTTTGTTCTCGCAAGTGGGGCTGGCAACGCAGGCGATGCTGTGGCACGCCGGCGTACAGACGGTGTTGCCGCCCGGCTATTTGTGCTGCGGTTATCCGCAGCGCGGTGCCGGTCAATTCGACAAGGCTGAAAAAATCATTACCGACAACCGCGTGCTGTTCCATCGCGTCGCCAACACGCTGAATTATCTGGATATCAAGACGGTTGTGGTGAGTTGCGGTACCTGTTACGACCAGCTTCAAGGCTACAAATTCGAAGAGATCTTTCCTGGTTGCCGCATCATTGACATCCATGAATATCTGCTCGAAAAAAACTTGCGCATCGAAGGCGTCACCGGCGTGCGGTACATGTATCACGATCCGTGTCATTCGCCAATGAAGCTGCAGGCGCCGCTAAAGACGGTCAACGAGCTGGTCAGGACGATCGATAACGTTGCAATCGAAAACAACGATCGCTGCTGCGGCGAGTCGGGCACATTCGCGATTGCGCGCCCCGATGTCGCAACACAGGTGCGCTTTCGCAAGGAACGCGAGGTGCGCAGCGGCGCCGACAAGCTGCGTGCCGACGGCTTTGAGGGCGAAGTCAAGGTGCTGACTTCATGCCCGTCCTGCCTGCAGGGATTAAAGCGCTACAACCACGATGCCGACATCGACGCTGATTACATCGTGGTTGAAATGGCGCGTCATATTCTTGGCGTTGACTGGCTGCCGGAGTATGTCGACCGTGCCAATCATGGCGGCATCGAGCGCGTGCTGGTCTAACGTGCGGCTTGCTGACTGCGAACTCTGCAAAAGCGACGGTGGTTCGATTGTGCTAGCCAACGAGTGGCTGCGCGTGACATTGGTCGACGAGCCGGACTACCCCGGCTACGTGCGAGTGATCTGGAACGACCACGTGCGCGAGATGAGTGAGCTCGAAGAGAAACAGCGGCTGCGGCTCATGAAAACGGTGTTTGCAGTCGAAGCGGCGCAGCGTGAAGTGCTCGCGCCGCTGAAGATCAATCTCGCGAGCCTGGGCAACATGACGCCACACCTGCACTGGCACGTTATTCCGCGCTTCGCCGACGACCTGCACTTTCCGCGGCCGGTGTGGGGCGCAGCGCAGCGCACCCCCGACGATCAAACGCTACAAACCAGGCGTGCGTTGGTAGAGTCGCTGCGCGGAGTGATAGCGGAAAAAGTTTCGCGGACGCGCTGAGACCCCGCGTCGCCACGTGCGACGCTAAGTCACCGCGTCAAGCATCAAGCTCCACCCGATTTACGCGGATCTTCTTCGATGACGGAAGTGACCACGGTACCGCCGGCATCAAAAGTCACTACGAACACGCGTGTGTCATTGCCGTCGAGAAAGCGCCACTCCCAGGCGGTCTCGCGTTTCAATGCATATTTTTCCGTGCGCCCGGGGCGACCAAGCAAGCCGAGAACATCGGATTCCTTCTGTCCGCGCGTGACCCGATTAAAATTATCGCGAGTCAGAAGATTCTCTCTACCCTGATATTTTCCGTTGGCGTCAATCCTCATTAAAAGCGTGTGCGGGCCTTCGGGGCCGAGCGGATAGACCAAACCTTTGCCGCCCGCCATATCGCGCACGGCGGACGGAACACCAAAGAGCTGACGCACATCCCGTTCCGTCGATTCGCCCGCAGTCAGCCGATCAAGCCGCACATCTTCGTATGCCCGGCCGCGCGAGTCGCACGCTAAAAGTGAAATGAGTGATGCAATCATGATTGCTCCTCGCAACCGCCGAGTTATTGGCATATGCAACTCCTTGAAGATTCGGTTCCCTGTTATCCGTGGCGAAACCCAGCCAGATTTAGGCAGACCAGTTGTCAAGCATGGCGTCGATCGAAAGGACCTCGCAGCGAACAAGCGTCACGTTTACGCAAGCACTTTGCATGCCGTCAGATCGGATCTCTCAAAGTAAGACACTCGATAAAAATTGTTCGCGCAGGTCATTAAATACGACGCTTGCGCCTCTCCCTGCGAGGCTTCTCGCGTGCATGATCCGGCGCGTGAATTACCACCAGTGCAGTCGCGTCTCTGCCCACGCTCCAGCCCCGGTGCGGAATGGCGGCGTCAAAATAAATGCTGTCGCCCTTCCCGAGCATCCAACGATCGTCTCCCACTTGGAACATAACCCTGCCGCTTAGGATGAACACAAATTCTTCGCCACCGTGGTCGAAGAAAACATGCCGGTCGATCTTCGAAGGAAAAGTGAAGACGAATGGCTCCATCCGCTTCACGAGCCGATCGTGCGCGAGGCTCACGTAGTCATAACCGAAAGCAGTACCGCCGCGCACCACCGGCAGCCGCTCATGCTTGCGGACGACACTGGCGCCGATGCCGGGCTCGAGAATGTCGCCGAAAAAACTCCCGATCCCCGTGCCGAGCGCTTGCGCGATGCGAGAAAGCGTCGCGATTGGCGGGACCTTGTGCGAGTTCTGAATCTTTGAAAGATAGCTCTTGGTCAGGTCGGTCGCTGCGGAAAGGCTATCGAGCGTCATGCCACGCGCAGCTCGCAACGTCCTCAGATGCTCGCCAATCACCACGTTTTTCTCTGCCCGCTCACGTGCGGGCGCCTTCATTGCACGATGACGGGCAGCGCCTCTCGGTTTACTTGCCATGCGCGGGAGTATTCCATGATGCGGGCCGTCTCGTTCGCGACCTGTTCCCCAACCAGACGTGAGAGGAGATGCAACGTGGCGTCGATGCCAAGGGTCACGCCGCCACCTGTAATCACAGCGCCACAATCGACGAGGCTTGCCTCTTCGGTAACGTCGATTTGCGGATGGCGATCGCGCATAAGGCGTACCGGGGGCACCTCTGTGCCGGCGACCTCGCACTTGGTGGTTGCCTTGCGGCCGTCCAAAATTCCGGACGCCGCGAGGATCATGGCGCCAGTACACACGCCCGCCACCACACGCCCCTCGGCGTAGCGGCGGACAAAGTCCAGCGTTTCCTTGCTCTCACACTGCGCAACCCAGCCGGGCCCTCCCGTGACGATGAGCGCATCGGAGCGCGGGCAATCGTCGAAGCCGTGGTCGGCGATCACTCGCAGGCCGTTCGCCATTTTCACTTCACCCGCGCTAGGCGCAACGGTAAACATCGAGATCTGTGGCGCTACACGCCGCGCCATCGAAAGCACGCCGTAGGTGGCAAGGTCCACTGGTTCTACGCCGTCGTAGATGAAGACTGCAAAGCGCATGTTGACTGTGTGTTTCCCAATGGGCATACTCGTCCGATGCCGCATTCTCGCTTGGCGGCCGGATGCAGGTCAACACGGGAGGTCAACATGGCAACCCAGCTCACCCCGGAACAAATTGAGCAGTGGCGCGAGAAGACGCTCAAGCTGAACCCTACGCCGAACGGCTCCAATTACGTTAAGCCGCAGGACATGGACTGGACCCCGTCGCAATTCCCGGGGATCGAGATCAAGGTGCTTTACCAGAACGTCGAGGCTGGCGAGATGACCTGCCTTCTCAAATGGCAACCCGGAGCGCGGTTGCCGTTCCACATGCATCCCGAGATAGAGCAGTCCTGGGTGCTCGAAGGCTCGTTCTCCGACCACGACGGAATCGCCCGCCAGGGCGAATACGTCTGGCGGTATTCGAATTCGATGCACGAAACGTACAGTGAAGAAGGCTGCACGATCCTCGCTATTTATCGCAAGCCGAACATCTTCGCGAAAAGCGCAGGATTTGCGACCAGCAGTAAGGTCGAATCGGCGACGGCATGACCGGCGACTAGCGTTTGAACACAACCGGCAGCATCTCCAAAGGGAAAGCGCAATGACGCAACGCGAAGGTCGTACCGTCAATATGAGCCCGAAGACGCGGACGCGCCGCAGGTTTCTCGCGGCGAGCGCGGCGAGCGGCGCCACCGCGCTCGCATTCCCGATGATCGCGCGCTCGCAAACACCGATCACGCTGCGCTTCCAGAGCACGTGGCCGCTCAAGTTCATCTACCACGAGTGCGCTGTCGATTGGTGCAAGAAGGCCGCCGACTTAACCGGCGGTCGACTGAAAATCGAGATGCTGCCCGCCGGCGCAGTCGTACCGGGTCTGCAACTCGTCGATGCGGTCAGCAAGGGTGTGCTCGACGGCGGTCATGGCATCCCGGCCTTCTGGTTCGGCAAGAACGTCGCGTTCGGACTTTACGGAGCCGGACCGGACTTCGGCATGGACGCGAACCAACTGATGGGCTGGGTCGAGTACGGCGGCGGCAAGCAGTTGTTCGCCGAGATTCAACAAGCCGCGCGGCTAGACATCGTGAGCTACCTCGGCGGACCAGTGCCATGCGAGCCGATGGGCTGGTTCAAAAAGGAAATCAAAACCCCGGCTGATCTGAAAGGCCTCAAATTTCGCACGTCGGGATTAGCGGTGGAGATGTTTACCGCACTGGGCATGTCGGCGGTGCAGATGGCGCCCGCCGACATCGTGCCTGCGCTCGACCGCGGCCTGCTCGACGGCGCGGAATTTGCAAGCGCCACCGACGATCGCATCATGGGATTTCCCGATGTGGCGAAGTTCTACCTGCAGCAGAGTTACCACATGGCGAACAATTTTTGCGAGGTTATGTTCAACAAGGCAAAGCACGACGCGTTGCCTGAGGAGATCAAGGCGATCTTGAAATACGTGCCGCACGCCGCGCACTCGGACATGTTGTGGAAGTCGATGCACCGCATGTCGCAAGACTTCATGGACCTGCAGACCAAGGACAAGGTCAAGGTCTATCGCACGCCAAAGCCAATCCTGGACGCGCAACTTAAAGCCTGGGACACGATCATCGAGAAGCACTCAGCGGGCAATCCGCTGTTTGCCAAGGTGATTGCCTCGCAGAAAGCGTGGGCAAAGCGGGTTATGTACTGGCACAACTCCGTGCAGGTAAGTCAGCCAGCGGCGTACGCGCACTATTTCCCAAAGGGGCCGCTGGCCTGAGCCGGCTCAAAACGATTTTTAAAATTAACGGCGCCTGCGCGAACAAGCAGACGCCTATTGCCCGATCGTCGAATCGCCGCCCTTCGCCTGGCTCGCGCGCTCGCGCAGTTTTTGCACTTCCTTCTCGCTCAGAACGCGAAAGCGCTCGGTTTCGATTTGACGAGCGACGCGCTCGGGTTCGCGGCCGCTTTCGGCAAATCGGCCGAACGCGCCCTGCTGGCACCCGAACAGAGCGAGGTTGATCAGCAGCAAGACGAGGAATGCAAGCTTCATTAGCGGCTCGGGTTATCGGATAAATCAAACTGCGCGCGCAGCGCGAGGCCGCGCAAAACCAGATTATGTTCGATACCGGCGCTCTCGATCGACAGGCGCGACAGCAACTCCTCTGCGTTGCCGCCGGTCAGAATCAGGCGCGGTGCGGTACCCAGGCGTATCGCAAAGCGGTGCCAAACGTGATGAATCATTCCGACTTGCGACGCAAGGACGCCGCTGACGATTGCCGCGTTGGTGTGATCCGGGAAACCCGTGGCCGCGCCGGTCGCCGCAGGTAAGCAGGCCGTCTCACGCGCCAGCGATTCAAGCATCAAGCGCATGCCGGGCGCGATGAAGCCGCCGATGAATTCGCCGACGTTCGGTGTTGCCTCCGCAACTGCGTCGATGCAATCGACAGTCGTCGCCGTACCAGCGTTGACCACGACGAGGGGAAATTGCGCCGACGCTCCCGCCCCGAGCATGCAGTGCCAGCGGTCGGCGCCAAGCTGGCGCGGATCACGGTATCCGTTATTCAGAACAATCGGCCCATTGAAACGAGCCTGCGATTGCAGCCAGCGAACTGTGCCGAGGTTGAGCGCAAGCGCTGCCGCTTCAACTATCTCGGTTAGACGCGGGCCCGCGACGTTGCACGCAAGCATCGGCGTGCCGGGCGCTACGTTGCCGCGCCACCGCTTGATCAGCATAGACGCAATGTCAGGCGCGCCCCGATGCAATAGTCGTTGCGGGCTTACAAGGTGACCGTCATGATCCAGCAGCGACCATTTGATCGCCGAGTTGCCGACGTCGATCAATAACGTCATCGGCTCGCGGCTCGTATCGAAACGTCGCCCGCGCTGATGCAGTAGCGTTTCCCGCCCGACTCAATCACCAGGCGCCCGCAAGAATCGACCTCGATCACGCGCCCGCTCAGGCCAGGATGATCGTTACGGTCGATATCCAGCACGTCGACGATCTCGCCCCGCGCTTCGAGCAAACGATTGAATCGATCGCGAAACGGCTCGAACCCGTCACGACAAAATTGCATCGCCGCCCCGATGATGGCGCCGCCCAACCGGCCAATCCAGCGCTCGCGTTCTTGTTCGCCTGCCGTGCCCAATATTTGATCGAGCGCCATTGCCGGCTGCCCGATCGCGCACCGCGTTTTTTCATCGAGGCGAAAATTCATGCCGACGCCGATGATCAGTGTGTAACGCGCACTGCGATCGCTGACCAGCTCGGTCAGGATGCCGGCCAGCTTGTATCCACTAACGCGAATATCGTTCGGCCATTTGATCTGCACCACCACGCCGTTCGCAGCGAGCGACTCCGCAAGCGCAACGGCGCACGCCAGCGTTACCGCCGGCAACGTTGGCGGCACGACAGCTATCGGTATCGCAATGGAAAACAAAAGCGCATCGCCGGGCGCTGCGCGCCATGCGCGCTGGTGGCGGCCACGACCTCCGGTTTGAAAGTCGGTGGCGCGCAACAGGCACGCGGTTGGCCGTTGCGCACGCGCTCGAACACTCAAGTCTTCGCTCGTCGACACGGTGCTTGCCACTGCTTCGACTGTGCAGGCGCCCGGCCACGCAGGCGCCAATGCCTGCTCGATGTAGTCTGCCGCCAGCGCTACCAGAGCAAGCCCACCCGCGAGCGGCTTCGAAGTCAGGGTTGCATCCAAGCGATCGCCTCATCGATGAAGTGGTCAAATCTAGCATCGGTACAGTAGAGGTTGTCAGATGGCGATACGCATCCGACAATCGATATTGCATGAACACTTCGACTTTCAGCGCCAAGCCGTGGCATTCGCGCGCTTCACCGCTGGCGCGCACCGCATGCGCGGTGTACGCGTTGCTGCTGGTGTATTCGGGCCTGGCACCGTGGAGCGGCTGGCGCGATCTCGGGCTCAACCCATTTGCTTATCTATCAGCGCCGATACCCGCGCATGTGACCAACTTTGATCTTGCGGTCAATGTGATGGCATACGTGCCATTCGGCGCGCTGTTGGTCCTGGCGCTGCATCCTGCCAGGCGCGGATGGGTAGCGGTGCCGATCACCCTGTTCGCGGGGCTCGCGCTGGCCGGGTTGATTGAGGCGCTGCAGAGTTATCTGCCGACGCGCATTGCCTCCAATCTCGACCTGTCGACCAACGCTGCCGGCGCACTGCTGGGAGCGCTGATCGCGGCACCCCTTGCATCGAGCGTGATCGATCGTGGGCGCTTGGCCGATTGGCGGCTGCGGTGGTTCGAGCGGCACGCCTCGATGCTGCTGCTGATCGTCGCCCTATGGCCCGCGGCACAGGCTTATCCAGAGCCGATGTTGTTTGGCAATGGTGACATTAGCGAGGAGCTTGGCGCGATATTCAGCGCACTGGGCGGTTCGCCGGCGTGGCTCTACTCGGCCCTGTTCGCCTTTACTGAAACCGACGGCGAATTCGGCGTCGCCGAGTTCGTTCTCGCTGAAGCGTTCGTCGTCGCTGCAGCAATGCTCGCGGTCGGATTGACACTGGCCAGCACGATGCGTCCACGCGCACCGCGCGTGCGTCTACTGCTGGTGCTGCTGTTTGTCGCATTGGCGTCGAAGACGCTGGCCAATGCCGTGCAGTTCGGTCCCGAGCGCGCGCTGGCATGGCTGACGCCCGGCGTATACGGTGGCCTGGCGCTTGGGCTGCTGTCACTGCTGGCGGCAAGTGCGGCGCCGCGCACATGGTGCGCGCGCTTCGCGATGCTGGCACTCATCGCACTCGTGGTGGCGGTCAATCTAGTGCCTGACAACCCGTATTACATCGATGCAATCAGTGGCTGGCACCAGGGCCAGTTGCTGAACTTCAACGCGCTGGCGCACTGGCTCTCGGTACTTTGGCCGTTTGTGCTCGGGTTGGGATTAGCAGTGATGGCGTCGCCGAATGGCGTCGAAAATCGTGCCACGCCAGCGTCCTTATAATTTGCCGATGAGCTATTACCGGCGTCACGTATTTTTCTGTCTTAACGAGCGCGAGGATGGCTCGGCATGCTGCGCCCGGCACAACGCTGCCGAAATGCAGAAGCACGCAAAAGCGCGCATCAAGGAACTCGACCTTAACGGCGAAGGCGAAATCCGCATAAACAAGTCCGGATGTCTCGATCGTTGCGAGGAAGGCCCGTGCGTCGTCGTGTACCCCGAAGGAGTTTGGTACACGTATGTCGATGCGCACGACATCGACGAAATCGTCGACAAGCATCTGGTACAGGGCGAGGTCGTCGAGCGGCTTCGCATTTGACGGCAGTGGCGAAGAGCGCGGCGAAGTAGGACGTAATGCCTACGCCCGGCGAGAAAGTGGTGATCGATGGCGCCAGCGGACCCATTGAGCTTGTGTTGGATTGGCCGACTGGCCCGCCGCGCGGAATCGCCACCATCGGGCATCCGCATCCGCTATTTGGCGGCACGCTGGATAACAAGGTGGTGGCCACAATAGCGCGCACGTTTGCCGGCATGGGCTGGCTTGCCGTGCGACTCAATTTTCGTGGGGTCGGCGCTTCAGCCGGTGCGCACGACGAAGGACGTGGAGAGACCGACGATTTCTTGTACGTGATCGAAACCGTTCCGCAGCTCGCGCAAGTGCGATCCAGGCTCGATGGTGAACTGCCGGTTGCCGTCGCCGGCTTTTCGTTTGGCAGTTTCGTGGCAGCCAGCGCGGCGCATGCGCTCTTAGCTTCTCGTCGAACGGTCAAAACAACGGTGCTGATCGGGGCGGCTGCGGTTAAATGGCCGATGCCCAACGTGGCGCCTGGTGCACTGGTGATTCACGGCGAGCGCGACGAAACGATTCCACTGGCTGACGTGCTGGATTGGGCGCGCCCGCAGGAGCTGCCGGTCGTTGTCATCCCGGGAGCCGATCATTTTTTTCACCGCCGGCTTGGGCTGCTGAAGCGGTTGATAAGCGCGCATATTCAAGGCGTCTCTGCAATTGACTCGGCCTTGCAAACTGATTAAAAGTCTCAAATGGACGGCACCCTTGTCTTCTTGAAAACACCCCGCGGCATCGCAGAGATTTCCTTGCGCAGCGCGCAGTTGCCGATGACGACGCGCCGCGTGCTGATCATGATCGACGGCAAGCGCAACGTCGATGATCTATCGATCATGGTGAAACCCGGCGAAATCGAGGCCGCAATTGTCAGTCTGGAATCAGGCGGCTTGATTCAGCGTGTTTTGTACTTGAGCGCGCTCGACGTGCCGACCATCAATGGTGATACCGAAACCGGGAACTCGTCCGCACTCGGCGGACCGAGCACAACCGGGCTCAACGACCGCGACCCGATAACGCTTGACGAGGTCAAGCGGCGCGCGATTCGCGGATTTAACGAGCTCTCTGGGCTGGACGCGCGCGCATTGGTCACACGCATCGAAAACTGCCGCACGATCGAAGACTTTCGTAGCTGTGTACGTGAGGCCGAGCGTTTGATTTCGGCGTCGCTTGGCCCGGACGCAGCACAGGATTACCTGAAAGCGCTGCGTCGCCGCGGTTGAGTCAGTGTTCGCGCGCCACATGGCTTGATTGAACCGCCGAACGACCGCACGTTCCAATTGGCCGTACCAGTCATCATCTCCCGTCACCTTTCTGCGATGTACCGCCCGGTTTTACCGTTGGTCTGCGCGTTCCTGCTGCTTGCGGCGACGAATGTGGATGCGCAGCCGGCGCCGCTGCTGGCGGCGCGCTCATGGATTCTGATCGACGCCACCAGCGGTGCGCGGTTGGCCGCCTACGATGCGTCTATCCGCCTCGAGCCAGCGTCGCTGACGAAGTTGATGACGGCTTACGTCGTGTTTACCGCGCTCAACGAGAGTCGAATCAACCTGGGCGATGTCGTTGCGGTGTCGCCCGCCGCGTTCGCAGTGCCGGGCAAGCTCGGCGCGCGCATGTATCTGGAGCCGGGTCGCGTCGTCAGCGTAGACCAGTTGTTGAGAGGGATGCTGACCGTTTCGGCGAGCGATGCGGCAATCGCGCTCGCTGAGCACAGCGCCGGTAGCACCGACAACTTCGTTGCGCGCATGAATGCCGAAGTACGCCGCCTTGGCATGAGCAACACGCACTTTGCAAACCCGACTGGACACTCCGATCCACAAAATTATTCGAGTGCGGAAGATCTCGCACTTCTCGCGCGCCGCTTGCTGACCGATTTTCCGCAACACGCACCGCTGTTCGCTCAGCGCGAATTTGCCTACAACAACGTGTCGCAGGCAAATCGCAACCGGCTTTTGTGGACCGACTCACAGGTGGATGGCATGAAGACCGGGCAGCTCTCTGCCGCCGGCTGGTCGGTCGTTGCCACCACCGCGCGCGCGCAGGGTCAGGGAGAGCGCAGCTTTCAGCGCCGCCTGGTCGCTGTGGTGCTGGGCGCGCAGAGCGAATCGGCGCGCACGCAGGAAACGTTGCGGCTGATCAATCATGGCTACGCGGCATTTGATACGGTGCAGCTGTATCGTCGGGGTGATGTCCTGGCACAAAGCGAAATCTGGAAAGGCAGCCGCAGCGTCGTGCCAGTAGGTGTCGACCGCGATGTCTACGTAACCATGGCCGCCGACGAGTTACGAACCCTTGGCGCTAATCCGCTGAAATTATTGATTGAGCGTCCCGATCCATTGATCGCACCGTTGCAGGAAGGCGAAACGATCGGGCGAATGATGATCAGCGCTAGCGGGCGTCCGGTTGCCGATGTGCCGGTGGTCGCGCTCGAGCGTGTTGACTCGGGCGGATTATGGCGCCGCGCGTACGATGCCATCGTCCTGTGGTGGAGAAATCGCAGTGGCTGATCCGGCGGGAACCGAGCAGGCAGCATTCGAGCCGTCGGCAATCGAGTGGCAACAAGCGACGTGCTACCTGAACGGCGAATGGACCGCGTTAACCGAAGCCAAGGTGTCGGTGCTCGATCGCGGCTTTATTTTTGGCGACGGAATCTATGAAGTTATAGCCGTCGACACCGTCGATGATCTACGCGCACCGTTTCGCGCGCGCCAACACTTCGCGCGCCTGCAGCGCAGTCTGGACATGGTCCGGATCGACAATCCGTTCAGCGTTGAACATTGGCTTAATCTGATCGCAGAAGCGATCGAGCGCCACCCTTGGACGCGCCAGCTTGTCTATGTGCAGGTTACGCGCGGCGTTGCCAAGCGCGACCATCCATTTCCGGCGGGCGCTGTACCGACCGTGTTTGTCAACACGTCGCCATGGCCGGCGATTCCAGTCGCGCAGATCGAGCAGGGGGTCAGTGCCGTTACGCACGCCGATGAGCGCTGGCTGCATTGCGATATCAAAAGCACGTCGCTGCTCGGCAATGTGCTGATGAAGCAGTACGCGATCGACAACGGAGCGAGCGAGACCGTGATGCTGCGTGACGGTTTCCTGACCGAAGGGTCGAGCACCAATGTCAGCGTTGTAAAAAGCGGCGTTATCAGCATGCCGCCGCAAACGGTGCAGATCCTGCCCGGCATTACGGTCGACGGCATTGCGCACATTGCCCAGCAGCACGGTGTCGAAGTCGATATGCGGCCAATCGCTGCCGCCGAGTTGCGCGCGGCTGACGAAATCTGGCTGAGCTCATCAGGGCGCGAGATGCTCGCAATCGTCTCGCTCGACGGCGTCGGGGTGGGTTCCGGAAAACCCGGCCCCATGTATCGCAGCATGCACGCGTGGTTTCAACAGGCAAAAGCCCTGGACGCTCAGCAATGGGCGGCAGAGCGAGCCGGCCATCTCTCAATAACTCGCACCACTCAGTGCGCGGCATGAACGACGAACCCAAGCCGTCAGAGCTGACGCCGCGTCCGCCAGGACTGACGTTTCCCACCGAGTTCCCGATCAAGATCATGGGCCGCCGCGTCGACAATTTTGCGCAGGCGATGGTCGAAGTTGTGCATGCTCACGCACCCGATTTTGACGCCAGCACGCTCGAGATGCGGACCTCGAAGGATGGCAACTATCTATCGGTGACCGCAACCATCAACGCGACATCGCGCGAACAGCTCGACAATTTGTATCGTGCGCTGACGAGTCATCCGATGGTCAAGGTTGTTTTGTAGATGTTCGCAGTTCGATGATATTGCGACAGCTCGGCTGCGCCGACTACGTCAGTACCTGGCACGCAATGCGTGAATTCAGCGCGCATCGCGGGCCACAGACCGACGATGAACTATGGCTGGTCGAACACCCTTCCGTTTTCACGCTGGGCCAGACTGGACGACGCCAACACTTGCTCGCTGCCACCGATATTCCCGTTGTTGAAAGCGATCGTGGTGGACAAATCACCTACCACGGGCCCGGCCAGGTGGTCGCTTATCCGCTGCTCGATCTGCGTCGTCTCGGCATCTATGTCAAAGAATTGGTTTTTCGAATCGAACAGTCGGTGATACAGACGCTGCAGTCGCTCGGCATTGAAAGCCGCCGCGTCAGCGGGGCGCCGGGCGTGTTCGCGCCGCACCCGTCCAAGGCGCCGCCGCCGTTTACCGGCCTCGCGAAAATTGCCGCGCTCGGGATCAAGGTCGCCGGCGGGCGTAGCTATCATGGCGTTGCACTGAATGTGGCGATGGATTTGTCCCCTTACTCGCTGATTGATCCGTGCGGCTACGCCGGGCTGCAGGTGGTCGATCTGGCTACGCTCGGCGTCCACACCGATTGCAATACTGTCGGCACGCGGTTGAGCGAACGTCTGCGGGCGCATTTATCGATTCCTGCGGCCGACGCAGCGCCTGCAACAGCTTTCGCTAGACTCACGGCCTGATGGACATATCTTCCCCCGCACTCGATTTCGCCAAGAAAAAAGGCGAGGCGAAGACCGGCAAGGTCTTCAAGAAATTTTCGATCACCCCCGTGCCGGCAGGCGAAACGCTGAAAAAACCCGAGTGGATTCGCGTCAAGGCCGGCTCACCTGCCACGCGTTTTTACGAAATCAAGACCATCCTGCGCGAGCACAATCTGCACACGGTGTGCGAAGAAGCATCGTGCCCGAATATCGGCGAATGCTTCGGCAAAGGCACCGCGACGTTCATGATCATGGGCGACAAGTGCACGCGGCGGTGTCCATTTTGCGACGTCGGCCACGGCCGACCCGACCCGCTCGATATGAACGAGCCGCTCAATCTGGCGAGAACGATTGCGGCGTTGAAGCTTTCGTACGTCGTGATCACTTCGGTCGACCGCGACGATCTGAAAGATGGTGGTGCGCAGCACTTCGTCGACTGCATCCGCGCGACGCGAGAGCTGGCGCCGGCGACGCGCATCGAAGTCCTGGTGCCCGATTTTCGTGGTCGGCTTGATCGCGCGCTGGCAATTCTTGAAGCAGCGCCGCCCGATGTGATGAATCACAACCTGGAAACTGTACCGCGCCTGTACCGCCATGCGCGGCCGGGATCTGACTATGCACATTCACTCAAGCTGCTCGCAGATTTCAAGCGCAGCGTCCCAAATGTGCCGACCAAGAGTGGCGTGATGGTCGGATTGGGCGAAACCGATGACGAGATCGTGCAGGTCATGCACGACCTGCGGGCGCATCAGGTTGATATGCTGACCATCGGCCAATATTTATCGCCAAGCACGCACCACTTGCCGGTCCTGCGGTACGTACATCCCGACACGTTCCGCATGTTCGAGTCCGAAGCGGCCAAGATGGGCTTCATGCACGCCGCGTGCGGCCCGCTGGTGCGGTCAAGCTATCACGCAGATCAACAGGCGCACGCTGCTGCGCTGAGTGTAAAACCCATCGCTCTGGGCGAACTTGCAACGCTCTAGCCGGTGGAAGTCAACCTCGCGCCTGCGCGGATCAACCATTGCTTGGTGGGCGCTGTGTACGGCGGCTTCTGCTACGCCCGCCGTACACATATTCACTTATCGAAGACGCGGCGACACAAGTCACCTTTCACGCTTCGCCTCAAGCAGCACCCGGAGCTAACGTGGCTGACCGTACGGCCCCGGTGTCGAGCGGGGCAGTTCCCTTGAAGCCTCCTGTTTCACCCGATCCGCCGCACGATCGGTTGCCTCGCCGACTTTAGGCGCCGCCTCCTTGCCTTTCTCGTACCAGTTTTGGACGATCTCTGCGGCAGTCTCGCGACCGCCCAGACCGAACGCCAGACCTAAGGCGAGTGCGAGCGCACCGATGAACCCCATGAACAGGGTGTTCACAAGCGTGGCAGCGATACCGATCTGATTCACGGCGATCACAATTGCAAACGCCCAGACCATCGCACCGGCTATTTTCGCCAAACGCTCAGGGTTGTCGAACCCGGCCTCGCTGGTTGCGCCTCGCACCAGGCTCGAGGCCGCCTTCGCTACGAGGCCACCAATGATTAGCACAACCATCGCGACAACCAGATTGGGCAGCCACAGCAGAAGTTGCCGCAACACATCGGATACCGCAGGTAACCCAAGTGCGTCGAACGCAACCACCAGCACGATCAGCCGGATAAACCATTTGCCGATCTCGGCTAAAAAGCCCGACGCATCGGTTTTGACGCCCATCTTCTTAACAAAGCTGGCAAATCCGGCGCGCTCGGCCAGGCCATTGAAATTCACCGCGTGCAGCAAAGCGGAGATGCCCTTTCCAAT
>Ga0136638_10000028_pt1 | contig 19482 bp, 12 predicted proteins | sample AntDrymUQ8582206_2_FD_104671 | JGI IMG/M metagenome (GOLD analysis project Ga0136638, IMG submission 104671) | Polar desert sand microbial communities from Dry Valleys, Antarctica - metaG UQ858 (22.06) | ecosystem: Environmental > Terrestrial > Soil > Desert | place: Antarctica: Dry Valley...
CCGAAAAGGACAATTCCCCTTAAATATTGTCAAGTTGGGAGTACCTCGCCTGCATTTTGCCGACCTCTACCACAGGATGTTAACTCTTTCTTGGCCGCAATTTTTCATTCTGATTTGTCTCTCGTATGTAGTCACGAATTCTTTATTTGCCTTAGCTTACTTGGCGGGAGGAGATTGCATTGCTAACGCACGGCCTGGTTCTTTCAAAGATACCTTTTATTTCAGCGTGCAAACAATGGCGACGATCGGCTACGGCGCCATGTATCCGCGCACCGAGTATGCTAATACTATAGTCGCGATCGAAGCGTTTTTTGGTTTGTGGGGAGTGGCAATGGTGACGGGACTGGCTTTTTCGCGATTTTCCCGGCCAACAGCTAGAGTTATCTTCAGCCGCGTAGCTGCGATCGCTCCTTTCAACGGCGTTCCGACTTTGATGTACCGCGCGGGAAATCAGCGCTTCAATCAAATTTTAGAAGCGCAGCAGCGAGCTACTTTGATCCGCGACGAAGTAACATCGGAAGGAGAATATATGCGGCGTTTTTACGATTTGCAATTAATGCGAAGTCGATCTCCTATTTTTGCATTAACTTGGACGGTTATGCACGCAATTGATGAGAACAGTCCTTTGTACCAACTTACTGCCAAAGATTTGACAGAGTGCCAAGCTGAAATTGTGATTACGCTAACGGGAATTGACGAAACTGTTTCGCAAACTATTCACGCGCGACATTCTTTTGTAGCTTCTGAGATTGTGTGGAATATGCGGTTTGTAGATATTATTCTTAGAACCCCGGATGGCGGGCGGGTGGTAGATTATACTCTGTTTCACGATGTGAAGCCTGTGGAATGAGACAAAACTTACGCACGAGTGGCTAGAAACCGGGTTTTTTGCGAAAATACTGCATTTCCACCTTGAATCTCAGTAAAAAACCCGGTTTCTTTGGTATTGATGCGTAAGTGCTGTGAAAGTTTTGATTTAGTCATTGGTAGAATACCTGTATCGCAAAACAAGTTAATATTTATGACCTCAATAACTGCGAACATGACACTGAAAGAATTGCAACCGCAACTCCTGGCTTTAACTCCCGAAGAGAAGGCTCAAGCTATAGAATTACTAGCCCAAAGTTTAAGAAAATTTTGGTCTGGAATTCAAAAGACTCCTGGAGTGTGCGGCGGCGATGCTTGTATCAGACAAACGCGAATTCCTGTTTGGGTGTTGGTGAATGCTCGCCGTTTAGGTATTTCTGAATCTGAGCTCCTAGAAGATTATCCGACTCTGCAGGCGGCCGACTTGGCTAATGCTTGGACTTATGCTGAGGCATATCCTGACGAGATTGAAACAGCAATTCAAGAAAATGAGGATGATTGAAAAGTGGCACGTTTTTATATTTATTTAATAAAAGTTATGAGTTACATTGCTCTCTATTTTTCGTGAAAATGCACGCCATACAATTGGCATTTAAATATGTTGAACAAATCTAGATGGCAAGTGCTAGAATAGTTTGATGGTTACAAATATATTTTTTTTACCACTTAGTACGAATAACGAACATGACACTAAAAGAATTGCAACCCCAACTCCTGGCTTTAAGTCCAGAGGAAAAGACTCAAGCTATACAATTTTTAGCCCAAAGTTTAACGAACTTTTGGTCTGGAATTCAAAAGACTCCAGGCGTCATGGGCGGCGAAGCTTGTATCAGACAAACGCGGATTCCTGTTTGGCTGTTGATAAGTTATCGCCGTCAAGGTGCTAGCGATGCTCATATTTTAGAAGGTCATCCAGATCTGAGTGCTGCCGATTTGGTAAATGCTTTTGCTTATGCTGAGGCACACGTTGATGAGATCGATCGAGCAATTATAGAAGAAGAAGAGGCATAAACTGTGGCGCGTATTTATGCAGATGAACAATACCCGTTTCCGGTTGTAAAAATTCTCCGCAATTTGGGGCATGATGTCCTGACAGTTCAAGAAGCGGGGAAGGCAAATCAAAAAATACCTGATGATGAAGTTCTAGCTTTTGCTGTTAGCACGAATCGCGCAGTTGTGACACTAAACAGACCAGATTTTATTCGACTGCACAAGTTAAGTTCTGACCAGAATGGGATTATTGTGTGTACGAGCGATCAAAATTGGGAGCGGCTGGCTGCGCGGATTGATGAGGCTATTTCTAATCTCGAAACATTAAGAGGTATGCTGATTCGAGTTAACCGTCCGTCGGACTGATTATAAGTTATAGAATACATCTAGTTTGGAATGCACTCATACTATGCGAATAATTCATACTGCTGACTGGCATTTGGGGCGGCGTTTTCGAGGGATCGATCGCACTTCCGAAATTGCGATCGCCCTGGAACAGATTTTGAAACAAGCCAAAGCCCTCGATGTCGATGCTGTCCTGGTTGCCGGCGACATTTTTGACGTTCCCAACCCTCCAGCGTACGCCGAACGCATTGCCTATCACTTTTTCTGCGAACTCCAAGCTGCCGGAATTCCCGCAATTGCGATCGCCGGTAATCACGATTCAGCATCCCGCATCGACAGCATCGCCCCAATTGCTTTCCCTCGCCGGCGTTCGCGCTTTAGGCAAACCCAAGCGTTCCGCAGACGGCGGCACGATTACTCTCAATACAAAAAGCGGTAAACTTTGTGTCGGAGCAATGCCTTTTGCTTCCGAACAAAGGCTGTTAGATGCTAATTCTCTCTGGCACTCTGGCGATGCCGATCGCCGCCAAGAATACCGCGACATTGTAACATATTTACTGCAAGATTTAGCCAGGGATTTTAGAGACAATACTGTGAATATGCTCATGGCACACATGAGCATTGACGGCGCTCGCTTGGCTAAATCGGAAGTCGCTTATTACACGCGAGATAAATACCTGCTTTCATCCCAAACTCTGCCGCCGGAAGCTCAATATATAGCCCTCGGACACATCCACATTCACCAGCGCATTGCTAAGAATTCTCCCGCTTATTATTCCGGTTCTTTGATTCAGTTAGATTTCGGAGAAGCAGAACAGGAAAAGGGATTTTGCTTGATAGAAGTTGAGCCGGGAAGTCAGGCAAAGGTGGAATTTAGACCTGTGGCTTGCCACAAGCCGTTAAAAGTGCTTCAATGTCATAATGACAATCTTGATGCAACTTTAGAAGCTCATCAATATCATCCGGGTTTCTTGAAGGTAATTGTCGAACTGGACAGTCCGCAAATCGGACTTGCCGATCGCGTGCGCCAAATCTGTTCTCAAGCGCTGTTAATTGAACCGCGCTATCCAGATGCAGCGCTGGAACCCACAGAGATAACTAATATCGATCCCAACAATTTCGATCCGGCAGCAGAGTTCTGCAACTATTATCAAAACCGATTGGGAACGACACCGAAACCGACTGTATTGGAGGAATTTCAGAATTTGTACAAGAAGTTTAAGGAAACAGCTAATAATTAAGTAGGTAGCTCGATCCCCCCTAACCCCCCTTCTTAAGGGGGGGACAAGAACCTTCTCAAAGTCCCCCTTTTTAAGGGGGATTTAGGGGGATCGAGACTCGACTACAAGCGAGCTTTATCAAGGCTTTTTGCTTAAGTTGATACGCCTTGGGATATATACTGCGTCCGAAGCGGGCTTCTCGTTGCCATCCTCAACCTTTGCGATTGCTTTGCTACCGCTGGCAATGACATAATTGTAAAAATCCCAAATCTAAAAACAGTATGCGTCCACTAGAACTTTCTCTCGAAGGATTTACCAGCTTCCGCCGGGAACAGCGTTTAGATTTCTCTCAACTCGATTTGTTTGCAATTACTGGTGCTACTGGTGCGGGCAAATCTTCGCTGCTAGATGCGATGACTTACGCGCTTTTTGGCACGACAACTCGCAGCGGCAAACAAGTAAGCGATTTGGCAAGTCAAGGCAGCGAAAATTTAAAAGTGCAGTTGCGTTTTGCTGTGGGCTCGGCACAGTATCGGGTGACGCGGAGGTGGCGTTTTCGTCCGAAATCTCCCGAGAATAAGGTGATTTTGGAAAGTTGGCAAAACGGCGACTGGGAAACTTTGGGGACGAGTATTGTTGCTGTTCAAAATACGATCGAACAGATTTTAGGAATGGATTTTGATACTTTTACGCGAGCAATTATTCTGCCTCAAGGCAAGTTTGATGAGTTTATTAAAGGGGATACTTCTAAACGACGAGAAATTTTGCGGCAGTTAGCGGGATTTGAGATTTTTGAGCAGATGCGGAAGGAGGCAAACGAGCTCGCAAAGTTGCTGAAACAGGAACGGGAAATGGTGGAAAGGCAGCTTGCTGAGTTGAATGCACCGGCGGCGGATGAGGTGGCTCAAAGACGATCGCAACTTTTGATTTTAGAGCAGCAGTTACCCCAGTTCGATCGCGCCGTGATGCAAGCTCACAAGGCGTTAGATGAAGAGGAACAGCTATTTTCGCAAATCGCTCGCTGGCAAGAGCTGCAACAAGAATTGGCTAAATTAAATGCTAGTTCCGGCGATATTGCAATTTTAGCACAGCGTTTGGAAAGAGCGCAAGCTGCTAATCATTTACAGGGAGATTGGGCTTTAGTGCGATCGGCTCGCAGTCAGTATCAAACTGCCGAAAGTGTCGCGGCGGCAGCGCGAGAGCGGTTAATTAAAGCTCGCTCCGAGCTGGCAGTAGAGCAGCAGCAACTTGACGCTGCAAAAGCCAAATCAGAGGCATTAGCGCCACAAATTAAGGCTCGTGAAGATGCTCTGGCTGCGGCTAAAGTATATGAAGAACAGCGCGCTCAATTAGAAACAGAAGTTGTGCTCGCCCAAAAAAGTCAACAGGAAAAACTCCGCTTTTTCCAAGTAGCAGATAAAGAACTGCAAGCTGCTAACACTAAAATTCAGGCGGCTGGTTTTCGAGTTACTAGAGCAGCGGCACTGCTCGAACAGTATTCGCCGGGAGGAAAGGATTTAGATAAGTTGCAGAAAATTGCACCCTTATTGATGGAATTTCAGCTAATTGCCAAGCAGGAAAAAACTCAGCACGAACTGTTGCATAAATCTCTCGCAGAGAAGGAAAGCGCTCAACAGAATTATGTCGAGGTTGCCACTAATTTAGCAGCGGCAGAAATCAGGCTAAAAGAGTGCGGCGGCGAGTTAGAAGCGGCCCAAACTGCTAATGCGGAAGCGGCGCGTTTAGAGAGTGTTGCTGCTGTCAGAATGTCGCTGAATTCTGGCGATACTTGCCCAGTGTGCGGGGGGGTGCATCCTGAGAGCGATTTGCTGCCTCCTTTGCCGAGTTCTAATATTGTCGATGTCGCTGGTTTGCGCAGGAAACTTGCGGCGGCAAATCAGATTTTTCAAGCTGCTCAAATGGCTGCGGCTGAGGGAAAAAGCGCAGTTTCAGCCTGCCAGCAAAAACAGTCGGAAATAGCTGAAATGTTGCAAGTGACCGCGAATAAAGTTGCAGAATTGCAGCAGCAAATCACTCAATTTCTGGAAAATTCTCAGTGGGAAGTCTTGCAGTTGCAGCAGGAGTTGGCTATACTTAAAGAGAGCGATCGCCAATACCGCGAAACCGAACAGCAATTCCAAATCGCATCATTGGAATATGATAATTTTCAACAAAGATTTAATTTTGCAGCCGCGAGTAAAGCAGCTAAACAGCAAGAATATCAAAATGCGATCGCCGAATCAGACCGCCGACAGCAGCAGTTACAAAGTTGTGTCAATGCACTTTATCAAATTACCGAATATCAACCTTATGCTAATTTAGCAAAATCCTTAGAAGAAGACAAGCGAGACTTGGCAAATCTGCTGAAAGTTGCCGAAAAATCTTATCAAATTGCTCAAAATACTGCTATTCAAGCAGCAGAGAGAGAGCAACAAGCTGGAGAGGTTTTTGCACAATCCCAGGCACACAAACACCAGTTAAACCTGGATTGGTCAGCAAAATTAACAGCGGCTGATTTCACAGAAGAGACATTTTTAGCAGCGGTTGCGACAGTTAAGGAACAATCGCAGTGGGAGAATGCTATTCGCTCCGTGCGCGACTCAAAAATTGAGTTAGAGACGCGGGCGAAAGATTTGAGTGAGACGATCGCAGGTAGGACTACCGATGAGAATAATTTAGCACAAGTGCGATCGGCAAAACACACCGCCCAAGAAAACCTCAAACAAGCCAACAACAACCGCGCCGAACTTTTAGCGTGGATTCAAGTAGCCGCCCAAACTCTCGAACAAGCCGAAAGACTGTCACAGCAAATCACAAATTTCACAGAACAAGAGCAAACTTATCACACCTTAGCGCAGAATCTCAAATCCAACGAATTTCAATCCTACATTTTAGAACATTTAGAAGCAGAATTAGTCGGCAGTGCCACCTTAATTTTGCAAGAATTAACCGATAATCGTTACAAGTTAAAAAACCAAGACGGCGAATATTGGGTAGCAGATAATTGGAACGGCGGCGAAGCTAGACGAGTGCGCACCCTTTCCGGCGGCGAAACCTTTGCCACTTCCCTATCAATGGCTTTAGCTTTGTCAGAAAAACTGTCTCAAGGAGCTCAGTTGGGCAGCTTGTTTCTTGATGAAGGATTTGGTACTTTAGATGCAGAAACTCTCGAAAGCGTTACTCAAATTTTAGAATCTTTGCGACAGCGAGAAAGGCTGATTGGAGTGATTACCCACGTTCGAGGATTGGGCGAAAGATTGCCCGCACAAGTTAAGGTGTTTAAGTCGCCGCAAGGTTCTAGAATAGAAGTTGAAAGAGTTTAATTGTCTGACAATTAACTTATTGTAGGGTGCGTCACGTGAGAATATCGAGACGACAGACAGACAATTTTCGCCTGACGCACCTTACTCTCTAAATGCCCCTCTACAATTCCCTGTAATATATTATACGATTTATACAAATTCGTGCTACACAATAATTGTGGCATTTGTTTCCTCAACTATTGTCGCTTGGTGCGTCGCCATGAGATAGTTGAGATAATTCAAGGATTAGTAATGGCGACACACCCTACGAATACTTCAGTCGGCGTCCGGCGGACATCGTTTGACAAGAAGCAGTTTCAACCGCCGTCTACAAACAAATTTTATCCTAAAAACAGAGTTAAATTAAATGAAAAATCACCCAACTCGAATGCAATCGGTACAATCGCCAATAATTCCAGTAGTTGGCGAACTGATCCGCCAAAATCCGGGAACTATATCATTAGGACAAGGCGTAGTTTATTACAATCCGCCCCAAGAATCATTTGACAAAATCCCCGAATTCTTCGCAAACCCCGACAATCACAAATACAAAGCCGTCGAAGGAATTCCCCAATTACAAGATGCAATCGCAGCCAAACTCAAAACAGATAACGGCATAGAAATTAACAGCAACAACTGCATTGTCGTTACCGCCGGCAGCAACATGGGATTTACCAACGCCATTCTCGCCATCACCTCGGCGGGAGACGAAGTTATTATCCAATCACCTTATTACTTCAACCACGAAATGGCGGCTGTCATGGCAAATTGCCGACCAGTGATAGTAGAAACAGACGCTAATTATCAACTCAATATCGCTGCTATAAAACAAGCAATTACCGACAAAACGCGAGCAATTGTCACCATTTCTCCCAACAACCCAACTGGTGTTGTTTATTCTGCCGAAGCACTCCGGGAAGTGAACGAAATTTGCCGCCAGCACAACATCTATCACATCAGCGATGAAGCCTACGAATATTTTACGTATAACGGTGTTAAACACTGTTCGCCCGCCGCTTTTCCCAACAGCAGCGAACATACAATTTCCCTGTTTACCCTTTCCAAAGCCTACGGTTTTGCGAGTTGGCGCATCGGGTATATGGTAATCCCAGAACATTTGCTGGTTTCCGTGAGAAAGATTCAAGATACTATCTTAATCTGTCCGCCCGTAATTTCTCAGTATGCAGCCCTGGGAGCCTTGCAAGTTGGTAGAGTTTACTGCGATAATTATGTAAGGGCGATCGCATCCGTGCGACAACTCGTATTAGACGAACTCAATACCATCCAACACTTGTGTACAATTTCCCCGGCCGCCGGGGCTTTCTACTTTTTCTTGAAAGTTGACACACAGATCGATACAATGGAATTAGTAGAAAAATTAATTCGCGAATATCAAGTAGCAGTGCTTCCCGGTACAACCTTCGGCATGGATAGCGGCTGCTATTTGCGCGTTGCTTACGGTGCTCTCGAAACTGCAACAGCCGCCGCCGGAATTAGCAGATTAGTCAAAGGTTTGAAGACAATTTTAAACAAGTAAAGTAGGAGATTGAAAAATGGTTGCAACTAACTTGAAAGCCAATAGAAATATTCAAAATTCCTCCGCAGAAAAACTTGCTAATTTGCGCGCTTTGATGGCAAATTATGACTTAGATTGCTATTTCATCCCAGCGGTTGACGAACACTTAAATTTATCAGTTCCAGCAGCCAAGCAGCTGCGAGCTTGGATTTCCGGTTTTACGGGCTCCGCCGGCGATTTGTTGGTTGGCAAAAATACCGCTTGGTTGTTTGTGGATTCCCGCTATTACGAACAAGCAGAATTGCAAGTCGATACGGGAATTATTCAAATATCAAAACTAGGCTTAGAAGAAAATTTAACGTTAATTGAAACTTTAGAAAAACTGGGGGTGGAATCGGCACAAAAATCCACTAAAATTCGCCTGGGTTTTGACCCGTTTATCGTAGCGACAGAGCAATATCAAAATTGGGTGAAAAAATTTGAGACTACTGGAATTGAGTTAATATCAATCTCGGAGAATTTAGCAGACAAAGTTAGACAAACAGCAGAGACTTTACCCGCGATTGATGAAGATCCCATATTTAGCTTACCTGCATCCCTGACCGGAGAAACCGCCGCCCAAAAATTAGCCAGAGTCAGGGAAGCGATACAAAAAGCCAACATCGATGTGCTGCCGATTAGCAACCTGAATCAAATAGCGTGGTTGTTCAATCTCCGAGGTTCGGATATTCCCCACATTCCAATTTTCATATCCTATGCCATTGTCACCGCAGATGCTGCGTTTTTGTTTACCAATCTCGAACGAGTTTCACCGGAAATCGAGCAAGAATTGTCGGCGGATGTAACTTTGCTTCCCTACGCAGACTATCCGTCAACATTAGAAGCTTGCGTCAGTTTGCCGAAAAAAATGCGGGTGCTGTTAGACTCGAAACACAGCACGGCAGGCACGTACCAGTTAATTTTAGACCAGCAAAAAGCTAGTGAAAATAAGATAGAAATAGTTTGTGAGCCAAATCCCATAGAAGGGATGAAAGCTCGCAAAAATCATGTGGAAATCGAGCAGATGAAATCAGCCAATTTTAAGGCAAGTCGAGCGAAATGTCTGACTTTAAAATGGTTGACAGAACAGCTAGAAAATGGTAGTGTATTGACAGAGTTTGATGTTAAAGAAACCATCGAAAGTTTTTATCAGCAAGAAACTGATTTTCAGACTTTAACTTTTAGAACGATCGCAGGTGCAGGAGCAAATAGCTCGATCGTACATTACGGCACTCCCAGCCCCGAAATCACGTTAAAACCCGGAGAATTGCTGCTGCTAGACTCAGGAGCACAGTATTTAGCAGGAACAACCGACGACACCAGAACCATGATTGTCGGAGAACCGACGGCGCTGCAAATCGAACACTACACAACCGTCTTAATCGCGCACATCAACTGTGCAGTGCAGCAATTCCCTAAAGGTACAACTGGATCGCAGTTAGATGCGATCGCCCGATCTGTATTATGGCAAGAACAGCTAGACTACGGACACGGCACCGGGCACGGAGTCGGCGCATTTTTAGCCGGTCACGAAGGGCCCAACGGCATCAGCAAATTTGTCCAATATCCGCTGGAACCGGGAATGGTAACGAGTATCGAACCGGGATATTATGAACCGGGATGGGGCGGAATTCGCCTTGAAAATCTCTATGTTGTCAGGGAAATGTCGTCAAAAAACAGTTTGGCTTGGTACGGATTTGAACCGCTGACGTATATTCCGTTTGAGCGAAAATTGATTGATGTCGATCGGCTGTCAAAGACTCAATTACAATGGTTGAACAACTATCACGCTTCGGTAGTCGAGAAACTGGAACCCGTACTCGATGCAGCAACAATTGCATGGTTGAAAAAAGCGGCGGCTGTGTTAGGTAAAGCCTTGTAAGTTGTCGCACATTTAACTTGTGTGCCTATTTTCATTGAAACTCTTGTGGGGTGGGCTTTGAGCAGCGCCCCACAAGTACAAAATGACAGATATCACATAGAGACACGGCAGTGCCGTGTCCCTACTGTATTTCATCCGATTGAAAAATGCTATAAAGCTGGTGACAAGACTCGAACTTGCGACAGGCTGATTACAAATCAGCTAGCTTTAAAACTACTTTTGAGGTAAACCAACGGCTTGAAGCTCTACTAGATACCCTCTGTCAAAGAAACTGGGTATGAGGCGGGTATGAAATTTACCCATACCCAAAATCATGTTTATCACCCCTGATGACAACAAAGATGGTGTAGTAGCTAAGTACGGTAAGGTTTCGGTAGAGCGATTCCAAGGTAGTTATCGTATTCGCTGGCGATTCAATGGTCAGCGTTACGTCATAACAGTCGGTAAAGCTGATACTGATACTACTCTCAAGGTAGCCAGTGCTAAGGCTCAAGAAATCAATAGCGATATCCTAATGGAACGCTTCGATGAGAGTCTAGCGAAATATTCCCCTAAACACGCACAAGCACTAGCACCTGTACAACGGGTAGCTAAGGTCAATTTAGCTGATGTTTGGGAACATTACAAGGAAGCGAATGTACAGCGGGTAGCTAAGACAACTCAAAAAAAAGACTGGAAAGAAGTAGAGAGGTGCTTAACTAAAGTTTCCAGTGAAGCTCTTGAGCTTGACAATCCTCACTTGCTATTGCAGGAGTTATTGGAGTATTACAGTTCCAGCACCCTAAAAAAAGCAATTGCTAACATCAATGCTGCCTGCAACTGGTCTGTTGAGACTAAATTAATCAGTGATAACCCCTATCGCAATCTCAAAAAGCAACTGCCTAAAGGACAAAAAAGTAAACGTTCTAAAGAATGCTTTGAGCCTGAAGAAGTTAAAAGCATTATCCAGTCATTCTCAAGTAATGAATTCTGTTCACCTGCTAGTGCTTACTCTCATTCCTACTACTCTGGTTATGTAGAGTTTCTAGCTTTTACAGGTTTCCGACCAGAGGAAGCAATAGCTCTCAATTGGAATGATATCAAAGAAAGAAATGGGAGGACTGTTATAGTGGTTAGCAAAGCCTACTCAAAGAGAGAGTTAAAGGATACTAAAACCCACAATACTCGAATTTTCCCTTGCAATGACCAACTTCTTAGCCTCTTAAGACGCATTCCTAAACGTCAAAATGAAAATAATCTAGTCTTTCCTAGTGTAGAGGGAGGATATCTGAATCAAGATAATTTTCTCAATCGGCAATGGCGTCCTGTAGTAATCAAACTGTACCAGTCTGGAAAAATTAGCCAATACCTACCCTGTTATAATCTTCGGCACTCATTCATCACTCGCTTAATTCGGGATGGTTATGACCCATCTACAGTAGCAGCACTGGTAGGCAATAGTCCTCAAGTTATTCTAGACCATTACCTAGCAGCTAAAAAGGATTTAACCTTACCTGAGTTGTAATTCTCGTAAATAAACAAGAATCAAGAGGATAGAGGCTAAAAACTTCTATCCTTTTTTATTGAAAATTTTTAAATTAAGTATTATAATGAATGAGTTGAGTTAAAAATATATAAAATGAAAGGTAGAAAAAAATTGTTTGAGGATAGGCAACATATTGGATTAATAGTTCCCCTAGAACTGATTAAAAATATTTCTATAGCAAGCGGACATCTTAATATTAGTAAATCAGAGCTTGTGAGAAGATCAGTAGAAAAATATCTTGAAAACTTAGTAACGATAGGCTAAAAAGCGAAATGAATAAACAAAAAATAATTCCACAGCTTGATTCTGTAGAACTAAAAGAAAGTTTTATTAATACTAGATTTAATTATAACACAATAAGCTTACTGATAGACTCTGCAAGCTACCATACAAAACCAAAAGATATTAAGTCTATTAACTCTAGGATTATAAAACATCCTCTAGAAGTAACAATACAAGAATTAGCAACAGAAATAACATACCCTAATGGTAAAACTTGGATACCTGCTAGGTTTAAATCTAAGAGAAGCAATGAGGATTGGCTATCTCAACAGATATTTGCTTTAGACTTTGATTCTGGGATAACCTTTGATGGTGTATTAACTAGACTCAACGAATATGGATTAGATTGTACTTTTGCTTATGAGACGTTTAGTAGTTCTATAGAAACTCCTAAGTTTAGAGTAGTGTTGCAATTAGATCAGGTAGTAATAGACAAAATTTACAGAGATTCTATTCAATTAAATTTAATGACCTTATTCCCTGAAGCTGATAAAGCTTGTAAAGATGCGTCTAGAATATATTTTGGTGGTAAAGATTTAATATATGAAAACTACGATTACTATTTAGATTTGGATCGGCTCCTAGATTCAGTAAGGTGTTATGCAGTTAGAGAAAGTGAAAGTAAAAACCTAGGACGAAATATAAAAGCCACAGAAAAAAAATTTGCTTTAGATAAAGACCAAAAAGTGAGGAAATCTGAGAAGTCCTATATTAATAATATAGAAGATCCCGTTTTTCCTCAGAAATCGGAACTTTCTGAAGTTGATTTTAAAAAATTAGCTATAAAAGTCAAAATTTTTGATGACCTTTTAAAGGGAGTATGGCTTTATCATCATCAACTCTTTGGTTTAGCAACCAACTTAATACATATTAAAGGGGGAGCGAAATTATTTAAAGAGTGTTTAGATAAAAATCCCAGCTATACTAAAGACAAGTATAATCTCCCAAGCATTGCAAACTACTATAATTACAGTCCGATGAATCTAGAAAATTATAGTCCTTATAAAGAAGATTATATTTATAAAAACTTAATTCAAGCTTACAAACAGGACATAATACGAATGCTACCCTACAAAACAATATCCTTAGCAGAAGCAGAGAATAGATTCCAGCAAGCTTTTAGAGAAGCATTAGAAGCAGATAACAAGGATGTATATATTTTTAAAGTACCAACAGGTCTTGGTAAAACAGAAGCATATTTAGACTTAGAAGGAGTAACGATAGGACTCCCAAATCATGCTCTAAAAGATGAAATTGAAAATAGATTTAAAGCTTGTTGTTCAACTACTCCAAATCTACCTAATGAACTATCTCCTGAAATTAAAAATAAACTAGATAATTTCTACTCTATGGGAGCAGTTTCAGAAGTTACGAGATACCTCTCTAATGAATCTAAATCAAGTGAAGTTTTAAAAGAGTATAGAGAAAAAACTTTCTCTTGTTACAACTCAGATGTGACTGTACTCACTACCCATCAGAAAGGTTTATTCATTAACTTTAAACATGATACTCTTATCTTTGATGAAGACCCTATACAGTCTATACTCAGCATAAACAAGACAACCATAAATGATTTCTATAGATTGAAATCTCTGCTTGATGATGCAAATGATATACGAATTATCAATGCCTACTTAGAACACATAGAGAAGGGACTATTAAACTCACCGATAGAGACTAAATTAGTTAGCTTTAGTAACTATGAGTCAATTGAAAAGATAGTCATAGAAAGTAATTTACCTTGGGATGGAAAAATCCTACAATTCTTTGATAGTGACTTCTTTGTTGTAGATGCTGGCGATAAAGCTACTATCCACTTTATTAAGACTAACCCGCTACTCGATAAAAAAATAATAATTCTTTCAGCTACAGCTAATGAGTTTATTTATAAGAAGCTACTGGGAGATAGATTACATTTTTATGATCTCTCTAACGTAGAGTTAACGGGAATGATAGAGCAAGATACTAAATTTAGCTACAGTAGGCAGTCATTTAATCAACATTTAGAACAAGTAGTTGATAAAGTTGGAAATTTACCAACTATTACATTTGCAAAGTATAAACATAATTTTCCTAATGCTGTAGAAGAATGTCATTTTGGTAAAACTTCTGGTTTTGATGGTTTAAAAGGTCAAGATATAGCTGTAGTAGGTTTACCCCATATAAACCACATACTTTATTTGCTCTACGCTCAAGTTTTAGATATAAAATTTAAACCTAGTGATTTTAAAATGCACTATCAAAAAGTAAAACACAATAATATAGAGTTCCCCATCCAAACTTATGATCATGAAGGATTAAGACAGATACAGTTTTTCTGTATTGAGTCTGAGGTAAGGCAAGCTGTAGGTAGAGCAAGACTTTTAAGAGAACCAGCGAAGGTACTACTACTATCTGGCTATCCTCTACCAGAAGCTTGTTTAACTGAAGAAGAAAAACTAACTAATAAAGTTAGAGTAAATAAAGTTAAAGAAGAGAAGTTATGCCAGCAAAAGTCAGTCTTAGAGGAAACCCTAGCTTTAACTCCTATCTAAGCTGTTGATTCCCTAAGCTTAGGGGGGGGTGGTTAGTAAGTTAACTCTCCCCCCAGAAACATAGGAGCAATGTTTAGCGATTTACACTAGAACCTCAAAACCTCAACCCCTTACTAGATCAGCTTTACAGCATTCTAGCTTTTTCAGGTCACAGCCGAGAGAGGATAGCAAACTCTACTTTAATATCCTCTTTTCTCTATATATAGTGGTTTAAAAGAGAAAAAATATTTTATTACTCTATATTTGGTGTCGTTGAAAACAAAGAATAAGCCATGTAAAACAATCTTTATGTATTAATCTCTATTAAGTAACTTTGAGTGACCTTAAAACTCGAATTAGAGGATAAGTATTTATACTTAATAAATCTCCTTACTTAAGTTAACAATAAGTAATAATACTTGTAAGCTCTTCAATAAATTGGCTAGGATAATATAGATGTAAACACCATTAGATAAGATAGTGAAGTAATAAAACTACTGAACGTCTTCAACTACTCCCAACGCATAAACTCTCAGACACAATATCCTAAAGACCCTGTTAACAGACTAAGGTAATGACAATAAAATAGAAGATAAGCAGATATTTAGCGTCTATAGCTAATAGAACTAAACTGTTTATCCCTGATACTCTAACAGAAAATTACCAAGGATAAGGGATTAAGCTTTATGAAAAAAGCTCGCTCTATGTTATTAAATGAAGAATTTACATCTGATGATGATAGACTAACCTATCAATCCTATGAAAAGCTAGCTCTAATTTGTAATGTATGTGGAGAACTTGTATTTTTTAAGCAAGGTATAGAGAGAGTTTCTCACTTCTCTCATTTCAAAGATACAGGCAACAATAAGTGTAGATTGAGAACCCAGAGCCATGACAATGACAGTACACAAAACACTGATTCAGAGGCTAAAAAACAAAGTTTAGAAAAGTTTCAGAAAAAAATTCAAAAAATTATTGACGAAGGGATAATTAAATATCAAAAAATTTCATGCTCTCAGCTTGACGATGCCAGACACCGTAAAATCTTACTCGATCGGATAGATCAAGGTGAAAGCTTAGTTAATCAATATAACATTGATATCAATTCATGGTTGAGTCAGTTTTACGATAAAAGAGAACATATTAAAAATTTGGCATTATCTTCGTATCATAATAAATCCTCTGAAATACAGCGCCTAGTTTTTTCAAATATAGTTCATTACTTGTGCCTTCCTGCTAGTGAGAATATTTTAGGAAACATCCTTTACTATGTGTTTTTTTTATTAAATAAAGAGGTCAACCTTAATAACGATTTCGAGGTAGTTCGCTCTAAAGTCATTGAGTTAATACATTATGCTGAGTGGGAAAAAGAATCTCAAGTAGCACAAGAAAGTTTAACATTTAATGAGTTCCCAGGCTATACACACCCCAATCTACCCGCTAAACCTACTAAATTCGAGAATGAAAGAGTAGGATCGGGTAAGGTATTATTTTATGATGTCATAGGAACTGTGCCTATGAGTTTAAGATTAACTCCTGCTGCTACAGGTTATCATCTTGTGGGATTGCCAGTGAAGCTCCCTGATGATCTACTCTATGATCATGCCAGATATGTAGTGTCTAACCTTGGAGAAGCATCTATCGGATGGTTGAATGCTCAAGTACGGGATCTAAAAAGTAGAACAAATGAGATAGTAGGCAACTACACTGCATCCCAAATGATTAAGCTATTCGATGCCTTAATTGTTGGTGTACTAGATGCCAAGAAGTTAGACCCCTCATCAGTGCTAGAAAGTAAGGACAAGCTTAAAAAATACTTGAGTAGTCAGGTGTTCCAAGCTAATCCGCTAGACTCATATTACTCTTTCTATCAACTAGCTGTATTAGAGGTGAGGACTGAGCTAGAAAAAGTCAACTACACTTATCGGCTGACTAATTTTGGTGATGAAAGAGCATTAGCTAAGAATAACCTATCATCAATCCTTAATTGGGTAAGAAGGCTTAGCTACACTCTCAAGAATAAATTTCAAGACAAGAAACCATCATTTGAGGAAGTTAAAGAACATTTAACATCTACTTTCAAATATAAGGGGGTTGAGTTAAAGGTCTACAAAACTACGGGTATCTTTTTTGAGATAGTCTTTAATGGAGTAGTTGTCTCAAAACAGCTAATTTCAATCATAGAACCTGTATCTGATAACAAGACTGCCAATGTATTACCTGTAAAAATGACTCATACTCCTGAGTTCTTGAATCCAAGGATGTACTACAAGCTACTCCAAACTAACTCGATTGAGGGTGCTGACATTCTCAAAGTAGTATATCGTCAATTGTCAAAAGTCTGTGATAATTTCATAGTTGCCAATAGGGATAAAATGCTACCTAAAGGGGCTGTGAGTCAGACTACAAAGATAGGGGATTTATTGGGATTCACTAATCAAAGGCATGGTTTTGGTCAAGTCAAAAAAACTTTTCTAAAATTCGTTCTACCTTTTTCAATAGAGTCTACTGTAACACTGGGGAAGGTATTTAATCTCAAGACGGGGAAGATTATCAACGAGTATGATGCGAGTCTTTTATTCGAGAAGATGTGCAAAAACTGGAAACAATGGAACATAAACAAGCAAGAAACAATCGAGCTAGGAGGTTGTGTAGTAAACAAACCAGATCCAGGAAAGTTGATGCTATGTGTTCTATCAGCAGTAAATAATAACCCGTCAACATCCGCTTTGATATGGGGGGATTTATTAGAAGTCTGGTTTAATCTCACGGATGAACCTATAGGCTTTAGGACAAATACAGGAGTGATATTGACTCCCTGGTCTATTCAACCTACACGAGCGGAGGTATGGGAGTACAGGATTAAAATGCAGTTAATTGATATTCTTAGAGATGAGAAAGTCAAAGATAAGAAGGCAGATGCGGTAGAGTCTCATCTACAGCTATCAGTAGACAGACTCAAGCAGATTCTAAATGCTACGTTCCCTACTTGGTATAGCACTATAAGTCTAGATGTGAAAAAACACTTACAGGCTTTAGATGAGAGTTACCAACTAGCTTTAGAGGCTTCTACGCTATAAACCAATTAGCTAGGGTGTACCTGGTAAGTTATCCTAGCTCTTTCTACCAAGCTGTTATACCTTAATTAGCATTACTTAGTAGAAGTCACAACCAATACACAAAGGATCAAACAATGTCTAATACATACTTAACTTTTGAATCAGGTTCTTACGTGCAAATAGACCTAATGCCAGCAGTTTGTACTAAGAAAGAAGACAAGAAAACAGGTAATCAAGTTAAGGTTTACAAGCCAAGGTCTAAGGCAAAAATTGAGACTCTTCAAGTCTGTCTATCAAGTATTAAAGACGCACAGCAATTAGTCTTGAGGTTTAAACCTGAAGAAAATGAGACTACTTTGGTGGATGTAGCTACCTTTACAGTCAAAGCTGATGGGAGCATAAACTTTCAAGCTAGTCCCAACTATAGCCAACACAAAGATCGGGTTCATATCCCAATTAACACAAACTATGACCCGTTTGAGTCTTCTAATCTCAAAGCATTATTTGAGAAATGGTTATTAGGTAAGGTATTTCAAGACCATTTAACTGCAATGGCTGCCTCTGGTGACTATACTGTAGCCTTAACCAAAATGATTCTCTTTTTTGTTTCTTATTCTACGGTAAGAAGTGAAGTGCGGATACATGATGGCGATTTTGGTAGTAATTTAGATGTGCCAATTGAATCAGTAGTAGCTAACTATCAAACCCGGATCAATGCAGCAATCGAGAAAGATTTAGGGCATTTAGCTAAAAAATACCAGGATCTACCAGTTCTAACAGCATCAAAAGTACAGGAGCCAGAAACTACCGCAGAGACTCCCAAAGTTGAAGTTATGCTTGATGAACCAAAAATCGAACCTGAGAAAGAGCTAGTCGAGGAAACCAAAATTGTAGATGCTCTCACAGTCGAGATAATCACAGAGGAGCCAGAACCTAACACTGATAACTCTGAGAGTGTAGAAACACCAGAGGAAGAGCCAGTAATCGAGGTAACAGCAGTATCCGAGCCTGAGAGTACAGCAGAATCAGAAGTAGCTATTTCTTTTGCAATATCTATTTTCTCAAATGAAAAATTTAAAGCCGATGATGATAGACTAAACTATCAATCCTATGAAGAGCTAGGTCTAATTTGTGGTAAATGTAGAGAACTTATCTTTTTCAAGCAAGGTACAAAAAGAGTTGCTCACTTCTCTCATTTCAAAGATACAGGCAAAGATTGTCCGTGGAGAACAGAGAGCCATAGTAATACACAATCTAGTGATTCATATAAGAGAGAACAAAGCTTACAAAAATTCCAAACTAAATTTAGAGGGATTATTGAAGAAGGGATAATCAAATATCAGCAAATTTCATCCTCTCAGCTTCGCGAGCAAATAAAGCAAGGTCAAAGATTAGTTTCTACATATAAGATTGATATTGAGTATTGGCTAAGGTGGTTTAATCAAAATAGAAAACAACTGGAAAATCTCGCTAAGAATTTGTATAAAAGTAATGAATTAGTATTTGAATACAATCAGATAATATTTTTAAATTTTGTTGATTATTTGTGTGTTCCTGCTAGTGAATATATTTTGAGAGATATCCTTTACTATGTATTTGGTTTATTGGATAAAGAGATATCTGTTAAGAAATATTTAGAAGAGGTTTGCTCTAAAGTCATTGAATTAATGAGTTATGCTGAGTGGGAAAAAGAGTATAAACGAGCAAAAGAAGGTGTGAATTCTTATTACTCTCTAGAAATAAAATCTACTACTGAGACGGAAGTTGCAGCAACAAAACCAACTGAAAAACTAGCCAACGAGTGTCTAGGGGAAACCGAAAATTCGTCTAGTTTCAATACAGTATCCCTAGAGGAAGTAGCCAATCCTATAGTGTCCGATTCTATAGCTTTTGAAGGGATTAAACACCCAAACCTCCCAATCAAGTCACCGAAGCCTGCAAC
>Ga0136638_10000029_pt1 | contig 19463 bp, 19 predicted proteins | sample AntDrymUQ8582206_2_FD_104671 | JGI IMG/M metagenome (GOLD analysis project Ga0136638, IMG submission 104671) | Polar desert sand microbial communities from Dry Valleys, Antarctica - metaG UQ858 (22.06) | ecosystem: Environmental > Terrestrial > Soil > Desert | place: Antarctica: Dry Valley...
AGAAGTAGTCTGAAAAGTAGCTAAATTAGTAGTTGTTAAGTGAGTTTGAATAAAGGAATAACAGGCTTGACCTTGCTTCCATCCATAACAACTTGTAGGACTTGTCAGAATAATTAGGAGTTGAAAAACAAGGCTTAAAAATAAAGGCAAGCGTTTATATTTCAGTGACTCTTGATAATGCCTTAAATTGAAGTTGAACAGATAGAGAATACAAATTAGATAAAACGGCACCAGAGAGAAGACATAAATCAGCCAAGCAGCAATTGTGAAAGACGCGGTGAAGTAAACTGCCAAGCTGACAATTACATAACCAGTAAAAAGTGCGGCGAAATTTCCGACAGAAATTGCTTGTGACATTGCTGCTATTAATATTAATCAAGGCTGACGATACTCTTATTTAATGCAAGACGCGATCGCTGATCAGCCAGAATGTGATCCTGCCCCGCGCAACTGCCTCACGAAACAATTAATAGTAACCTCGCTCATCCTAACGAGGTCGTTTCTGATATTACCGAGTTGATTAAGCCTCAGTTCTTGTTAGAAGATTCAATACATTTTTTCTAAATTTTGCTTTTTTGTTCGTCCAACGGGGGAACAAGAAGACGCTTTTTTACAGCGCGTTCGAGATTTTTAACGGTACATTGCCAGCTTGCCAATATTGAAACCACATTGACTTTGGATGAAGCGATCGCCTTTAGCTATGGGATCGACGGTGGGAGTGCAGCGGATCTTTTGGCTTTGTAGTTGCTGGTATTGAGAACACGCTTAAGGAAACGGTGAAGACGTTTGAGCAGTTCCAAATACGTTCCAAGTTATCGAATCGAATCAGTACAATGCCTAACTAAGTTTTTAGATGCAATTCAGCCGCAGTCGCAGAAGAGCCATAGCTACGCCACAAATGATAGGGCACAGATTACCCCGCCAGGTAACAAGGGTCTTAAGCCCGTTGTCCTAAACTGACTGAATATGGCTATAGAAGGCGAAGACACCCACAACAACCCATTTTGCCAAAAAGTTTCTCAAAAACTGTGGCATTTTCCCAGATCTGCGGTTAGATCGGATATGCTTTCTACAGTAAAAATCGCTGGCACTCACCAAAGTCATCGAGAAGCCAACACATTTTCCCGTTTGAAAACCCAAGGAGGTCAGCCCATGACATAGAAAACCCTTTAAAAAGTCAGAACCCCCACTGCGAGAACAGAAGGGGCAAAAGACTTTATTTAATTCTGGATAGGATTCGGAGACTCTAACTGCGCCAGTAGAAAAGCAAACGTTAGGTCACCAGGCTTGATATGCCAATTAGCCATGCCATGCCAATTAGGCTATGTCAATGTCAATTGGAGCTATGTCAATGTCAATTGGAGCGATTCCAATTTTAGTTTGAGCTATGCCAATTTTAGTAGTAATTTGTCAAAAAGTGCAACCTCTTTAACGAATTTCACTGATTTTGCATAGCTTCCTATCCTCTGCTATTTATAGGCATAGGGAGTTAATGATGCATCTAAGATTTTGCGACCATCGGGAGGGCAGCCCATGCAGCTAGCCCCTTCACCTCAGTTTCAGTCGGTAGCGGAATGGGAAGATACCTTCCTAGCGCTATTTCCCCATCGCCACGATTACATCTGGGCAGAGCATCCCAAGCCCACCACCAAGCCAGAGTGGCAGACTGAGAGCCGTCACCCACTCTCAGATCGCCTGATTCTTCAAGGTGGCTATCTCTATGGAGTTCGTTTTGGACCCAAAACTCACTACCTGCTGATTGATATTGACAGCGGCAGTCTCTATCATCCTCGCCATGACCCGTTCGCGATCGCGCGCCTAGTGACTGCGCTTGAAGCGCTGGGATTGGTCAGTTACCTTGCCATTACCAGCTCCTACAGCGGCGGTCTTCATCTCTACTTTCCGTTTGAGCAGGCGCAGAAGTCTTATGAGCTTTCTGGAGCGGTTCAAACGCTGTTAGAAAATGCTGGCTTCATTTTTTCTCCAGGTCAGCTTGAACTGTTTCCCAACAATCGCGGATTTGTAGACGAAAAGCCAACACTTTACGCGGCTCATCGGTTGCCGCTTCAGCTTGGCTCTTATCTGCTCGATCGCGATTGGGAGCCAAGCTCTAACACTCAAACGGAATTTGTTCGCCAGTGGCGGTTCTGCCAGCGCCGCAACGAGGTCACATCTAAAGTTTTAAAGCAGATTCTCAAGGCGACAAAACGTCAGCGTTTTAGTCATTCCAGAAAAGTGGATAAGTTCTTGAATGATTTAAATGCGGAGATTGAACCGGGTTGGAGTGGGAAAGGGCAAACGAATCTGATTCTGGGACGGATTGCGCTGAGAACTTACATCTTTGCCGAGATTCTCTATGGCTACGGCTTGGAAGGCAAGGCTCTGGTAGAGAAAATGGTCGAGATTGCGACTTCACTTCCAGGCTATCGGGATTATTGCCAGCATCAGCATGAAATCCGACAGCGGGCAGAAGAATGGGCAAAGTGTGTTGAAACCACACCCCGCTATTTCCCTTACAAGGGGAGGAAGACTAAGCCTGAACGTCTTCCTAAACCAATCGAGACTCCAACTTGGCACGAGCGAAAGTTAGAGGATGCACGCGATCGGATTAAAAGCGCGATCGCGCTGATGCTGGAGTTTGGAACTCTCCCGGTTGGAGCAACAGCGAGGTTTAGAGCTTTAACCAAAAACGGCTTTGGTGGAGAGACGCTTTACAAGCACAAGGATTTATGGCATCCCAAACACCTGATGCTTGAAGAGATCCCCCCGCACCCCCCGATATCAGACATTGAGCGCGCAGAGAACGCGCTAAAGTGTCCAAACTTATTGGCACCTAAGTCCAGTAATAGCCCGCCTGCTAAGCCTTTGAGCGACTCGCAAGATGTGAATACTGAAGCAGTAAGCAGTAATACTCAACAGCCGAGGGAGGAGATTGAGTTTGTCAGGCAGAAACTAGCTGAGGTGCAGCAGATTCAGGCGTATAAACGAGCGGCTCAACTAGAGCTTTGGCAGCAGTATGGGCAAGATCAGGGGCAATTGACCCATGCATCTCCGGCTCATGTTGACAAGATGCGGCAATGGTTGAAGTCGGGAGATGCCATTCTGGTGGCGGAAGCGGAAGTATTTTTTGGTTTGATGCAGAAAAGATCACAGGGATCTGGGTGAACGATGTTAGGCATTGTTCCAATGCTGTGAACTACATCTATTTGTGTGTAACAATTCCATCCATCCACTTCTGAACCTATTATTCATGTCCGATTCTCAAGCGATTAGTGCCGCCGTTGCCAAACTCTACAATACCTATCCCTTTCCGCCTGAACCATTGTTGGATGAACCGCCACCGGGGTATAACTGGCGCTGGAACTGGCTAACTGCCTATAACTTTTGCACCGGACAAAAGCCTGCTCGACAAGATGTGCGGATTCTCGATGCGGGATGCGGAACGGGTGTAGGAACAGAATATCTTGCCCATCTCAATCCAAATGCGGCAGTGGTGAGCATTGATCTAAGTGCTGGGGCGCTGGCAGTGGCAAAAGAACGGTGCCAGAAGTCTGGGGCGACGGGCGTCGAGTTTCATCACCTGAGTTTGTTTGATGTAGAGCAACTGCCGGGCGAATTTGATTTGATTAACTCTGTAGGAGTGCTGCACCATACGCCCGATCCGATTCGTGGCATTCAGGCGTTAGCGAAAAAACTGGCACCAGGCGGGATATTACATATTTTTGTTTATGGTGAGTTAGGACGGTGGGAAATTATGTTGATGCAGGAGGCGATCGCGCTGCTGCAAGGCGATCGCCGGGGTGATTACGCAGATGGTGTCCAAGTTGGGCGGCAACTGTTTGCGGCGCTCCCTGAAGAGAATCGGCTACGAAAACGGGAAACGGAGCGCTGGTCTTGGGAAAATCAACAGGATGCTTATTTTGCAGATATGTATGTCCATCCGCAGGAGATCGATTACAACATCAACACGGTGTTTGAGTTGATTGATGCGTCTGGGCTGGAGTTTGTTGGATTTTCTAATCCGCAGGTTTGGGAGTTAGATCGATTAATTGGGCAAGCGCCCGAACTGATTGAGCGGGCAAAAAACTTGAGCGATCGCCAACAATATCGCTTAATTGAATTGCTTGATCCGCAGACAATCACTCACTACGAGTTTTTCTTGGCCCGAAGTCCGTTGCCCCGACAAAACTGGTCATCGGATGTGGATCTGCTGGCAGCGATACCAGAGCCGAGTCCTTGCAGTCAGGGATGGCGCGATAGTCGGCAATTTTTCAACCAGGATTATCAAGTGGTGAATTTAGTAGAGACAGAATGGCAGTTTCTACTTGCCTGTGATGGCAATCAGGATCATCAAAAAACAGTTGAGCAGATTTTGCAGACCGTTGAAGCAAGTTTGATGGATGTGCGATCGCTGCAACATCAACAACTGATTCTCTTAGCGCCAGCGTCATAGATTTGTCAAAGCGTGCCGATCCTTATTCGTTGTTGTGCAGCCTTTTCAAGGGTGACCCTTGTCGCTTAAATAGGATCAGGCGTGTGAGCAAGGGATACTGCCAGTTCATGGTAGCGACGCGGATCGCCCTCTGCTAATACCATTCGCTCTTGCCCTTTTCGGTCATAAAGTTTCTCTAAAATCTTCTGCCAGTCTGTGGCTGAAAGCGGTGAGGTCTGTGACGTGGCGGGTGGCGGCAGCATCAACGTTTCTGCCTGGAGGTGCTGCTGTGCCATCCAAACTCTGGCACGCACTGTCAGATTATTATCGTTGATTGCCATTTGCTCAAATTGGGATTCGATTTGCGATCGCCCCTCTGGATCGGTGAGCGCGATCGCATTTGCCAAAGATTGCAACCCAGACACAGCCGAGTAACGCACCACCCATTCCTCATCCTGCTGCGCCACAAATAGCAAGGCTTCTAACGCTTCTGCCTGAGCAATTTCTAGAAGGTTCTCTGGAAACCAGTGCCATTTCATCAGCCCTAATCCTTTGGCAGCGGCTCGGCGGACGCTGAGCGCAAAGTCGGCAGTGGCAACACCTAGCAAGGTAATCAGTCCTCTAGGGTCGCCAATGCCAGCTAGCGCTCGAATTGCCCACGCTCTGGCCGTATAGTTGTGCAGATCTAGTTGCTCTAGCAGAGGAGGAACAGCGGCTTCTCCCAGTTGAATTAATCCATCCACCGCTGCAACTGCTGCCCCCGGATTGTTGTAGCTTAAAGCCGCGATCAGCGTGGGAATAGATTCTTCCAGTTGAGCTGCCGCCAGGTTTTGCACGGCTTCTAGTAAACCTTTGGAAGAATCAGCGGCATCTACAGCCTGAATCAGAGAAGAGAGGGAGTCGGTCATGGGGAATGGGGAATGATGAATGGGGAATGACGAATAGGAAAATGGGAAAGGGAGATTTAGCCCTATTCTCTAATGCCCTCTTGCCTCTTGCCTCCTTTCTACATTGTGACTCGTTCTGCTACAACAACTCATCCATTAAAGTCATTACTTTAATGGCCCCTGCTGAAAGATGAGGCGGGGTGGTTTGCTGTAGTTGTTTTTCTAACAGCCCTTTCAGAGAAATTAGCTTGAGGCTATTTTCTGCGAGGGTTTGAGCGATCGCGTCCGCCGCCGGGAGATAGCCGATCGCGCCCACATCAGCTAAAACCGTCCGCCGCAGTTGCAAATCATCGTTTAGAAGGGCTTGCACCAAGCGATCGCCATACTGACTGGCAATTTCAGGGTTTGGAGTAAGCTGATACATTGCTCGTGTGGCGGCATAGCGAATCCGGGGCACGGGGTGATCTAAAAATGGCAAGATATCTGAAACGGCATCCATTGCGCCCAAGGTTCCCAAAGCTTCCAAAATTGCATCGAAGGGTTGTGCTAGGTAAGGCGGTTCGGGTGCCGGGAGCGTGCCATCCACTTGGTTATTGAGTAGCTCGATCAATCGAGAAATACAGCTAGGCTCCCCTAGCTTTTCTAACGCCTGCGCGGCAGCTTCTCGCACATAAAAATCGGTGCAGTTTAATGACTCAATCAAGGCGGGAACGACTCGATGGTCGCCCAGTTTGCCCAATGCCCGCGCTGCATTGCGCCGGAGAGGATAGCCACCAACTCCAGTGCGATCGTCCTCATCTGCTAATGCCGCCATTAACACCTCGATCGCTTCAGGAGCATCCACCCGAAACCGCCCTAACCACCACGCAGCGTAGACCCGCAACCCCAAATCTTCCCCTTGAAGATTGGCGATCGCTTGCTCTACAGTCAGTGACTGGTCGCTCTGAATATCGGGGGTGTGATCCATGGCAGCGGCAAAAATCACTTCAAATTTTACTTTAAAAAAACAATGCCCGGAGAATTACGCGACGACCAACATCTGTCGGTGGTTGCCTAACCCTCCGGGCACAAGCAGGACTAGCTCAATGCGTTGATTGCATAGTCGATGTAGGAGTTTGCTTCAACAGCAGGATCTCCACTCAAACCATGGCTAGCTTTGATATTCTTCAATGCTTCAACATACCAGCTAGGAGATAACTCAAAGGTGCTGTTGATTTCAGACAAACCACTGATTAGGTAGTCATCAATCGGACCTGTTCCACCCACAACTAGGCAGTAAGTGACCATGCGTAGGTAGTAACCGATGTCACGAACACACTTGTCTTTGCCCACTTGAGTGGATGCATAGTTAGGACCCTGCATCGAGGTGGTGTATGGGAACTTTTGATAAACTGCGTTAGCAGCACCAGAAGCCAAGCTATCAGCTTTGGAGGTCAAAGCTTTAGCCGCTTCTAAGCTAGCTTCCGCTTGACGGAAACGACCAAAGGCAGTTTGAAGCTCGGTGGAGCTAAGGAAGCGTCCTTGAGAATCAGCAGCCGAAACGGCTTCGGTTAGAGGGGTTTTCATGATTAAACTTGCTCCAGTAATTTTTGCTTTATGAAATGAGTGGTGTCGTTGCTTTGACTCGCTAAAAGGCAAGAAAAGGCAACTCATGCGGTTTCTAGTTTCGAGAATCTCTAGCCAACAGCCGCAGCCGCCTTGTCAAAATAGCTGCTCACTTCAGACATCAAGCTGGAGCAGTCACCTCTAGTGACTCCGTTAGAGTCGTTGGCGATCGCGAGTGCAGCGTCTTTCATCTTTTGAACACCCACTGCAACAGAAGCACCAGGGGTTCCTAGAGCCAAGTAGGTTTCACGCAAACCGTTGAGGCAGCGATCATCCAAGATGCTCGCGTCGCCAGCAAAAACAGCGTAGGTGATGTAGCGCAGGATGATTTCCATGTCACGCAAACAAGCAGCCATACGACGGTTGGTGTAAGCATTTCCACCAGGTGCAATCAGACCGGGTTGCTCAGCAAACAACGAACGAGCCGCATTCGCTACGATCGCAGACGAATTACTGGTGATGCGGTTCACAGTATCCATACGCTTGTTGCCCTCGGCAACCATAGAGCTCAAGGCATCCAGTTGTGAAGAGCTGAGGTATTCACCCCGCGCATCAGCCTGAGAGACCACCTTTGCAAATGCGTCCAACATAAACTCAATCTCCTAATGTGTTGAAGTAAAGTAGGGTTTGGTCACAACTGACTCTTGGTTAAGCTCAACGATCAATCTGTTACAGATTGAGAAAAACAAAACCCGTCCGTGGAGAACCTATGAAATGCTTCTTGCTCTTCTAATAAAAAAGCTTTGAAGGTTTACATTTCTTAAATATTGTGGAGTCTTAACGCATCAGACAGCTAAATAATCTGTATCTGCTTTGCCAGTTTTCCATCTTCTTTGTTTATACTATGTCGTTGAATCGTTGTTTATTACGAATTATAAATGGTCTAAATCAAGTTTGAAGTCATTGACAGCAACTCACTTCACTAAATAGAAAATCGCTAGGCAAAAAATTGATTTTGGGCAAAAAAGTCAGAAACCTACTTATCTCTCACAGAGAAGCAAATCACTAAAGAGAACAGTCGCTACTCAATAAATGAGAAATCAAGCCATTAAATATAAACAAATATTGCGAATCTGATTTTTACTGGCATCTTGCTTTCCAATCCATGCCAGTGCTGAATACAGCAAATCGCCTCCGGTTTTGGTTGCAAAACAAATGGCAGGTCAGCAGCATGCCGGATTCATTTTACTAATTCAGTACCCTAAATCGCTAGGTTTGAATCAGGTGACATAATCAAACAGCATGGTGGACATGTACTGCTCCGCCCACTCCTTCCCAAAAGATTTCTCCAATACGCGACGGGTCTTATCGTTCTGCTGTTGCTTGGTGCAGTAATATTTTTGTCCTGCAATGGTTTGGGCGATCGCTTCATCCAAAGTCAATGCGGGTTCAACGGTAGCAAGCTGGCAATGTACCGTTAAAAAATCTTGAACACGTTGCAAAAATGCGTTTTCCTCTAGCGCTCCCATCGGACGAACAAACAAGCAAAATTTAGAAAAAATGTCGCCCCAGTCAGGCAGGGCACGAGGCTGGGAAAAAGTTATGTCAGGCATGATTGATAGGGCTTTCTGGTAACTTTCTGGCAGCGATCGCTCAGGGTTCACTGGCGACAAATCGGCGATCGCGGCACTGATTCCGCCTCGTCCACCCACCAAATCTGCGCCAAAGATAGGCAGGGCATATTCGGGTTGGGGAAACATGACACAGTGCAGAATATCTAGCCCGTTGCCAACCTGCGCCAGTTCTAAATGCAATTTGCGAAATTGGGGTGCCTGGTAACAATGATTCTCAATCACCAGCTTCTCGCCTTCTAACGAACCTTCGACGTACCCTAACCCAGCGGGAATTTGAAAGGGGGACAGATCTAAATGCGTCTTCCACGTCGCTTCAATCAGGTCTGCCAAGCGATGGATCAATGGGTGCTGGCGATTTCTCAATGCTTGCATAGACTTCGACGTACACTTCTATCAGAATATTTGAGTATAGAGTTGTTATCTGCTCTATCGAATCTTCTTTAAAACAATGAACTAATCTTTGCTTTTTCTATCGCCTTGAGATCAAAAATCGAATCCCTTTAATCTGCCCTCATGAACTCCCACTTCCAACAGTTTTTTGCAGACTGCGTCGGCACCTGGATCAGCGAACGCACCTACCATTATCTAACTCACCAGGAAGTAGAGCGATCGCACACTGAATTTGTCGTTCAGTCTATTGAGCGCGACCGCAAAGCCCAAGTACTTATCGATAATCAATATTCCGAGCAACCAGATTTAGACAGTTTGCCAGGGTATCATCTGGAATTTGCCACTGTTTCAGAAAAAGGCGATCGAGTTAACCAAGCGCTAAACATGCTGTTTGTACCCCAGCAGGAAGATGGGGCATTGATTGTAGGCGATTATTTACGCGATCGTGCTTATGAAGAATCTTGTCCGATCATTTCCCATTTTCAGTTCAACTCCGAAAATCGAGAACTGCTGATGACCACTACTTACACAAAAGTCGTGTCTGTAGACTCAATCACTCTAGTAACCCCCACATTACGAATTCGCAAAATCCTTAACTATCGCCGCCCAGCAGACGATCAACCACTTCAAGAAGTCTTGCTGGTTGGGTTTGGTCTGGAGCAGAAAAGTTGACATCTTCGCCGGACTAACACCACAGTGCTGACCAAACCTGACGATCAGAACGGGTCAAGGTATACCTTGACCTCTTCTCTTAAAGCTCAGAAGCGCGGGGAGCAGGGTCTGTCAGGCACACCCTCCCCCGCCCCACTCCGCTGAAGATGGACTTACTTTTTGCGATAGGGAACCGATTGCTCAATATCAATGTTCAACGCTGAAATCCGCTGGGGCGGGTTACCCTGCGGATTAATGCTCCGCGCCATCCCTAAGAATTGAGCGGGACTACCCGAAACAGCCTTTTGCTCTTGGGGAACATAGCTGCGAACCGTTGTTTGCCAAATAAACTGCGGAAACCCAAGCTTCCGCCGATAGTACTCGTCATACCGGGGAGAGGTGATGTTGAACGGACGTTCCCCCTCCGCTCGTCCGGGCAACACCCGACGACGCTGATAGGGCAAAATATCGTATCCAAACGCTTCTAAATATTCGTCACTGTTGAGCAGCGCATCTATAAAGCCCACTATGCCTTTGGTGGCAACTACAATCGACCACGCAATTTTTTCGCGCTCACTATACACATCTCGCCCTAGCACCCGCTGCACCGTCTGTTCCACAAAGCGGTAGTTGCTGTTAAGGTCATAGAAACTGCGCTTGTACGTGTCCGAGAGAACTAACCCCCGCACAAAATCTCGCACGGTGATTTGACCGCTGCGAAGCTGGGATTCTAGAGTTTTCTCGCGGTCGGCTGCAAAAGCATGGAAGAAAAGCTGACGATAGGCGGCTTCAATTAACGCATCCATATCGCTTGAGGACAGCAGGTTATCGGTGGAGTAGATCCGCGGTTGCTCATCTCCAGGGACTTCATAGCCCTCAACCCGCTGATTTTGACTGTTGGGGGAATATTCTAAAAGAGGAAGTGCCACGCCTACAAAGTCTCCCTTTTCTGATGAGGTCTTACAAAGTTAGTCCTGATCATATAGGGCAGCGGGCGGCATTATTCGATTTAGTCTGATGAAAATTACATAACTTAATTTAACAATCTCCAAGCTCCCCGCGCCAAAATGACAAAGGGTCTTGGTTTAACCCGTATTCAGGGTATGACCGCAATCTCTCTGCCGAGCTAACTTCATCAAGCAGAGTCGCAATCTCTAACCCTAAGCAAAGATGGGCGATCGCCCGACCAAACTGTGAGTGATGCCCAGGAGAACCCACATGGGCGTGGGCGTATTCGTGAGCAACCAACCGTAGCCAGTCTTCTGGCAATACTCGTCCCGTATCAATCAAGAGGGTTGCAGGGTGAGTTTTTAGATTGCAGAAGCCATCGATTCCAAAAGACTGAACCAGTGGAGCCGCAAAAATCTGAATGGAGCACTGCTCCCAAAGATGAAAGCAATCGTGGCACATCTGGAGATACGCATTCAGTTGACTATTCACTCTGTCGATATATTTACCAATCCAGATGCAAATCGAAGTCCGCTGATTTGGGTCATCAATCACACCGATCATATCGGGCACCAAGGCTAAGCTACGAACACCATAGAGATAGTCTAGTCCGCGGGTAAATGGGTCTGTGCTAGTTGTGACAATTAATGAATCAACCAAGATTTAACAGCCTAAAAAAGAAAAATATTTTGTGGGTTCATTGATAAATTCAGTAGTAAGTTGAGCCGGATCAAGAGAAAGCGCTGAAGGATCACTTTCTAGCTCAGAAGCCTCTTTGCCAACATCAGCAATCCGAAATTCGGTGCAAAAAGTGGCCGTGCTAAAGCCGCCAAATCGCTTAACAGTGCTGGTTCGCATTCGGAGACTAGGACTAGCAAACCAAAAACGCTCGATCGAACTCATCGTTTCATACTCAGTCGTTAGCACTAACCCATCTTCATCATCCATGTGATATTGCCCTGCAATGGGCACAATCTCCGCATAGCCACGCTCTCGCAGCAAAATTCCTTGGCGAGGGTGATCTGCATCGGGGATTAGAGCAAATACGGTGGAACCTTCATGGTTTTCATCCTCATTGCGATCCCAACTCATTGCCCCGTTCCAAGAGACAAACGCCCCGCCGATCGCCAACGCAGGGTCAACCTCATGGAGTTGGCAAATCTCAATAACTTGTGGATGATCGGCAGCAAATGCCTCGACCCGGATTGCAGATTCGCCCACTTCAGCGCGTTTAAACGCGAGATGATGGGTGGTTCGCTGCGATCGCCATGCCCCTGTGCTGAGTTGAAAGAACTCCATTACATCCATGCAATTTAAACCCAAGCAGTGATCTTTTTGCTATTACACCGATGCTACTAATCCTTGAAAGGAGAGTTCACAAGGTTGGTAACCTGCTTTTTGAATTATAAAACTGCAAGAGCAGTCTTTACACGCTGATTGAACTGACCGGATGAAAAGTTCAATTACCAAATCGTGAAAACAACCTTGACGTAAGCTATGAGTTATTGTCTTGATCTGCCTTGCTTTACGAAAGGGTGTAGGGGCTTAAACTACATTGCCTTGATTCAGATGGAATGGATAGGAGACGCTTTAAACAACTTCAGATACAGGATTATTTTCTAAGCTAAAACCCAAGGCTAGAAGAGCTTTCCGAATTTTGGACTTAGAAGGTCGGACTTTTGGAACGGTTAAGCCTAGTTCTCGCGCTGTCTCAAACAACTCGCGTATCAGAATATCAAGCGAAACATCATCGGCATCTTCTGGAAGCTTCTCTATTCTTCCTTCGTAGGCTAAAGTATAAAGCTCTAAATGATGCTTTCCCATGACTCTAGCCAGCTTTCTTAGCGTTTCAGGAGTCGGGCAAGTTCCTTTAAAGCAAGCTCCTCTCAACCGAGGCTGAGGGACTCCAGACAACTCCGCTAGATGATTCATACTGATACTCTGCTTTTCCAGGTATTGCAGAATGAATTGTCCTAAAGGAGAACAATCTTCGGCTTTAATTTGTAACCTTGCTGGCATGGGTTTAGCACCAGAAAAATTCCAACATTGCAAGATGGCTAAAAGCGATCGCACTGGGTGCAATAGTGCCAGTTTAAGCATTGCAATCGTCATTCATTTTACACTTTAGTCCTTTAAATTCCTATGGCTTTGCTTAACAGCAGCAAACCCATCCCAGAATTTTATAGGATAAGAAATTTGTGTTTCTTATCCTAATGTTGGTGAAAGAGTCGTTTCAACAACGTAGAAATAGCACCCATGAAGGTAGAAGGTCATGGACAGGCCAAAATTCTCACCCCTGATGAGATCGCTCGGCTTTTTGAAGCAGGGTTACAGAGCGATCGCGATCGGGCATTGTTTGGGCTGTGTCTTTACACGGGCTGTCGGATTAATGAAGCCTGCACTCGGCTAGTAAAGGATGTATACCAATTAGGTGAAGTACGCGCGGAGATTTTAATTCGCAGGAAAGATACGAAAGGACAACAGGCAACGCGATCTATTCAAACTCATCCGCAACTGCGGCAATGGCTAGAAGTTTACCGTCCACTGGTGAAAAAGGACTATTTGTTTTCAGGACGATGGGGACGGGGCTATCTCCGACCCACCTCAGCGCATAAGCTTTTACAGCAGGCATTTGAGCGAGTGACCATCGTCGGCGCATCCACTCACAGTTTCCGACGAACAGCGCTGACTCAGATGAGTGCAGCCGGAATTCCACTGAGGGTCATTCAGGAAATCAGCGGACACCGATCTCTAGCAGCCTTACAGAAATATCTAGAGGTCAGTGAGGAAGAAAAAGGACGAGCGATCGCGGCTCTCACCTTTTGAACTAAATTGCAGCAATCGCTACTTGGAACGAAGAAACCAGTTTTTTTCCGTCGATTCAGGATTTTCCCGTAAGCATGGTCAGCAAACGGCGGAGTTTGCCTGCTCGTTTGCGATCGCCATAGCGACGTTTAGCTTCTGCCAAAATTTCCTCAAGTGCCGCCGGATTCGCCGAGGCATAAACCCAAGCCGCTTCAAGAAATACTTCGATCGTGATTCGATGGTCTTTGCAATAGCGCGTCAGGTTTTGGTCAAGCTCTTGTTCTAAAACGATCGCGGAATGACGATTGGTTGCTGGTATTTTCGCTAGTTCTGCTTTTAACTCTCCTAAAGCGTCGTTGGTGCTGGCGGCAGGCGCAACCTTCTCTGCTTTGGGTGAAGTGACTTCTGATGAATGCTCAACAATCTTGTATATAGGAGATGATTCGGACTGCTGTACTTTGGTAATGAGTGTGTCATTTCGAGTAGGGACAGTCGGACGTTGGCGGTTTTGGCGGATTCGGTCTAAAACGCTGTCGGACATCGTGGTTGCCAATAGTTAGGACATCATCTAAACATAAAAGTCTACTGTATTAAAAGCAAAATAGATAAAATTAGCTTTTCACCCATAATCATTTTACTATATTTATTAAATTAGCAAGTAGACGAATGCCATTATTTATTAGCCTTTTTGTTTTTTCTTCAGCAACTTGCTAATTTTGCTGATGAGAATTTCAAAGGGATATTCCAATTCGGCGTAGCCCATATCGCTCAACATGAGCCGACGATTAATCGCCTGTTTATATCGCTCCGATTCGCGGATGGAAGGCAGAATTAATGTCTCACCCACCTCATCGCACATACCCTCAACAGCAGATCGGCTTTCCTGGGTTTGGGTGTTGCCAATCCAGCGATCGCGAAAGGGTAATACGCCCATCACTTCGGCATGAGTTGCGCCCACATCTTGGAGAGTTCGCAGTAAATCCAACGTTCTAACTAAGGAACCATACCCTTTAACTGACGCTTCGGCAGGAATCACTAGAGCATCCGCAGCACCTAATACAGTGAGACAAATTTGCGATCGCTGAGGCGGCGCATCAATTACACAAACTTTGAAGGCATCCGCAACAGGTTCAAGCCGACGTTTCAGCAGAGTGGCACCCACGCCACTATTCGAGAGATAATCTTGGACGGTATCCAGTTGATCGTCGGCGGGAATCAGAAATAGATTGTCATTTCCTTGGCTGGGATAAATGCTGTCTTCGGCAGAAACAGATTTTTTTAGGAATTCTAATAGCGTGGGTTGGGTCGTCTCTAGTTCTAAATCCAGATAGGTAGTCAAGTTATGCTGAGGATCAGCATCAATCAATAGCGTTGGGTAGCCTTGACGAGCAAGCAAGCGACCTAACATGAGAGATGTGGTGGTTTTACCTTGCCCGCCACTGAGCGACGCGATCGCAATGGTTAACATAGCTGTTTTTTCTTTTAACCCATTAGACTTTATCAAGCATGAAGCCGTAGAAAACATTTCTGTTAAAAAGCTAATTTTAGCTTTTTATATTTTGGTTAATGCCTCTTGGGTTTTTCCACTTTTTGCTCGATCCTAAACGCCAACTAGAATGACCTAGTGCAGGGATGCGCTGGGATCGAGGCGATAGCCGCTTAATTTTTGCGAATCCGACATCCATGAAAATTTTGCTGGTCGATGATGATGAGGCTTTAATCCAAATCTTAACCAAAACTCTGATAATGCATCGCCATACTGTTGATGTGGTTAAAGATGGAGAGATGGGTTGGATTTATGGTTCTACGTTTGAATATGACCTGATCCTATTGGATATGGTGCTGCCCAAATTGAACGGCATTAGCTTATGCCGTCGGTTTCGGGCAAATGGCTATGTCACACCAATTTTGCTACTCATAGCTCAAAGTTCTGAAGCTCAAAGTTCTAAAATAATGCAAGTGCAAGGGTTAGATGCTGGAGCCGATGATTGTGTCATCAAGTCGTTTGATCTAGCAGAACTGATGGCTCGAATTCGAGCGTTGCAGCGGCGGAGTCATGGCAATTCCTTTCCCTTACTAGCGTGGGGAGCCTTGTTTTTAGACCCCCGCACCTGTGAGGTGACTTACAATAGCCAACCCGTTTTTTTGACAACTAAGGAGTACGAGTTTTTAGAACTCCTGCTGCGCGATAGCCAGTACGTTTTTAGTAGCGAAGAGCTAATCGATCGCCTTTGGTCTTCAGAAGCGTTTCCATCCGAAGCGACTGTGCGATCGCATCTCCGGCGGATACGGCAAAAACTAGCAGCAGTAGGCGCGCCACCCGATTTCATCACAACCCTGCACGGGCGCGGTTACTATTTAAAAGCGATCGAAACGGAGGGAGTCACGGAAGTCTCTTTCCCTTATCCCAGAAGCGATTCTGTTGATTTGGGATCAATCACCGCTGAGGCAACTCTAGTCGATTGCCATGACCCCGTTTTTAGAGAAGCACTTTCACCACACTCCCAACTCCTGCTCATCAGTTCAGACGGGAGGTTTAACCAGTCGCTTCAGGTCGCCGTCGATCGCTGGGAAATACAGCTTAAAATCGTGCCCACGCTGGAGCCAGGTAACTGGGAGAATTTGCAGCCTAATGTCATTTTGTTGCGATCGACCGCGCAGTCAGACACATCCCATTTAGCCACAGCAAATTCTCAGCAGCCTGTCAGGTTCTTGCTAGAAACCTTGGAAACAGCCAGTCAGCGATATCCGGCGGTGCCCATTTTGGTCATGAGCGATCGCGGTGACTTGAGCGATCGACTAGAAGTAATGCGCGGCGGTGGAACCCTATTCTTAACAACTCAAACACCGACTGACCAAGTGATGGCTGCGATCGTGCAGGTATTAGAAAAACAGGAGCCGATTAAGGTGATGATTGTGGATAGCGATCGCGATTGGCTCAGCGCCCTACCCATATTGCTCAAGCCTTGGAGCTTCAAAGTAACCACGCTGGCAGATCCGCAGCAGTTTTGGATTATTCTCCAAGCCGTCGTTCCTGATGTGCTGATTTTAGAAGTAGAGATGCCTGAGATTAATGGCTTTGAACTGTGCCAAATGCTTCGCAGCGATCGCCGCTGGCAGCGGTTGCCGGTGTTATTCCTAAGCGTATTGAGCGATGATGCCACTCAACAGCAAGCCTTCACCGTTGGGGCAGATGACTATTTATGCAAGCCAATGATGGAAGTTGCGCTTGCAAATCGGATTCTCAGCCGATTGCAAAGAATGCGCGACTGTAGATGAAATGCCCTATACAAAAAGCGCCGACCCTCACACCCGTTTGAAATTGTAATCACGAGTCAAATTGTAACAATAGATTAAGTATTAGATGTCATCAAAAAGTTGCCGAAACTCTTTCAAATAAGCCCTTTGAGCGTTTTGTTAATATTTTTTAATAGTATCTTTTAGCGATCTTGCTGAAATTGCACAAAAATTGCACAAGCGAGTTGCTTTAATCAAGGACAGGTTCAGCAACAAAACGAACTCTCAAACTTTTAAAGTTAAGAGTTTGAATGTTTTAGCTTGACCGTAGTTCAGGTTGCGCCCTGAGCTTGGGACGCGACAGATAATAGTTTTTAAGATCATTCGCTAGTTTGATAAACACTTCTGCCGAGTTATGGCGACGGGGAGTGTTAAAGAGGGAGAGCATATCCCACAGGCTTTAGTCGTGGGATATGGATCAATTAACAAAAGGAGACTAATTATGACGAGTTCTATGGCTGCAAAACAGCTAGGGTTTGAGCCGTTCGCACAAAGTTCTCCTACGGAACTAAGAGCAAATGCAACAGAAGAGGACGTGCAGGCGGTGATTCGGGCTGCTTATCGCCAAGTTTTTGGTAATGATTATTTAATGCAAAGTGAGCGAATGACCAGCGCAGAATCGCTTTTGCGTCAGGGCAATATTACAGTACGCGATTTTATACGCATGCTGGCACAGTCCGAACTATATCGCACAAAATTCTTTTACTCGACTCCTCAAGTTCGCTTTATTGAGCTGAACTATAAGCATTTGCTAGGTCGCGCTCCCTACGACGAATCAGAAATTACCTTCCACGTTGATTTATATACGCAGGAAGGGTTTGAAGCTGAAATCAATTCCTACATTGATTCCCTAGAATATCAAGAAAATTTTGGCGATTCGATCGTGCCCTACTATCGGGGATTTGCCACACAACGCGGACAAAAAACGGCTGGCTTTAGTCGGATGTTCCAGCTTTATCGGGGCTATGCCAACAGCGATCGCGCTCAGGGCAAAAACAAATCTGCCTGGTTGACCAATGAACTAGGGATGAATCTGGTGACACCCGTGCAAACGGCTAACTTTGGGCGATCGCTCTCAGGCGTAGTGGGCGGCGATCGGGGTCTATATCGAGTGCGGGTGATGCAATCCAATAAAGGACGCACTCCCCAGGTTCGGCTAGCTGTCAGCGAGTATCTCGTCAGCTACGATCAACTCTCGCCTACCCTGCAACGCCTGAATCAGCGCGGCAGTAAGGTGACGAGCATTACAACCGTATAAGCAACTTTTGGCAGTTCGTCTGCGGGAAAGTATCACCTTAACAATCTTCTTGGGATGCTAGAAATAGGCATCCCAAAGGGTTTTAAGGCTAACAACTCATCATTTTCCAAGCACCATTTACTCAATTTTAAGGAGAGTCATTCGTGGCAATTACAACCGCAGCTTCCCGTTTGGGAACCACTGCTTTAGGTGATTCTTACCCAGTCGAACTGCGCCAAAATTGGACATCTGAAGATGCCCAAGGTGTGATTCAAGCGGTCTATCGTCAAGTGTTGGGCAACGACTACATCATGCAGTCAGAACGGCTGACTAGCTTGGAATCGCTCTTAGCCAACGGTCAATTGACGGTGAGAGATTTCGTCCGGGCGGTTGCCAAATCAGACTTGTACAAAACCAAGTTTCTCTATCCTCATTTTCAAACTCGCGTCATCGAGTTGAACTTCAAACATCTGCTGGGTCGCGCTCCCTATGTAGAATCGGAGATCACAGAGCATCTCAATCGCTACCAAGATCAAGGGTTTGAGGCAGATATCGATTCATACCTCGATTCAGAAGAATATGATGCTAAATTTGGCGACGCGATCGTTCCCTACTACCAAGACTTTGTGACTACTGGGGTCGGTCAACGCACGGTCGGTTTTACGCGCATGTTCCGTCTCTATCGCGGCTATGCTAACAGCGATAACGCCCAACTCGCTGGGGCACAATCTCACTTAGCCACTGACCTAGCAAGAAACAGCGCCTCGGCGATCGTTGCTCCGTCAGGTGGCAGCGAAGGTTGGGCATATCAACCCTCGAAGCAAGGGGTTGCCCCCGCCCGCGCCTTTGGTCGCTCCTCGGTCAACTCGTCCGATCGCCTCTATCGGATCGAAGTCGCTGGCATTAGCCTACCGCGCTATCCCAAAGTTCGCCGTAGCAATAAAGAGTTCATTGTTCCTTACGAACAGCTATCTAGCACCCTCCAACAAATCAACAAGTTGGGTGGCAAAGTCGCTAGCATTACCCTCGCACAATAAGGACACATACCATGTTGGGACAATCTGCCCTCACTGGAGCCGCTGGCTCATCTGCTAGTAATCGCATCTTCATTTATGAAGTAGAAGGATTACAGCAAAACGATCGAACAGACAACAATCAGTATCCGGTGCGGAACAGCAGCACAGTTTTGATGCAAGTTCCCTATAGCCGGATGAACAGCGAAATGAAACGCATTACCCGCTTAGGCGGCAAGATTGTGAACATTCGCCCAATGACTGAACCCGAAGCAGCACCTCAAGCTTAATCGCCCTATCCTGCGCAATGGTGACAGGTATGGAATCGATGTAACAGTAAAGCAAGGGCGATCGCGAGGCATTAGTGCTGCCGCGATCGCCCTTCAATATTGCCTTCTATTGCTGCTTCTCAATCCGAATCATTTTCAAGAAAGTTCCAACAGAAATAACGTGCAGGATTAAAGCAGGCACAAACATTGAATCCACGATCCACCACGGTGGAGAAGTAGTCTGAAAAGTAGCTAAATTAGTAGTTGTTAAGTGAGTTTGAATAAAGGAATAACAGGCTTGACCTTGCTTCCATCCATAACAACTTGTAGGACTTGTCAGAATAATTAGGAGTTG
>Ga0136638_10000030_pt1 | contig 19396 bp, 19 predicted proteins | sample AntDrymUQ8582206_2_FD_104671 | JGI IMG/M metagenome (GOLD analysis project Ga0136638, IMG submission 104671) | Polar desert sand microbial communities from Dry Valleys, Antarctica - metaG UQ858 (22.06) | ecosystem: Environmental > Terrestrial > Soil > Desert | place: Antarctica: Dry Valley...
AAGGGAAAAGGAGACTATTGCTACCATAAAATCGCCGATTCAACCGCGTTTGATATCGTCGAATTCAGCGGTAAATATTAAATCTAAAGTGGAAATTGTGGCGGTTGGGGTTTCGACGGGAGGGCCAAATGCTTTGGAAATTATTTTGCAGGATTTGCCTGCTAATTTCCCTGTACCAATCGTAATTGTGCAGCATATGCCTCCGGTTTTTACGAAGCGTTTGGCCGATCGACTAACCTCCAAGTGCAAGATTAGAGTGGAGGAAGCTGTGACGGGAGGTATTCTGGAACCCGGAGCGGTTTGGATAGCGCCCGGTGATTACCACATGGTGCTGGAAAAACAGGGTTTTGGAGCGCGAATTCGCACGCATCAAGAGGCGCGGGAAAACTCTTGCCGCCCTGCGGTTGACGTGCTGTTTCGATCGACTGCTAAGATTTACGGTGCTGGGGTTTTGGGTGTGGTGCTGACTGGAATGGGGCAAGATGGGCTGCTGGGTTGTCAGAATATCCGGGAGGCTGGGGGTAAGATTATTGTTCAAGATGAGGCTAGCAGCGTAGTCTGGGGGATGCCGGGAAGTGTGGCTAATTCTGGTTTTGCCGATCGAGTGGTATCCTTACAAGACATGGCAGCCGAAATTATCGATCGAGTAATCAGTCAGTAGTCAGTTGACAGTTGACAGTTGACAGTTGACAGTTGGCAGTAGTCAGTTGACAGTTGACAGTTGTCAGTTGTCAGTTGTCATTAACGATTGTGCTTCGCTTTTCGCTTTGCCTTGTTGTCTTCCAATTACCAATTACCAATTACCAATTACCAATTACCCATTACCAATTACCAATTACCAATTACCCATTACCCATTACCCATTACCATTTATCAATGTCTCGACCAACATTATATATTGCCATCACCAATCACGGATTCGGCCACGCTGTCCGAGTTTCCTCCGTCGCTGCAAAAATTCAAGAATTAAATCCAGATATCTTACTAATTATCACCACAACGGCGCCTCGCTGGCTGCTCGAATCTTACATTACTGGCGACTTTATCCTCCGTCCCCGGGCTTTAGATGTGGGTGTCGTGCAAGCTGATAGTTTGCATATGGATAAAGAGGCGACGCTGGAAAAATTGCGGGAAATTCGGAAAAACCAAAATTCGATAATTGCGGGCGAAGTTAATTTTATCAAGCAAAATCGGGTGGGTTTGGTGCTGGCAGATATTCCTCCTTTGGCAACGCGAATGGCGGCATCGGCTGGGGTTCCTTGCTGGATGATGAGCAATTTTGGGTGGGATTTTATCTATCGAGATTGGGGCGGGGAATTTGCCGAAATGGCAGATTGGATTGGTGAGTGTTTCGGAATGTGCGATCGGCTTTTTCGTCTGCCTTTACATGAACCGATGGCTGCTTTCCCAAATATTCAAGATGTCGGCTTGACTGGCGGCAATCCTCGTTATAGTAACGCTCAAATTCGGGAAGTATTCGGCATCGAATCACCGCTGGAAAAAACTGTATTGCTGACTTTCGGTGGACTGGGTTTAGAGCAAATTCCTTATCAAAATTTACAGCAATTTAGCGATTTGCAATTTATCACTTTTGATGCGGTATCTCCAGATTTGCCGAATTTGATTAATGTCAAAAGTCAGGAGTTTGCAACATCTTTCCCGATTTTACCGCGTCCGGTTGATATGATGCCTGTCTGCGGGCGCTTGGTTTCTAAGCCGGGATACAGCACTTTTGCGGAAGCTTTGCGTTTGGAAATACCTGTTGTTTCTATCATGAGAGATGGTTTTGCGGAAGCTGCGGTGTTGTTGGAGTGGCTGAAAAATTATGCGGCGCATCAAGTTGTGACGGCGGCGGAGTTTTTTGAGGGGGATTGGGGGTTTTTGCGACAACCGCTACATCCGCCGCGTTTGTCGGATAAACTAGATAAAAATGGTACGGAGGCGATCGCCCAAGCTGTTGTAGAATATTTTGAAGATAGGGATTAGGAGGACGGCGATTAGGAAGACGGCGATTGAAATCGCGCCTACACAAACAATGTCGGCCTCCGCCGACTCAAGAGTTTTGCAACAGTCTCATCCAAAATCTAAAATAAACTTGAATTGCATAAATCTTTGATTGATGGGTCAACCGCAGATGCCAAGCAGATAAACACAGATAAACGCAGATAATTTCAAGAATTGAAAGCGAATGAATGCAATTGCTCGTCTCATCCAAAATCTAAAATCTCAAATCCAAAATCTAAAATCGAATGACTCATTATCAACAAATACTCAGAATTCAAACTACAGGGAAGTCTCTGTGCAAAATCACTCCTAAGATAGAAGATGCGGTGGCGAATTCAGGTATTGAAACGGGACTTTGTAGCTTGTTTTTGCGCCACACTTCTGCTAGCTTGGTGATTCAAGAAAATGCTGACCCGGATGTACTTAAGGATTTGGCTAACTTTTTGGCTAAACTGGTACCGGAGGGCGATCGCTATATTCACGATGCGGAAGGCCCAGACGATATGCCAGCGCACATTCGCACTGCGCTGACTCATACTTCCGAACAAATCCCGATCGATCGCGGCAGGTTGTTGTTAGGAACTTGGCAGGGAATTTACCTGTGGGAACACCGCCAGCGGGGCAATATTCGCGAGTTAGTTGTTCACGTCAGCGGCATTTGATCGGAATTTGCACCTCGCTGATTTTAGTTGCTTCCGGCGTCATCGGGGAATTGTAAAAAAAGCGGCGCGGCGGCCCGACTATTTCGTATTCGGGATGTTCTTGAAGCCAATCTTTGAGTTTCTGGAGGTTATTTTCGTAACTTTCCCAAGTGTATGCCCCGCCCACGCCGATGCTGACAACTGTCATCGGCGAAGTATCCGTGACTTCAACAGCGGAGTTAACGCTGCTGGGGGCGATATTTGGTGCGGGGTAGAGGAACGAAACTTCTGCGACAGGAACTGCATCGATTTGCTCGGAAGTTGCCGTGTAGCGAGCTTCTACTGGCGTTGTCATCGCAATTTGGTTGTTGCTGATGTGTTGAAATAAGGGGTTAAATGCAATTCCCGTCGCTTGTCGCAAATCGCCCGCGTGGGTGTAGGTGACAGCGCGGTACTGAGGATATTGCTTAACTTCTATGACGCCAATCTGTGCGGGCTCAGGGAATCCACTAGGTAATGCCATTTGAGATTTTAGATTTGAGATTTTACATTAAAGAATGAGCAAAGACTGACTCCGCAAGGGTTTGAAACTTACTTACAGTTGCATTGTTTTTGGCAACTGCTATAAATAGGCTGAGATTGTTTGCAGACGATCGATCGAGCGGCACAACCAGTTTACCAGTTATTCAGGGCGCTGCTAACTGTCGATCGCCTAGAATTAGTTGAGAGATTTCTTAATTAACCTCGTAATAATACGGACGGCACTGAGTACGCAGAGAAACATTAATCTAGTTGTCCTTGAAAAATTAGCGTTTTTCAGGGGCGTCTGCTATTTTTGTCGGAAAATATGCGGCTGTTGTGCCGATCGAGCTGTGCGTTCTCAGTTATTGCCACGGTTATCGCGTTCAGCAACGCCGCTCAATTATACCGCTTTCAGGGAATGACATATGAAAAAGATTCTAGTGATTGAGGACGATCGAGTAATTCGGGAGAATATTCTCAAACTCCTCAAAGCTGAAGGTTTCGACGTGACGGGTGCAGAAAATGGAGCGCAAGGTTTAAATGCGGCGGTGTCAAATCTTCCCGACGTGATTCTTTGCGACGTGATGATGCCGCAACTTGACGGGTACGGGGTGCTGGTGGCCTTGCGATCGCATCCTGTTACTGCTACAGTACCTTTTGTTTTTCTCACCGGTAAAGCCGATCGCTCCCAAGTGCGGCAAGGCATGGAATTGGGGGCTGATGATTACCTGACTAAACCTTTTACTAAAGCTGAGCTTGTGGGGGCGATATCGAGCCGCTTGAAAAAACAAGCAGCTTTGGCCGAACAGCAGTATAATTTGCGATCGCCAAGCAGCGAATCGCTCCAAGATGCCGACAAATTGGAGCAGCTCAAAACAAGTTTGTGCGCAGCCCTGGAACGAGAAGAATTCCAAGTTTACTATCAGCCGCAGGTCAATGTCCAGACTGGTAAAATTATGAGCGCAGAAGCTTTAGTGCGCTGGCTGCATCCAGAAAAGGGGCTGATTTCGCCCGCCGAATTTATTCCGGCTGCCGAAGAAACTGGCTTCATTGTACAGTTAGGCGAGTGGGTTTTGCAGACAGCTTGCAAGCAAATGCAAGTTTGGCAAAATGCTGGTTTTTCTCTGCAGCAGGTAGCGGTGAATCTGTCGCCGCGCCAATTTCACCAACCAAATCTCAGCAGCAGAGTTGCCCAAATTTTAGCAGAAATTGGTTTGTCACCGAGCAGTTTGGAATTAGAGCTGACCGAAAGTTTGATGGTGGAAGATGCCGAAAGTGCGATCGCTACTTTGCAACAATTGAAAAATTTAGGAGTTTCTATATCTATTGACGATTTCGGCACTGGCTATTCTTCTTTAAGCTATCTGACGCAATACCCCTTCGATACTTTAAAAATCGACCGCTGTTTTATCAGCAATATCACCGACGGTTGCACAAATGCAGCGATTGTCAAAGCTATTATTGAAATGGCGCACAGTCTCTGTCTTGAGGTAATTGCCGAAGGAGTTGAGACAGAAGCCGAAAAAGATTTTCTCTGGCGCTACGAGTGCGATACAATGCAAGGATATTTGTTCAGTCGTCCTGTGCCTGCTGCGGACTTTGAACGGTTGCTAGTGTCCGGCAAATAGCAGAGCGGTGAAGTCAATATTTGTCCGACAATCAAGTGCGATCGGGGTGGAATATGGTTTTAGACTCCAGCAGTAAAGTTGACTCACTCAAATCAAGCAAGAAAAAAGATAAGGATGTTTACATAGCTGTTCAACTAACTATAGCTATCGTGTGTTTAGCTATTATGTCCAATTTTTTTGCGATAGTCAACGCTGGAGAACGGGGCGTGATGATGCAGTTTGGTAAAGTGCAAGAACAAATCCTCGGAGAAGGACTGCACGTCATTGTCCCCATAGTTCACACCGTGCAAAAATTGAGCGTCAGGGTACAGAAACAGGAAATTTCGGCTGAAGCTTCCTCAAAAGATTTGCAAGATGTTTTCACGGATGTAGCCCTCAACTGGCACATTATCCCAGAAGAAGCAAATGCAATCTTTCAACAAATAGGTGACGAAAAAGCAGTGGTCGATCGCATTATTGCTCCGGCGGTTGAAGAAGTCTTAAAAGCAGTCATGGCAAAATACACGGCTGAAGAAATTATTACTAAACGGGGAGAAGTTAAAGCCGGAGTTGATGATTTTTTGACCTTGAGGCTGGTTACATATCACATTGCCGTTGACGATATTTCTTTAGTCCACGTTCACTTTTCCGAGCGGTTTAGCGATGCGGTGGAGGCGAAACAAATTGCCGAACAGGAAGCAAAAAAAGGGGAGTTTTTAGCGCTGAAGGCAGCAAAAGAGGCGGAGGCTAAGGTGAATTTAGCTAAAGGAGAAGCGGAAGTGCAAAGATTGCTGCGGGACAATTTGACGCCGCAACTGTTGGAAAGGCAAGCTATAGAAAAATGGAATGGGAAATTGCCGCTGATTGTTGGTGAGGGCAGTAAAAACTTATTGGACTTGAGGAAATTGGTCGATCGATAATTCTGCAAAATGGGTAATGGCAATTACAGTCCTAGACGCAGAACTTCTATATGTAGGGTGCGCACTGCGCACCTTACCGCTGATGAATTACCAATTACCCATTACCAGCAACTTCAGTTAATATCTGTTCAAATGCTTTAGTAATTCCCGTTTGAAAACGCTGTCGGTGCTTCAGTTTCAAAACAGGTTTAATTATTTCAAGACATACATTTGAACTTGGTTTGCTATCTATAATTTTAATCGATCGCAGTGTAGATAGCTGCAATTCTTTGTTTACCATCAATTCAGGAATAGCCGCTGCACCTGTGCCGCTTTCCACCACTGCTTTGACCATTTCACTGCTGGTCAAAACTAAAGTTACATTCAATTCATTAGGATTAATACCCCAACTTTGCAAAGCTTGTTCCAACATTTGCTGAACTCCCGAACCGGGTTCTCGCATCACCCAATCTGTTTCTGCAATTTCGGTTAAATTAATTTCTTGACGCTCAAACCAAGGGTGAGATTTGCCAACTACAATCAGCAAGCGTTCGCTACCTACAACTTCTTCCTCCAGAGTGTTCTTAAGCGAAGCTTTGATGTCTCCCGTCACCAAACCTAAATCAAATATTCCCGTCGCCATCCCCGCACAGATTTCTTCGGCATTGGCGAGAGTACAATTCACGCAAATACCGGGATATTTCTCTTTGAAATTGCTAATTTTTTCCGGCAACCAATAATTGCCAATTGTCAGACTGCAACCCAAGTTTAAATCGCCCCGCTGCAAGTCGTTCAACTCCCGCAAACCTCTCTCAGTCAAAGCAACATGATCGATAATTTTTCGCGTTTCAACTTGCAGCAACTTCCCGGCTTCTGTGATTTCGATGCGGCGTCCGATGCGGTGAAACAGTTTCACTCCATATTGCTCCTCTAAGCTTTGAATTGCCGCGCTGACAGCGGGTTGCGTGATGTAAACTTCCTCCGCCGCGCGGCTGAAGTGCAGGTGTTCCGCGACAGCTAGAAAAACTCGCAGTTGGTCAAGTGTCATTCCGGCCATTGTGAGTACCCCATACAAAATACAGGTTTTTTTAAGACTTTAACCTATTGCGGCTAAACCTTGGCCTGTAGTTTTTTGCTCTTCCATTGTACAAGTTGGAAATCCGAAAAAAGGACGGTTGCTAACAGTTATTTCGACTTTTGCATACAGCGTCAAGGCTTTCAGCTTGCGAAACCCGATCGCCTTTGTACAGCCAAGAGTGATTTGTAAGGCTCCACTGCATCACTTGTATTTATTAATTCAATAAAAAACAACATTTGATTTTACTGTTGAGGTGAATTAGAGTTATACTCAAGCGTCTGAACACTGAACTCGACGCTGAAGCACAACCCATTTTTTAAAGCGGATCGACTTTTGGCGATCGACAAAAATAGAAAAGATAAATGACCAAGAAAACGCAAAAAAATCAGAGTGCACACGGCTTAAAGCCGGACTGCCTTTCCTTCGGAGAAGTTTTAGCTCAATCCTTTGCCGTCATTGCACCTACAACTATACCAGCATCAAATATAGGCTTAATCGTCGCCCTTTCAGGAAACGGGACTTGGCTGAGTTTTCTCATCGGCTTGATCGGCCTAGTATTTGTCAGCATCAATATCAACCAATTTGCCAGCAGATCCGCTTCTCCCGGTTCTATTTACTCTTACATTGTTAAAGGACTTGGCCCGACTGCCGGCGTTATTTGCGGCTGGAGTTTGGTGCTCGCTTATTTATTTACTGCGATGGCAGTTTTGTGCGGTTTTGCCAACTTTAGCGGTACTTTTATCGGTCATTTGGGCATCCATCCGTCACCGATTACGCTGTTAGCGATCGGGGCTGGGATTGCTTGGTATGCAGGTTACAAAGATATCCAGCTTTCAGCTATGGCGATGCTGTGGCTGGAGGGAGCATCTGTGGCGGCGATTTCCATCTTGGGAATCATCATCTGGGCGCACAAAGGTTTTGCTTTGGATATGTCGCAATTGACTTTGGAAGGCGTAACTCCGGGGAGCATAGCGACGGGACTTGTATTAGTAATGTTTGGTTTCTCTGGTTTTGAAAGCGCTACATCTCTGGGCGACGAAGCGAAAAAACCATTAAAAAATATCCCCAGAGCTGTCATGAGCAGTGCTCTAATGGCTGGTCTATTCTTCATTATGATGACCTATATTGAGGTGTTGGGTTTTAGCGGCACCGGACAGTCAATTACTGATGCTGAAGAGCCTCTAACTTTTCTGTCGCAACAGGTGGGACTTGGTTGGCTGGGTGAGTTAGTTGCGATCGGTGCTTTATTTAGCTTTTTTGCTTGCGTCCTCGGCAGCATCAATCCAGCGGCGAGAGTGTTCTTTATGATGGCGCGCCACGGTTTGTTTCACTCTTCATTAGGTGTGGCGCATTCATCTAACAAAACTCCCCACGTTGCGGTTTCGATGTGTACATTTCTGACATTTTTGGTTCCGGCTGTGATGTCTCTGTTTCACATCAAACTGTTCGATTGTATGGGTTATTTGGGGGCAATTTGCAGCTACGGATTTTTAACGGTGTATGTCTTGATTTCGATTGCGGCTCCGGTTTACCTGCACAAAATTGGTAAATTGCGCGTGCGGGATGCGGTGTGCTCGGTTGTGGCGATCGCATTTATGATGATTCCGATTTTGGGCCGTGTGGGCATTCCAGGCAGCACTATGTTCCCAGTTCCAGAAGCTCCTTACGATGCGTTTCCTTACTTGTTCTTGATGTACTTGGTTGCTACTTGCGGGTGGTTTGTCTTGCAGCGGCTGCGCTCTCCTGAACTTGTGGGTTCGATGGAGCAGGGTATTGACGCAATTCATGCCAAGTTCGACGAAGAAAATGCAATTTACGGCGGTGTTCGGTTGAATGCAGTATCCATTGACAATAACGGCTTTGATTAGTTGATATTCCAAAGGTAGAATGCCTCCGAAGGCTAGAGAGGTAGAAGGCGGAAGTAAACACAAAGTACATAAATTGAGGAGAGAATAGAAATGAACGAATTAGTGACACCAATTTCCACTGGGATAACGGCTTTTACGGCTACGAACCTTTACGATCTTCTGATCCTGCTGCTGTTTTTCTCGCAGGTGAATGCAGCATTCCGGTGCCGACACATTGTTGCGGGTCAGTATTTAGGCTTTACAGCACTGGTTTTTGCTAGCCTTCCGGGGTTTTTTGGCAGCTTAATCTTTCCGCCAGACTGGATTGGAATGTTGGGTTTGCTGCCAATTGCGATCGGGCTTAGCCGCTTGCTGAATCCAGAAACTGACGATTCGGAAGTTGAGTCAGAATTAGAGCAATCTGAGAGGTCTTTTTTTAGCAGTTTTCTGTCTCCTCAAACTTACAGCGTCGCAGCGGTGACGGTGGCGAATGGCGGCGACAATATCGGGATCTATGTGCCGCTGTTTGCGAGCAATACTTTAGAAAGTCTGGCGGTAATTCTCGGCGTATTCTTCTCGCTGGTTGGCGTTTGGTGCTATGCTGCCTATCGGTTAATTCAGATGAGGGCGATCGCAGATACTCTGACTCGCTACGGCAATCTGCTTGTGCCTTTTGTTTTGATCGGATTGGGAATTGCGATTCTGGTGAAAAGCGGCACTCTGGCAAGTCCAACTTTAAGTATAATATCTTTAGTTGGTTGCTGTTTCTATTTGATAACTATGAGCAGAAGTAACGCCAGCGAACCTGAAGTTTAGCAAAGTTGAAGGAACAGCACATGAGTTGGTTTGCAGCAGCGATTATTACCGGGATTACCTCTTTTGCCGCAACCAATATTGATGATATTGTGATTTTGATGCTGTTCTTCGCTCAGGTAACTTCTACTTTTCGTCCCCGGCACATCGTTATCGGTCAGTATCTCGGATTTGTCGCCCTCATCGCTGCTAGTTTGCCCGGTTTTTTTGGCGGTTTAATTGTGCCGAAAGCTTGGATTGGTCTGTTGGGTTTGCTTCCGATCGCGATCGGCATCAGTCACTTAGTCAAGAGAGAAAATGAGGCAAATGACGTACAAGCGGTATCGGCCAAATTTAACGGTCAATCTAACTCATCTGCGGTGTCAAAACTAGCAAGTCTTTTCAACCCCCAAATTTTTAATGTGGCTGCGGTAACAGTAGCCAACGGGGGAGACAACATCGGCATTTATTTGCCGCTGTTTGCTAGCAGCGATTTCCCTAGTTTAGCTGTGATTTTGGCAGTTTTCTTTTTGATGGTAGGTGTTTGGTGCTATGTCGCTTATTGGTTGACTCGCCCAAAGGCGATCGCCAGCGTTTTAACTCGCTATACCCAGGCTGTTGTCCCTTTTGTCTTGATTGGCTTGGGAATATTTATTTTGATAGACAGCGGTACTTACCGCCTGCTGCCACTATTTCAATCTCAATAATAATGGGTTAAATGTCCTGACTTCCATACCTCTCAAGATAGATAAATTAGATCGCAATACGCTTGGGTTAAGCCCGATCCCCCCTAGCCCCCCTACAACCAGGGGGGGACAAGAAAGCTCTCTTTCGTCCCCCTACAACCAGGGGGATGCGAGGGGGATCTCCGGGCAATAAACAGTGTTAACCCAAGCGTATTGAGTTAGATCGAATTGTGCCAATAAATCTTGGCTCAGATATTGTTAAAATTTATTGAAATTAACTTGACAATTAGAGTTAAAATGATAAGATAAAAAGTAAAAATACCCAGGTTTTTGGTCGGAGTAACTTTTTCCAAAAATGGAAATTAGGAATTACCGAAGCGTCTACCAAAGGAGAAAAATTGTGAGATTCTGGAAAATTGTTTTAGTGGTCTTAGTCATTGCAGTCAATTTTGTTTTTGCTCCGGCATCTTGGGCGGAGTCAGACAAGCCTAAATACACGAGCAATCCCGACTAAGTAGAAGTGACTCAAACTCTCAACACTCTGTTAGCGGCGACAAACTCGACCGAACAAAGTGAGAATTACACCCCGGAGGAACTTCAAAATAAAATCTCTCAATAGGAGTTTCAAAAGTATACTCTAGAAACAGGTAAAAGCTGGGGTCAGTGCCGCAATGATACTCGAAAAACCCTGGCTATCTACGGCCCGAAACGCAAAAAATCTCCTGGCTCTTACGAGAATGCTCTTTATTTTCTAGGGGCAGGTCAAACAACAGAGCATAAATGGGATTGTGACGGAGTTTATCTGCCTAGTGATGTCAAAGCAACAGATTTAAACGCGATCGACTTACACAAGCTTTAACGGGCGGTGTAGCTGTTAAGATAGTTGACGGCACTCAATTAGTGGCGACAGCTAATCCCGAAACGGCGGCTGTTGAATTCAACGTTCCTACTGCTAAAGTTTTCAAACCGGGCGAGGTTAATTGGTTTGTTCCCGACGTGTCGCGTACATAGATACGCAAGTTCCCAACGCGCCTACTGAGGAAAACGATTAGTTTTGGTGAAGGCCGGCCGGGGATCTATCCCCCGGCTCAAAGCGAAAATAGATCTGTTTCCCTTCACATTTACAGTTAAAATTAAGAGTTTTATTTATGCTGTTAGGATTGATGAAATCGGCTCAAGCAGATACGCAAAAAACCAAGCGGCCAAATCCGTCGCGGGTGCGCGATCATTTGGCAAACGAGCGCACTTATTTAGCGTGGATGCGGACAGCGATCGCCCTGATGGGTTTTGGCGTTGTCATCGTCCGCCTCCGCGCCTTCCACCCGCCTCTGCAGCCCACTCCCGGCAATGGCTGGAAGTTGGGTTTGCTGTTTTCGGCGGTGGGTTTGCTGACGGTGTTAATTTCCACTAAGCACTACTTTGCTGTCCGTCACGATATCGATTACGATACTTACGAACCTACAGACAGGTGGGTACTGCTTTTTAGTTTGGCGATCGTACTCCTGGGAGCTGGAGTAATTTATTTTATTTTCACAGTTCCCGGCAGCCAAACTACTTTAATGAGTCCGGAATAATCCGAGTTTTTACTAAAAATATATCAAAGAGTGCGATCGATGCAATTATCGTTCAAATCGATGAAAGTAGATGAGGAGAAACTAAAACAGCAAAATCTGTCCAGGGCGATCGAGCGCTCTGCAAACGAACGCACCTTTTTATCGTGGATGCGAAGCGCGATCGCACTTATGGGTTTTGGCGTCCTCATCGTGCGGCTGCGCGTCGTGCAAATCCCCGTAGAGCACCGTCACGGCACGGGTTGGAAGTTGGGTTTAGTCTTCTCTCTGGTGGGTTTAGCAACAGTGTTAATTTCAACTGGAAAATACTTTATCGTTCGCCGCCAAATTGACGAGCATACCTACGAACCGTCAGATTGGTTGATATTCCTCTTCAGTTCGGCTGTCGGCTTATTGGGGATGGGAGTAATTTATTTTATCTTTGCAGCCGCCGTGAGCCCAAACAGTTTTGTCATACCCGATTGAGTGCAAAAAGGACATCAGGCAGCATTCTCAACAACCTCTCCCTCATCGATATTTTTGTACCGGAAAGAAAGTAGATTTAGCCGATCGCCCCTAAAATACGGTAACTCGATCGAGTTACTAGACATTACTCTGTTTTGCTGTTAAACTACGGTAACTCGATCGAGTTATGGGTTCTTAACGTGGAAAATGCTAAAAAAGTCAGTGAAAAGTACCAGCTTGCAGGAAAACAGACCCAACAGTTGCCAGAAGCCAACGGCTTTAAGAAAGTCGGGTTAAAAAAAATCAGAGGCGGCTTGCTTCTAGCAATTGGATATTTGCTATCACCGCTGTGTTGGTGGAACGACCTATTTTTCAATCTGCCAATTGCCTATGGCTTTGGGTATATCTGCAGTGGGCTTTCCCCAGATTTACTGTTTCCTTGCGCAATTGTCGGCTACTGGCTTTCCAATATTGCTGGAATTCTCTTGATGCAATTCGGGGCTGTAGATGTTTTTGCAGACAAACCCAAGGAAAAAAACCTCAAAAAAGAGTTGTTGACGGGTTTGGTATCCTCAACCGCCTTCACTGTTGTCGTTGTGGCATTGATTCATTTTAATGTTCTCGATACTCCCGATTTATTTTCCGGCAAGGAATCGGTTAACCTCAGCTCTCTTTTACCGATGACGCTCGTCACTTCAAGGTAGAAGGCAGAATATAAACCCATAGATGAATCGAGGGTTTTTAATCAGTTACACAGGTAAATATAAGAAAATCCGGGAGCTTTTACACTACAATTTGTGTAGTTTTATTTATTTGCATTTACTTACTTTTACCAAGAATATTGTAGCTGAACGCGCGGTAAATCTCAAGCGTTGAACAGCAAAATTTATGGCGGTAAATATTGAAATGCGAGTGAGATTTTGCCTGTGTTGCTGTGTTGCAGGAGCCGCCCAAGTTATCTATTGGTTGGCAGCGCTTAAATACACAGTTTTGGGGCATAACCGTGAACTACTTATTACTGTCGTTTCTCAGCTTTTTCGTGGGCATTATCGTTGGGATAACCGGAGTAGGAGGAGCCTCGCTCATCACCCCAATGTTGATTTTTGTCTTCCAAGTTCCAGCATCAATTGCTATTAGTTCTGATGTCGTAGCTGCCACACTGATGAAAGTTGTTGGCGGCTTCAAACACTGGCAGCAAAAAACCCTCGACTTGCAAGTAGTTAAGTGGCTGGCTTTGGGGAGCGTGCCCGGTTCGCTGACGAGCGTGTGGATTTTACACTGCATCAAATGCAGCCCAAATCAGAACTTAGATTGCATATTGCTGCGCTTCTTGGGAGTAGCGATCGGGCTAATTTTAGCTTTATCGCTGACGCAATTACTGCTCAAAACATTTTTCCCAAATTTGAAATTGCCTTCGCCGCCGGAATGGGATTTGAATACTAATTCTGGTCGCATTTTCACGGTGAGCGCGGGAGCAATTTTGGGCTGCATAGTGGGAATCACTAGCGTGTCTTCCGGTGCGATGTTTGCACTGTTGCTGATTGCTTTTTTCCGCCTGGATACTTCTAAATTGGTGGGTACAGATATTTCCCAGGCGGCAATTTTGTTGATGTTTACATCTGTCGGACACCTCAGCCTCGGAACAGTAAACTGGAGTTTAGTTTTGCCAATTTGGTTGGGTTCGGTGCCGGGAGTTTTGGTAGGGGCTAAATTCTGCAAAATTATGCCTCAACGCCCGCTAAAGTTTGTTATTTACGGAATGTTGGCGATGGCTAGTTGGAAGTTGTATCAAGTCTGAAAAGTAGGGGTAGTGCCAGGGACATTGGTGTCAACTTGAGCTGCGAACGTAGTTCCAGTCTTCTGTCTGGCGATTAAGGCCAGATCCCCCCTAACCCCCCTTCTTAAGGGGGGGACAAGAGCATTCTCAAAGTCCCCCTTCTTAAGGGGGATTTAGGGGGATCTGGACTCGGTGAAAAGCGAGATTTATCAAAAGTTTTAGGCGATTGTTGACACGCTTTGCCGCAGGGCGATCGCCCCTACAACGTATTAATAATTTGTGACTAATGATTCGAGTTGGTCGATCGTCGGCAATTCTAAGTCTTTGAACAGCACTGTACTGAGATAGCGTTCGCCAAAAGAAGGCTGCAAAAAAACTATTAATTTACCAGCATTTTCGGGACGCTTGCCAACTTGAATTGCAGCGAACAATGCTGCACCGGCAGAAATTCCTGACAACAATCCTTCTTCTCTGGCCAGCCGGCGGCTGTAGGCGATCGCATCTTCGTCGCTAACTGCAATCACCTCATCAATTAACTCGGGTCGCAGCACTTCCGGGATGAATCCTGCACCAATCCCTTGAATTTTGTGAGCACCAGACTTGCCTCCAGAAAGCACGGGGCTGTTAGCCGGTTCAACTGCGATCGCCCTAAAACTCGGTTTCCGCTGTTTAATTACCTCAGCAACTCCAGTAATTGTGCCGCCGGTGCCAACTCCAGCTACTAAAAAATCTACTTTACCGTCAGTATCGGCCCAAATTTCCTCCGCTGTGGTTTCCCGGTGAATTTTGGGATTAGCGGGGTTCTGAAACTGTTGCAGCATGAAAGCATCGGGGGTTTCTTCGACAATTTCTTCCGCACGGGCGATCGCACTTAACATCCCTTCATGTCCCGGTGTCAATTCCAACTGAGCTCCGTAAGCTTTCAGCATCGATCGGCGTTCTAAACTCATCGTATCCGGCATAGTTAAAATCAGACTGTAGCCTTTCGCCGCCGCAATCATAGCCAAAGCAATTCCAGTATTTCCCGAAGTCGGTTCAACTAAAATAGTTTTCCCCGGTTGAATTAACCCCGCATCTTCTGCCGCCTGAATCATGCTCGCCGCAATCCGATCTTTTACCGAAGCTGCCGGATTCATCCCTTCCAATTTCGCTACAATTGTCGCAACTACTCCCTCAGCTTGAGGAATTTTATTGAGCTGAACTAAAGGAGTTCTGCCAATTATTTGTGTAACATCTCTAGCAATTTTAATGGTTTAATTTGTCTCCAGTTAAATGTAGTACATGGGATTTGCTTGTTTGCAAACATCCCGCTGTTCGCACAAATCTTGTAATGTGTATTTTCCCAAAACCGCCAAAGATGCCTGTCTAGCTTCCTGCCAGATTTCTAGCACCGCAGTTTTTTCTATTGTTGCAGATTCCAAAACTTTTTGGGTCTGGCCGCTGCCGTCGCCTTCGAGAGTCGAAAACACCTCTAGCAAAGTAATCTGCCAAGGCTCTTTCGCCAGCAAATAACCGCCTTTAGCGCCCCGCAGACTCTGGACGATACCCGCACGCCTCAGCACGGCAAGAATTTGGTCGAGATAACGTTCCGGTATCTCTTGAGAAGCAGTAATTTCGTTCACTGTTAGGGGCGATTGTTTTGGGTGGTGGCTCGCCAGTTCCAAGAGGGCTAACAGGGCATATTCTACTCTAGAAGATAGTTCCACATTATTCCCCACTTGCGATCGAGTTTAAATTGTACATTATATCATAGTACACAATTCCGGTAGGTATACAGGTGTTATTATGTTTTCATTACAAAAACGGTTGGATAAATTCCGTGAGCAACGTAAATGTAGGCAATTTAAGCTGTCGGCACTGTCGGTATTACGAGCAGCACGGGCACAGGGGCGGAAACTGCCTGATGCTCGGCGTGGCGGTACAGGGTGGGTGGAAAGCTTGCCCGTTCTTGGTTCCGCCCTTTGCACCGTCTTGGGAACACCCAGAAGCGGGTAGAGATCGAAAGTCTCAAATGTTGCAGGGAGCGAGTATAGATTGCGCATGAAATCTGTAGGGATACGGCATTGTTACCGTTACATTGTGCGTGAAATCTTTAGGGACATGGCATTGCCAATATGATAAAAGATCGGGAGTTGAAAAGGTTAAGACTTAACTGTTAACAGTTAATATCCTTTTATATTTCGTAGTGCCACACCTCTGAAGGTTGCAGAACAATCCGTTGGAGCGGCAGACGCTCAATCAAACCTTGCTGCTCAAAAATACCGAGGGTGCGAGTGACAGTTACGCGACTTGTACCGAGGATTTCTGCAATGTCCTGATGCGTTAAAATCATATCGATCAGATGTCCTTGCTCTACCTCAGAACCAAACCTCTTAGCCAGCCAAGTCAATAGTTTATAGAGCATAAAGTCAACTTTTTTGTAACCTCGCAGTACAATAAAATCTTCAGCCTGCTGAATGTGATTGAGCAAAATATCTTTATTTAGCCAGCGATCTGCAGATAATAGAATTGCCTCGACTTTAGTGAGGCATTCAATTTGAAAAGGATCGCATTTTGATATCGGTTTGCCGATCGCATCACCAGGCCCCCACAATCCCAAGGTGATAATTGTGCCATCTTCAAGCCACGTTACAGTTCGCACTACTCCAGTTTCTATTTGCCACAGAGAATTGATTCTGTTGGGCAACTGGGAGCGGCGAGAAAATATCTGTCTGCTCGTTTCATCAAAATTTCTAGTAGAAAGTGAAGCAATAGTCATAGCCAGTTACTGAAGGAATCAAAGTTAGTTCGTACAATTGCAGTCTCGCCGTGTTTCGGTTTTACAGTATCGTCAGCGCCCAAAGTTTAAGCTGCATAAAGCAGTGCTGCATAAAGCAGTCAGGACTTACACATCAAAACCTTCATAACCGGGTTTTTTGCCCTCTCTTCTGGGTGTAATGAAGTATTTGCGTAAAAAACCAAGGTGATGACCACCCGTGCGTAAGTCCTAGCTGTCTTGGTTGTGGCATTATTACACATACTACTATAAATCGACCGACTTACAGTAGTATATGAGAAAAAAAATTCCTTCCCCGGCTCTTTCTAAGCTGCCTCCGATATTTTCAGCGAAACAAACGGTACTGCTTGTCTGACTTCTTGCCGCAGCGGAATCTCGATCGAGAATTCCGTCCCCAATCCCGGTGTCGAATCGCAGCGCAGCGCACCCTTGTGCTTTTCTACGACAATTTTATAGCTGATTGACAGTCCCAATCCTGTCCCTTTTCCGACCGGTTTCGTCGTAAAGAACGGGTCAAACAGCCGTTTTTTGACATTTTCTGCCATGCCTGGGCCGTTGTCAGATATCCGCACAATTATTTTGTCGGGACTCGAATATTCTGTGGTGATGGCGATCGCGATCGGATTGGCTTTCGCTGCTTTGGGATCGCGATCGAGGTTGTAAGTTTCAAGGGCGTCGATCGCATTAGCCAGAATATTCATAAACACCTGATTTAATTGTCCGGCATAGCACTCAACCATTGGTAAATTGCTGTAGTTTTTAACAATCTCGATCGGCGGGCGATCGCCTGTAGCTTTTAGCCGGCTTTGCAGAATTAGCAAAGTGCTGTCAATGCCTTCATGGATGTTGACAGGTTTCATTTCGCTTTCGTCCAAGCGAGAAAAATTCCGCAAAGATTGGACAATTTGAACAATGCGATCCGCCCCTATTTTCATCGAGGACAGCAGTTGCGGCAAATCTTCGCCCAGAAAGTCAAAGTCAATATTTTCTAAATGCTCTGAAATTTCCGAGTGAGGGTATAAATAGTGTTTTTGGTAGAGTTCTACCAACTCCAACAAATCCTTAGCATATTCGCTGGCGTGGTGGATGTTGCCGTAAATAAAATTAATAGGATTGTTAACTTCGTGGGCGACACCAGCAACTAATAAACCCAAACTAGACATTTTTTCCTGCTGGATCAGTTGAGCTTGAGTTTGTTGCAACTCTTGCAAAGTTTGCTCTAGCCGTTGAGATTTAGCAGTGCGTTCTGCTGCTACTTTTTCAATGCGCTCGGTATAATTCAGCAAACTCATTAGATAAAGTGTCGCCGCCAAAGTTAAAATTGTCCCAAAAATTAAAACACTCAAAGAACGCCAAAATCTCAGAGGATTAATGTACTCGGGCGTTCCCCCTGCAGTTGCAGCAACCATCGGCGATTTTCAATATTGAGAATGCGGGTGCAACTGCTGCCATCCGGGCAGTAAGCTCTTTCCCCTATTTGGAGTTTATTTTTAATGTTTTCGTCTGTGATTATCCTTTTTGTCTTCGCTTCGTAAAAGGCGAGAAATCTTTCTGATTCAGGAGCCCTAGCATCTTGAAGGTACAGGTTGACAGAGTTTAGTACACCTGACTGCACAGCCGATTTAACAATTGCATCAACTAGCAAAATGCCGAGAGTAAAGCCTTTCAAATTTTCTTGTTCCAAAGCAGGTAATTTTGGCTGCAATACAGCCGTATCGCCCATATAAATTTGACTAAAAATTGGCTGAAATACGAAAATGCAGGGTTGATTTTGTGCTGGCAATATTTGGCGCTCGGTAGCGATAATTTCTTGTCTTTTTGCTGCTCGTTCTAAAGCTAGCCGATTGGGAGTCAAATCTAAACCTAAATCTATTTCATCTGTCAGGAATTGCTGAGAGTCAGAAACGCGGGGCAGCCACGCGATCGCCTTCATACTCGGATGGCGGTACAAAGCAGAATCAACAAATCTTTTAAACTCCGGTTGTTTCTTCTCGTCAAATGTGCTATAAAAAGCTCCCGCTGCCCGAATTATTTCTAAATTGCTGCTAACATCTCTCTGAATGTCTGTAGCTATTTTGTCCAGCCGCTCTTGCAGTTCGGCTTGCATGAATTTGTATTCCCAATTGTACGCGACTGAACAGGCGATCGCAGACAGTCCCAATCCTGCACAAAGTGTTAACACTACTTGGATGTGGCGGCGATAACCAAGTAAAGTGCTAGCGGCTAAATCTAACAATTTGTTAGCAGTCATATTCTTCACCTATCTTTTTTCTAGTTCTCGTTCCCAAGCTCTGCCTGGGAACGAATTTCAGGAGGCTCTGCCTCGGATTTGGAGCCACGAGACAGCATTACCAGGCACGAGCCTGGTAACGATGTGGCAGCAGTGTTTTGTAGAAGCTCCCCGATAGTATTTTGAGTAAGATGCAGCCGCTGATTTAAATTGAATAAGCAGGGAAAGTCATCGCGTGTTTGGGCTTGACGTAAACCTGCTGCTCCCGCTTTAGCTGTAGATGATCGAAGCGATCGCGACTGACGTAAGCCGTCACCGTCTGACCCGATTCTAACAATAACTCGGTTTGAATTTCCCGCCCTAAATGAATGATGCGGCTGACTTTTGCTAAGGCAAAACCAGACTCCGGCTTAGTTTGAATTTCCACGTCGTGGGGACGCAAAAACACTACTTCAGAATGAGCCGCTCCATTATTTTGAGCCGTTGTACCCTTGCTCGCGAACAAACCCGCAGTATTCGGCA
>Ga0136638_10000031_pt1 | contig 19364 bp, 17 predicted proteins | sample AntDrymUQ8582206_2_FD_104671 | JGI IMG/M metagenome (GOLD analysis project Ga0136638, IMG submission 104671) | Polar desert sand microbial communities from Dry Valleys, Antarctica - metaG UQ858 (22.06) | ecosystem: Environmental > Terrestrial > Soil > Desert | place: Antarctica: Dry Valley...
CCCGAACGCATGACCGCGTTCGCCGCTTCCCACAGTAGGATGGAGCTTACCGGACCCATGCCGCCGCTCGTTCGACGATAGCGTCTTCCCCGGCCACCGCCGCGCATCATCGGCAGGATCACGAAAAGAAAGATGAAAGCCCAGAAGATCAGCGAAAAGGGGAAACCGCCTGGTCTGCCGCCCTGGCCGGCCGACTGGCGATGGGTCCGGTCGAATTCGGCGACGGCCGCATCGAGCCGCGCCTGCGCTTCTTCGGGCGATGCGCGAAGCTGAGTGATGACGGCGTCGGTTCCCGCCACCATCGCTCCTGAAATGTCGCCACCCTTGAGGCGCGGCATCATCTCGCGGTTGATGACCAGGCTCGCCAGTGCGTCGGTAAGGATCGGCTCGAGGCCGGTGCCGACTTCAAGCCGCGGTCCACGCTGCCCTTGAGGACTGTTGGGCGCGACGAATAGGATCGCTCCGTTGTCGACATCGCCGAGGCCTACCCCCCACGCCCGGGCAAGCCGATAACCATATTCGTCGAGCGGATAATCCTGCATGTCGGCAATCGTCGCGACCACGAACTGCCGCTTCGTGTCGCGCTGGAGCGAACTGAGCTTGGCCGTCAGTTCCGCTTCGACGGCGAGTGGCAGCACGTTCGCGTCATCGACCACAAAGCCGCTGAACTTGGGAAAGCTCTGCGCAGCGGCCGGTACTGCGCAGAGCAGCAGCAATAGCGCGGAAAGCTGACCCAAAAGCCTGGTGAAGCTCAATTTACTGGAGATTGAAGTTCACCGTCGGTGCGCGGTCGGCGTTGGGGGCGGTGGCTTCGAACGGAACCTTGGGCTTGGCGCCGTAGAAAATCTTGGCGCCGATCGCGTCCGGGAAGGTGCGGATGCGGGTATTATAGCCCTGTACGGCCTCGTTATAATCGCCGCGCGCAATCGTGATGCGGTTTTCCGTTCCTTCGAGCTGGCTCTGCAAGGCGAGGAAGTTCTGGTTGGTTTTGAGGTCCGGATAATTCTCCTGCAGCTGACGCAACGGGATCAGGCTGGTCGAGAGCTGCCCCTGCGCCTGGCTGAAGCGCCGCAGCGCTTCGGGATCGGACAATTGCTCGGGCGAGAGGGTGATCTGGGTCGCGCGCGAACGCGCCTCGGTGACTTCGCGAAGGACGTTGCGCTCCTGCGCGGCGGCGCCCCTCACGCTTTCGACGATATTGGGGATGAGGTCGGCGCGGCGCTGATACTGGTTCTGGACGTTCGCCCATTTGGCGTTGACGTTCTCCTCCGCGGTCGGGATCGAATTGAGCCCGCATCCGGCAAGCGAAACCGCCGCCACCGGGGCAAGCAATAGAGCCAAGCGATCACGAGTCATGCGTACCCTCCCTCTTGGGTGTGTCGCACGGATAGTTAGTTGGTGCAGGCCGCGGTTTCAATTGGAAGCGCCGCGGCCTGATCGGCGTGGATTTGAGACAGCGTCGTGAACCGGCCGCCCAGATCGTCCCTGAAATAGCGGAGCACGGTCCTGATATTGGCGAGAAAATCGGCAAGGGCGCCAGCGTCGCGGACATAGGGCGTGTTCCCGGGCGCCAGGCTGGGGCTATGATAGGTGAGCGTGAACACGCGCCGCCCACGCGCCACGAGCGAGCGCAAGAGCGCGCATTGTTCGCCCGCCGGTACGCCTTCGGGCGACAGCCTGGCGCGGCTGATCAGGCCGCTGCGCAGGAGCATCGCGGGAAGGCGAAGCTGCGCGGCGAGGCGGCTGTCGAACAGGGGCTGAATGTGGCGCCCCAGCGCGGCGAGCGGGCCGAAATGGCCGTTGGTGAGCGGAATTTCGAGGAGCCGCCGCTCGCGATCGATCCAGAACGGGGCTTCGGATCGACCGTAGAAGCTCGGGCCGCCGTCGGCAGCGAAGCTCGCATTGGGGACCATGCTGCAGTCGATCCGGTAGCCGAGGTCCATCAGTACGCGGCGCGTATTCGGCCCGAAGCCGTAGCGCCCGGCCTTGAAGATCGTCGGCCGCTCGCCGAACGCCTGCGTCAACGCATCGGTCAGCGCGGCGATCTTGGCGCGCTCGAGTTGGTGCGGCAGGTTGCAATGATAGCTGTTGCGCCGCGTCACTTCCTCCTCGTGCGGAGGGGTCACCCAGGGGTGGAGATGGGCGCCGATGCTGGCGCGGCCGCTTGCCTTCAGCTCGCTAAGGAAGCGCACCGACGCCTCGTCGCGGGCGACCGGGTAGCCCGTTACATAGGTGGGGACGACGCCGAACACGTCGTACAGCTCGTGCGCGCGCGCTTGGGCTGGGATCGCGCTCGTGCCGGTCGCCTCCCGTGAGAAGGGCTTCGTCCAGTCGAACTCCTCTTCGGTGTCGACGACGATGGCGAGGCAGGGCCCGGTCATGCGTCCGTAGCGGTAATCGTCCGGCGCGCCTTGCTGATTACGCGGTAGGCGAGCGACTTGGCGTGATTTTGCTGCGGGAAACGCCCCGGCTCGCGCGGATTGATGCCCGCCTTGCGCAGCAAATGGTTCATTCCGCGCGCCGCGCTCTCGCCATAGCTCCACTCCGAGCGCCATGTGATCGAGAAGGAAACCGAGGGCGCGGAGCCGTTTTTAACCCAGTGCGGCGCCTTGACGGGGACGTAGACCGCGTCGCCCGGGGTCATGTGCAGCGCGGTTCCTTTGGCCGCGAACGCGTCGTTCCAGCGCAGATTGCGGTGCCCGCCCATGTGGAAGGTTTCATGCTGGTCCGCGCTCGCCACTTCCTCGTCGCCGACAGGAAAAACCGTGAACGTCTTGGAGCCGCGGATCTGGAGCAGGATATTATGCTCGGGATCGAAGTGAAACGGCGTGACGGCGTCGGGCGACGAGATGAAAATAAAGCCCTCGAGCTTCAGCATTTTGCCTGTCGCTTCGAGGACGGCGGGCTCGATCTCGGCCAAGGTGTCGCGCAACAGATCGCGGTAAACGGGGTCCTGCTCGATAAACTTTAGCACCAGCCACGAGCCGTTCTCCTCGATCGAACGGATGGTCTCGGCGATGCCGAGGCCATTGCCCTCGACCGCGCTCGGATCGACACCGACGGGGAGGTCGCCGCGATTATATTCGACGTCTAGCTCGCGCATGCGCTCCCCAAGCTGCGCGAGCGCTTCGAGCTCGAACAGCGGGTGGCCGGCCAAGCCGTGCTTCAACAGCACCGGCTGCTCGGGATAAGCCTCGACCAAGCGTGCAATCGCGTTTTCGCCGAACGCTTGCTCAACCATTGCCCCGCTCCCGTAGCGCCCTGCGCAGGCGCGCCGAACCTTCTTCCAGCGCCCGTGCGGCCTCGAAGGCGAGCCTGCTCCGCATTCCGCTCAAGGGGACGCTGACGCGCACGATGCTTCGCCGTTCGCCCCAAAGGCTGTCGATCATCGGGTGGTTCTGCGCCGCGCAGCTGTCCATCCACGCGATGTCGCTGCGCGTCATCACCGATAGATTGTCGAGCTGGATGAGCACGCCGGGTGAAAACCGCGCATAATCTTCGTCGAAGGCCGTCTTGAACGAGAAGCTTCCGGGGGGCGCCACGAAATTGATCAGCATGGCGATCGGCTTGTCGTCCAAGTCCATGCGGCGGAATTCGAGGCGATCCGCCGCCAACGCTCCCGCGAGTGCATCGCGGAAAAAGGCCTCGGTCTCCCGCGAGCACGCCAGCGCCGATCCGGCGCGCCCCTTCCATCCGGACTGTTCGAGCGCCAGGAAGGCCTCGCACCATATGGTGAGCTGAGCCTTGTCGACGAGCGTCTGGGAAGTGACCTCACCGAGATCGGCCAACCGGCGCGCCAGACGTCCGAGCTCCTTGCGCTTTTTCTTGCGCACGGTGTCGGCATAATAAGCGTCGGGCGAAAGCTGGCTTGCGAGCAGCGCGCGCTCCGATCGGTGGACGACCGGGCATGGCCGCGCAAGCGCGGCCGCGGCCGCGGCCAGTCCCTCATGGACTTCGCCGCCCTCGACCAGGCCGTCGATGTGCAGGAACCCCGCCGCCCAATCGGCGCGGTCGAGAACCGCCAGCGTTTCGACCCAGAAGCGTTGCGCCTGGCCGGCCCGGATCAAGGGCGCTCCCAGGAAGTCGTTGGCATGCCTCCAGTTCTCGACGTGGCGGATCGGCGCGCGTCCGTATTTTGGGGCCACGCAAAGCGGGAGAATCCCGACGAGCAGGGGGGCAGGGCCGCCCTCGTCCCAGATTTGAAGCAGCCTGACGCCTTCGCCGGCGGCAAGGTTGTTCAATCCGGCGAGGACGAACCAGGGTTCGGCGAAGCTGTTGGGTTCGGCTGCGCCATCGGCCAAGGCCCTCCATGCCGCCACGAGCGGCGCGCGGATGCCGTCGGCACCGGTCACCACCGATCGCATTGCGTGTGTAGGCGCAGCTCTATCGGCACGCCGCGGCGCATCGCGTGGCATCAGCTCTACTGGCGCGGCGCTTGCGGCTCTCATCGATTCATGGTCGCTACTCTGCTCAATTGCTCCCCACCTGTAACGGCAGGGAGTAAAGATTATCTAGCCGGGCGCCCGCCCTTTGGAACTCCGGTCACTTTTCATTCAGCACGACAAGCCTATATCGGTAATCGCCGGCTTGCCGGCTATGGCGATAAACGAGGCCGTGAAATAGGCGCAGCGGACCCGGGGGCAGTACCCGGCGGCTCCACCATTCTGCGCCGTATGGGCGACACGCCCAGCTCTTTAAGCGAGAGCGCGCGTGCCGTTTATATGGCTCAGCTTTTGGGGCCGAACTAGGATCGACGTGTGTTGAAAGACGGAATTCTTTGCCCGGCCTGAATGCGCCGTAAAACCGTTCAAAACGACAAGTGCCAACGACAACGAGGCGCTCGCGATTGCTGCGTAACTAAGTCCTCACGGACAAGGTTACAAAGCTTAAGCGCGGTTGGACCGCACCGGGCAACAGAAGCGGATTCCAGCGGCCCGGGGGGGCCGGGCAACAGAACCCCCCACCTTCTCTGCAAAGGCGCGGGGCCGGGCAACAGAACCCCCCACCTTCTTTTCCTTGCTCTTCATGCGCAATTGATTCACCCTACGCCGGTGTGGCCCGCTCAGGGCCACGCATTGTTCAAATTCGGCACGGCGCCTCGCCTGCCGCAAAAGGGGAAATTTCATGCGGATCAAGATGATGGCTGGCGTCGCGGCGGCCTGCCTCGCGCTTACGGCGTGCGGCGGCAAGGGCGACGACCAGCTGGGCGAACAGGCCCAGGAAAATGCCGAGAACAAGGCCGACCAGCTCGATGCGATGGCCGACAATTCGACCGGCTCGACCGAAGACGGACTCGAAGCGCAAGCCGACGCCACCCGCGAAATGGGCGCCGCCAAGGAAGATGCGATCGACGACGCAGACGTCAACGCCGACGCGATGACCAACGCGCAGAAGGCCGAAGTCACCAACGCGATGTAATTCGGTCGCTTGGCCAAAGGAAAGGCGCCGCTTCCAAAAAAGGAGGCGGCGCCCTTTTTTTCCCGTCATGCTGAACTTGTTTCAGCATCCAGCGCGCCCACGCGAGAGAGGCTCGAAGATGGATCCTGAAACAAGTTTAGGGTGACGTCGCTTTTACACCCTTCAGCTCCGTCTTCATCCCGCGCTCCGCCGCCTTAGTTTATCCCGCGCTCCGCCGCCGCGCCCATTCCGCAGCGTCGCGCGCCTTGTCTGCCGCGCTCACTCCGCCCCCCCAACCTCCGTGCCGAGTGGTCGTGGCAACGTCCGCATCTCAGTGGCCTATGACGTCGCGGCAGCCTGAGTCGGTGGCTTAGAGGACTCGCGGCATGTCGCAGCTTCATCGCTGGCGTGATCCTTTATCGATGTCAGCACGCGGCAGCATCCCGGCCTGGCTAGAGCGGAGAGGCGGTACACTCCACGACTTCGCCTTTCCCAGCCGTGTCGGCCCAGGCAACTAATGGGATCGGCGAAGGTAAAGAAAAGGCCCCGCATTGCTGCGGGGCCTCCTCGTTTCGGCGTAAACTGATAAACCTCAGTCGTCGTCGCGGTTGAGGAAGGCTGGGGCGAAGGTCGGCTCGGGGCCGGCTTCCGATCCGCCCTCGCGGCGGGGGCCCCGATCACCACCGTTTCGCTCGCCGCCACTTTCACGGTTGCCCTGCGGGCGATCCCCGCCTTCGCGACGCGGACCACGATCTCCGCCTTCGCGGCGCGGGCCACGATCGCGGTCACCGCCCCCACCTTCACGACGCGGTCCCCGATCGCCGCCGCCGTCACGGCCCCCACCTTCGCGTCTGGGCCCCCGGTCACGCTCGCCGCCGCCACGCGGACCACGGTCACGATCGCCGCCTTCGCGCGGAGGTCTTGTGTCCTCGAGCTCGGCGCCGGTCTCCTGGTCGACGACGCGCATCGACAGGCGGACCTTGCCGCGCGGGTCGATCTCGAGGACCTTGACCTTGACTTCCTGGCCTTCGCTGAGCGCGTCGGTGACCTTCTCGACCCGCTCGTTGCGGATTTCGGAGACGTGGACGAGCCCGTCCTTGCCGCCCATGAAGTTCACGAAGGCGCCGAAATCGACCATGTTGACGACCTTGCCGGTGTAGATTTTGCCGACCTCGGCTTCCTGGACGATTCCCAGGATACGCTGCTTGGCGGCCTCGATCTGCACCGGGTCGGACGAGCTGATCTTGATCAGCCCTTCGTCGTCGATGTCGACCTTGGCGCCGGTCTCGGCGACGATCTCGCGGATGACCTTGCCGCCGGTGCCGATGACTTCGCGGATCTTCGACTTGTCGATCTGTAGCGTCTCGATGCGCGGCGCGTGGGCGCTAAGCTCCTCGCGGGTGTGGTCGAGGGCCTTGGCCATTTCGCCCAGAATATGCGCGCGGCCTTCCTTGGCCTGGTCCAACGCGACGCGCATGATCTCCTCGGTAATGCCGGCGATCTTGATGTCCATCTGAAGGCTCGTGATGCCTTCCGATGTGCCCGCCACCTTAAAGTCCATGTCGCCGAGATGATCCTCGTCGCCGAGGATGTCGGAGATGACCGCGAAATCCTTGCCTTCGAGGATCAGGCCCATGGCGATTCCCGCGACCGGGCGCTTGAGCGGCACGCCCGCGTCCATCATCGACAGCGAACCGCCGCAAACCGTCGCCATCGACGATGAACCGTTGCTCTCGGTGATGTCGGACAGGACGCGGATCGTGTAGGGGAATTCCTCCTTCGACGGCAGCATCGGGTGCAGCGCGCGCCAGGCGAGCTTGCCGTGGCCGACCTCGCGGCGTCCCGGCGCGCCGAAGCGGCCGACCTCGCCCACCGAGTAGGGCGGGAAATTATAGTGCAGCATGAAGTGGGTGTAGGACAGGCCGTCGAGCCCATCGATCATCTGCTCCGAATCCTTAGTGCCGAGCGTGGTGGTGCAGATCGCCTGGGTCTCGCCGCGGGTGAACAGTGCCGAACCGTGGGTGCGGGGTAGAAATCCCACCATCGCCTCGATCGGGCGTACGGTCTTGGTGTCGCGGCCGTCTATGCGGCGGCCCTCTTTCAAGATCGCGGTGCGGACGATCTCGGCTTCGACCTTCTTCGACACCTTGCCGGCCTTGAGGCGGGTTTCGGCGTCGTCATTGGCGAAGGCATCCTTGATCGGCGCCTTAGCGGCAGCGATCGCGGCAACGCGCTCGGCTTTCCCGGTGAGCTTATAGGCTTCGGTCAGGCCGCTTCCGACCAGGTCCTTGACACGGGTCTTGAGGTCGCCGCTGTCGTCCAGCGTGGCGAGTTCCCAGGGCTCCTTGGCGGCCTGTTCGGCCAGATCGATGATCGCGTTCACGACCTTCTGGCTTTCGCGGTGCGCGAACATGACCGCGCCCAGAAGAACCTCTTCGGACAATTCCTTGGCTTCGGATTCGACCATGAGCACCGCGTCGCGCGTGCCCGCGACGACGAGGTCGAGATCGCCCTGCTTGATGACGTCCATCGACGGGTTGAGCTGATACTCGCCGTCCTTGTAGCCGACGCGCGCCGCGCCGACCGGACCCATGAACGGCACGCCCGAAAGCGTCAGCGCCGCGGAAGCCGCGACCAGCGCGAGGATGTCGGGCTCGTTCTCGCCATCGTAGGAAAGCACCTGCGCGATGACGAGGATTTCATTGTAGAAACCCTCCGGAAACAACGGCCTGATCGGCCTGTCGATGAGGCGGCTGGTCAGCGTTTCCTTTTCGGTCGCGCCGCGCTCGCGCTTGAAGAAGCCGCCGGGAATGCGGCCGGCCGCGGAGAATTTTTCTTGATAGTGGACGGTCAGCGGGAAGAAATCCTGGCCTTCCTTGACCGACTTCGCCGCGGTCACCGCGCAAAGCACCACCGTCTCGCCCAACGTCGCGAGAACCGCGCCGTCGGCTTGCCGCGCAACGCGGCCCGTTTCCAGAGTGAGGGTCTTGCCGCCCCACTCCAGCTCAACTTTTTTCATATCGAACATTTTTATTCCTTCATTGCCCGCGGCCGGATGCGGCGGGGGCCTATTGTCGGACGGGCACCCGAATGGCGCCGCGTTCCATAAACGAAGCGGCCCCGCGGGGCCGCTTTCGAATTATTTGCGAAGCCCGAGCTTCCCAATCAGTGCGGTGTAGCGTGCCGCATCCTCTTTCCTCAAATAATCGAGGAGGCTGCGGCGGTTATTGACCATCATGAGCAGGCCGCGGCGCGAGTGATTGTCCTTCGCGTGGCCCTTGAAATGCTCCGTCAGGTTCTTGATGCGCTCGGTAATGATCGCGACCTGGACTTCGGGACTTCCCGTGTCGCCTTCAGCGCGGCCATGTTCCTTAATCAGCGCTTCCTTGCGCTCGGCTGTAATCGACATCGTGAACTCCTTCATTAGAGGTTGAAGCCGCGAACCACCCGAAGCTGATCTTCGGAAAGCTCGACCAACGCGACCGGAACGGCGTCCAGCATCGCAAGATTTAGCCCTGGCTTGGCGGCGGTCCCGACCAATTTTCGCCCCTCGCGGAGCGATCTTGCCTGGTCGGGGGTGACGGTTAAGGCCGGGATGTCGTCCAGCCCCGCCGTCAACGGCAAGAGTGCCTGTTCAAGGCGGTGCGCATGGGCGAGTTCGCGCAATTTGTCCAGCGATATCGCGGCCGCGAAAGTGAAAGGGCCCACATGGGTGCGGCGAAGCATCGCGACGTGCCCGACGGTGCCGAGCGCATGCGCGATGTCGCGGGCAAGCGACCGGATATAGGTGCCCTTCGAAACGCGAGCGGTGAGGGTTATTTGATCGAGTCGATCCTCGTCATTCCGGCCTTCACGGAGATGACGAAGGCAAAGCGCGTGAACGGTCACCCGGCGCGCCGTCATCGTCACCGCTTCCCCCGCGCGCGCCCTTGCATAGGCGCGCTTGCCATCCACCTTGAGGGCCGAATAGGCAGGCGGCAACTGTTCGATCTCGCCAATGAACCGTCCCAGAACTGCCACCATCGCGCCGACGCTCGGGCGCACCGGGGACTGCGCGACGACCTCTCCTTCAAGGTCGAGCGTGTCGGTCTCCGCCCCGAAAGCTATCGTGAAATCATAGATTTTGTTGGCAATCAGCATGCGCCCGGCCAGCTTAGTCGCCTCGCCGAGCGCGACCGGCAGAACGCCGCTCGCCAGTGGATCGAGCGTTCCGCCGTGCCCGACCTTGGCCCTGGCGTAACCGCCGTCGCGGAGCGCGCGCTTAACCGCGGTCACCACCTCGGTCGAACCCGGTCCGACGGGCTTGTCGATCACCAGCCAGCCGTGGAGCCGTTCGCCTTCGCCATTGCTCGCCATGGTGGCGGGCTGTAGCCCCCGCGGCATGGCGGGGGAAAGCAGCGAGCGAGGCGAGGGCAGGCTGGCGCTCGCCTTGCGGGTGGTTTCGCAGGAATATCTGCCGCTTGGCGGCTGGCTTCTGATCTGGGCGGCGGTGGCGGCCGCCTATCGGCCTGCCGACGCGGTGCGCCTGCTGGCGGCAACGCTCATGTGCCGTGCGGTGCGCGAACTGGTTGCGATGGATACCGGCGCAGCGACGCGGCGGCGCTATGCCGCCACGGCGGAGGTGGTGCGCAGGTCCATGCGCATCGCGATGCGCGTGGAAGCCGCTACCTTGGTCGTCAGCATCGTCACGCTCGCGGCCATCGTCGCCTGGCTGACCTACCTCGACCAGGAGCGCGCGGCATTGCTGACTGCCATCCTCGCCACATCGCTCCCCGCGCGGCATTTCGCGGCCGCCAATCGGGGGCATCGACATGGCGGCCTATTCGCGGTCGGAGCCGCCTGGTCCGGTCTTGCGCTGATCCTGGTAGTCATCGTCCTTGGGCTCCGCATCGAAGCGGCGGCGTGGGCGATGGCGCTGCGCGAATATGTGGCGTTGGCCCTGACCTTACTTCTCAAACCCAATAGTCCCCCGCGCACGCCGCAGACTTCCGAGCCTTTGCGCTGGAGGGAAGTCGCGGCGATCACCGCCACGCTCGCCCGCCACCGCCTCGCCTACCGCGTCAGCAAGGGTCTCCTCAGCATCTTCGGGCCGCTCGGGAGCATCGCTGCGCGAACCGGCCGCGGCGTCGGCGCCCACCGCAAACTCGACCGCTTCACGCCGCAGGCGCCGTGGAAGATCGCGGCGCTTGCCGTCGTGACCGCGGGGGTTGCCGTCGTCGCGCTTTATTTAGTGCGCGAACCAGCGACTCTCGTGATCGCCGCCGGTCTTCTTCGTGTCGCCGCGGCCGCGACGAGCACCGCGATATGGGCGCGTTACGCAGATGCCCATGGCCTAAGCGATGTCGGGGATCTCGACGACGAGGACTAGGCTGCCCTACAGAGCATCTCCATGAAGTGCTTGCGGCAGAGCGCGAGGTAGCTCTCATTGCCGCCGATCGCAGTCTGCCGGCCCTCGCGGACGGCATTGCCATTCGCGTCGACGCGCAGGTTCATCGTCGCCTTGCGCCCGCATCCGCAGACCGCCTTCAATTCGACCAGCACGTCGGCGATCGCGAGCAGGTAATGGCTGCCATCGAACAGCTCGGCGCGAAAATCGGTGCGAAGACCATAGGCAAGAACGGGAATAGCGAGTTCGTCGCAGATGCTTGCCAACTGGAAGACCTGGGCCTTGCTCAGAAACTGTGCCTCGTCGACCAGCACGCAGCCCAGCGACCGCTTTTCGAGCGCCGCCTCAACCTCGCATCGCAGGTCCATTTCGGCGTCGAACGGCGTCGCGGGCGCCTGAAGCCCGATCCGCGATGTGATCATACCGGGCGCGTCGCGATCGTCGATGGCGGCGGTGAACAGCATCGTTTCCATGCCGCGTTCGCGATAGTTGAAGCTCGATTGCAGCAGCGTGGTCGATTTTCCGGCGTTCATCGACGCGTAGTAGAAATAGAGCTTTGCCATTGGGGAGAGCCGTTCGTCCTGAGTAGCCGCTGAGCTTGTCAAAGCGGCGTATCGAAGGGCATTGTGCTACGATACAAGCCTTCGACTTCGCTTAGCCTCTACTCAACACGAGCGGATGGGGCGAGCCTTCTCGCGAGTCTCGGCAGCGCTCACCCCTCGCGTGAGAGATCCCGCGCGACCTTGGGCGCGCGCAGCAGCGCGTCGATGTGGCTGCCCTCGTCGAAGCTTTCGTCGGCGCGGAATTTGAGATCGGCGGCGTATTTGGTGTTGACCCGCTTGGCGACCTCGCCGCGAAGATAGCGGACGTGGGTCTTGAGCGCAGCCAACACGTCTTTCTCGTCGGCGCCGAGCAGCGGTTTCACGAATACGGTGGCGTGGCGAAGGTCGGGCGACATGCGGACCTCGGTCACCGACACGCTGTGATTGGCCAGTGTTTCGTCATGAACGTCGCCGCGGGCGAGGATGTCCGACAGGACATGCCGTACCTGCTCGCCGACGCGCAGCAGGCGAACCGAGCGGCCTTCGGTGGTTTCAGTCTGGCGCATTAGGCGACAGACCTCACCAAGCCAACGCTTACGAGGGCGAAGGGAAGAAGTGCCGGCAAGCAACCGTAAAAACAGCCATCAAACATAGATCCGGCTGTCTCGTCCGCTTTTCGGTCAAACTCTTCCTGCTTCCGCTCTTCCTCCTCGGTCACAGCGTCCGTTCACGCTCCTCGACTTCGTAGGTTTCGAGGAAATCACCCGCCTTGATGTCGGTCGTGTTCTCGAGCGTGACGCCGCATTCGAGCCCCGCCCGAACTTCGGGGACGTCGTCCTTGAAGCGCCTGAGCGAGGCGATCATGCCATTGTAAATGATGACGTCGTCGCGAGTGACGCGGGCGCGCAGCGCCTTGCGCATCACGCCCTCGGTGACGAGCAGGCCCGCCGCCTTACCGTGCTTGCCCGCCGAGAACACTTCGCGGATTTCGGCGCGGCCGACGACGGTCTCGATCATTTCGGGGCCGAGTTCGCCCGCCATCGCTTCCTTCACCCAGTCGGTCAGGTGGTAGATAACGTCGTAATAGCGGAACTCGACCTTGCCGCGCTCGGCGATCTCGCGCGCCTTGGCGTTGGGCCGGACGTTAAAGCCGATGATCGGCGCGCCCGACGCCTGGGCGAGGATGACGTCGCTCTCGGTGATCCCGCCGACCCCGGCATGGAGCACGCGGGCCTTGATGTCCTCGTTCGAAATGCGGTTGATCGCCCCGACGATCGCCTCGACCGAGCCTTGCACGTCAGCCTTGACGAGCAGCGGGAATTCGATCGCCTGCTTGTCCTTCATCGCCGAAAACATGTTTTCGACGCTGGTCATGGTCGACACGGTGCGTTTCCCGGTAGCGACGCCGGCGCGGTAGGAGGCGACCTCGCGGGCGCGGGCTTCGTTCTCGACCACCGAGAAAGGATCGCCGGCCGACGGAACCCCGGTCAGGCCGAGGACTTCGACCGGAACCGAGGGTCCCGCTTGCTTCACCTGGCGGCCATGATCGTCGATCATCGCGCGAACCTTGCCGCTTTCCGACCCGACGACGAAAATATCGCCGACCTTGAGCGTCCCGCGCTGGACGAGCACGGTGGCGAGCGGGCCGCGGCCTTTGTCGAGCCTGGCCTCGATCACCGTGGCTTCGGCCTGGCGATCGGGGTTGGCGGTCAGCTCGAGCAGCTCGGCCTGCAGGTGGATCGCTTCCAACAGCTTGTCGAGATTGGTCTTCTTGGTCGCGGATACCTCGACGTCCTGGACATCGCCCGACATGCCTTCGACGACGATCTCGTGCTGGAGCAGCTCCTCGCGCACCTTTTGCGCGTTCGCGCCCGGCTTATCGATCTTATTGATGGCGACGATCATCGGCACGCCCGCAGCCTTGGTGTGGGCGATCGCCTCGATCGACTGCGGCTTCAATCCGTCGTCGGCCGCCACCACCAGGATGACGATATCGGTCACCTCGGCGCCGCGCGCGCGCATTTGCGTAAAGGCTTCGTGGCCGGGCGTGTCGAGAAAAGTGATCTTGTCGCCCGACGGAAGCGCGACTTGGTAGGCGCCGATATGCTGGGTGATACCGCCAGCCTCTCCCGACACCACGTCCGCGCCGCGGATCGCGTCGAGAAGCGAGGTCTTGCCGTGATCGACATGACCCATGATCGTCACCACCGGCGAGCGCGGCTTGAGCGTCTCCGCGGCGTCGACATCGGCCTCGGCATCGATCTCGACATCGCTGTCCGACACGCGGTTGATGCGGTGGCCGAACTCCTCGACCAAAAGCTCAGCGGTATCCTGATCGATCGTCTCGGTGATGGTAACCGGAGTCCCGAGTTTGAACAGCGATTTGACGAGGTCGGCGCCGCGCTCGCCCATACGCTTGGCGAGTTCCTGCACCGTGATCGCCTCCGGAACGTCGACGTCGCGCACCTGCTTGGCCGAAACCCCGCCCGAGGCCTGATGCGCGCGCTTTTCCTTCTCGCGGCTGCGTTTCAGCGCCGCGAGGCTGCGCGCGCGGTTGTCGTCCTCGCCCGACAGGGCCTTGGTGACGGTGAGCTTGCCCGAGTGACGGCGGTCGTCGCGGCCGCGCGACGGGCGCGCGGGCTCGGGACGCTTGACCGGCTGAAAGACGCCCGGACGGCGCGGTGCGGCGCGGCTTTCCTCTTCATCCTCGACGACAGCGGGCGCTTCGGACGCGGGCTTGGGCCGCTTGGCTTCTTCGGCGGCGAGCGTGGCATCTTCCTCGGCCTTGACGCGCGCGTCCTCGTCGGAGCGCTTGTTGTCATCGGCGCGCTTTTTTTCGTCCTCTCCAGCATCTTTCGCGCTGCGATCATCGCGGCGGCGGGCCTCCTCGAGGCTCGACATACGCGCCTCTTCGGCCTCGCGGAGCAATTTCTCCTGAAGCTCGCGGCGCGACAGCATGTCGCTGGATGGCGACGGGCGCGGCTGCGCCGGCTTTGCGGAAACCTCGGCCGGCGGCGGCGGTGGCGGCGGAGGGGCGACTTCGACTACCGGCGCTGCCTCGACCGCAGTCGCTGGCCCGAGCATGCGGCGCTTCTTGACCTCGACGACGACCGTGTTCGACCGGCCGTGGGAAAAGCTTTGCTTGACCTTACCGGTTTCGACCGTGCGCTTGATGCCCAGCGGCGCGCGCGTTCCCAGCTTAGGCTTGTCGGTCGTCTCGCTCACTCAAAATCCTTCGTGTTCGTCCATAGCCGGCGGACCCTTGGCGGACGGGCCGCTGGGCCGTGGCTCACAATCGGGGCCGATGAAGCCCAGCCACCGATCGAGCGCGTCGCGCACGCGCTGGGCCGCAGCTGAGTCTGTCAGGGCAATATGTACCACATTCTCGCGGCCGAGCGCCACCGACAATGTTCCGCGATCCAGGGGCAGGACGAGACCGCGCGCCTCTCCTTCCCCGACCCGCCAGGCCTGGTCGAGGCGACGATTGCCATCGCCGCCCGCGTCGGCGGCGTGGAGGAGAAGCCGAACATTGCCCCGCCGCGCCGCTTCCTCGATCTTGTCGCTGCCGCTCAGCAGCATTCCCGAGCGCGCTTCGAGGCCAAGCCGGTCGAGCAAGGTCTGGCGCAACGCGGCTTCGGTACGGTCGGCAAAATCATCGGGGATGACGAGGTCTCCGGTCTTGAAGGCGCGGACCAGCGCGCCCTTGAGCTTGCCCTTGGCGTGCGCGGCTTCGAGTGCGGCGCGGCTCACGCCGATCCACGCCCCGCGTCCCGGAGCGCGAGCGCGAACGTCGGGTGCTACCTGCCCATCGGGGCCGAGCGCGAGCCGAATCAGCGTCGCGCGCGTTCCCTGCAGCCGCGTCAGGATGCAGGTGCGCTCCGCGATATGGGGAGCGTTTAGCCCCTCATTGCTCAATTCCCGCATCCGCGACCTCCGCGGCCGGAGCGGTCTCTTCATCCTCGAACCAGTGCGCGCGGGCGGCCATGATGATTTCGTTGCCCTGATCTTCGCTGAGGTTGTATTCGGCAAGCACGCCGCCCTTGTCCTCCGGCCCCGGCGCCTGGCGGCGGCGCGGTTCGATGCGCTTTTTCTGAATAAGCTCGTCGGTGGCGAGATCGGCAAGGTCGTCGAGCGTCTTGATGCCCGCTTTGCCGAGCGTCACCAGCATCGCTTCGTTTAGGTAAGGAAGTTCGGCGATCGAATCCTCGACCCCCATGCCGCGGCGAAGTTCGCGATTGGCTTCCTCGCGGCGTTCGAGCGCTTCGGTGGCGCGGCTTTGCAATTCGCCCGCAATCTCCTCGTCGAGGCCCTCGATGCCCGCAATTTCGCTGACATCGACATAGGCCGCTTCCTCGAGGCTGGTGAAGCCTTCGGCGACGAGAAGCTGGGCCAGCGTCTCGTCGACGTCGAGCTCCTTTTGGAAGAGCTCCGAACGCTCGACGAACTCGCGCTGGCGCTTCTCGGAAGAATCGGCCTCGGTCAGGATGTCGATCGCCGAATTGGTGAGCTGGCTTGCCAGCCGAACATTCTGTCCACGCCTCCCGATGGCGAGGCTGAGCTGATCATCGGGGACCACCACTTCGATGCGGTTCTCTTCCTCGTCGATCAGCACGCGCGCGACGGTCGCAGGTTGCAGCGCATTGACGACGAAGGTCGCGAGATCCTCCGACCACGGGATGATGTCGATCTTTTCGCCCTGCATTTCCTGGACCACGGCCTGGACTCGCGATCCCTTCATTCCGACGCACGCGCCGACCGGATCGATCGAGGAATCGTTGCTGATCACGCCGATCTTGGCGCGGCTTCCGGGATCACGCGCGGCGGCCTTAATCTCGATGATGCCGTCGTAGATTTCGGGCACTTCCTGCGCAAACAGCTTTTTCATAAAGTCGGGGTGCGCACGCGACAGGAAAATTTGCGGGCCGCGGTTCTCGCGCACCACCTTGAGGATCAGGCTGCGCGCGCGGTCACCCGGGCGTACCACTTCGCGCGGAATTTGCTGGTCGCGGCGAATGACTCCTTCGGCGCGGCCGAGGTCGACGACGACGTGGCCGAATTCGACCCGCTTGACGACGCCGGTAATGATCTCGCCGGCGCGGTCCTTGAACTCTTCGAACTGGCGCTCGCGCTCGGCGTCGCGGACCTTCTGGAAGATGACCTGCTTCGATGCCTGCGCGGCGATGCGGCCAAATTCGATCGGCGGCAGCGGGTCGACGATATAGTCGCCCACCGTGGCGCCGGGCTGAAGCTTTTCGCCCTGCTTCAGATCGACCTGCTTGAAATGATCCTCGACCTCCTCGACGACTTCGACCACCCGCCACAAACGAAGATCGCCGCTTTCGGGATCAAGCTTGGCGCGGATGTCGTTCTCCGACCCGTAACGCTGCTTGGCTGCGCGTTGGATCGCGTCCTCCATCGCTTCGATGACGATCGCCTTGTCGATCAGCTTTTCCTTCGCGACCGCATCGGCGATGGCGAGAAGCTCGGCCTTGTTGGCGGAAACGGCGCCGGGCGCGTTACCCGATGAAGCTGCGGTTGCCATGGTTCAGTCCTGTCCCTCTTCGATTTCGATGATGTCGGCGGCGTCGTCGGCAATCAGCGCCGCCGTCGCCTTGATGAGCTTGTCGGTGAGCACGAGCTTGGCGCTGCCTATCGCGGCGAAGGGCAGGGCGTGATCCGCCACCATGACGGTGTCGCCGTCTCGTCCGCCAAGCGCGCCATTGAATTGCTTGCGGCCTTCGATTGGTTCGGCGAGCGTGACCCGCGCCTCGTGCCCCGCCCAATCGTCATAGTCCTTGATCCGCGTCAGCGGCCGGTCGATCCCCGGCGAGCTGACTTCGAGCCGGTAGGCATGTTCGATCGGATCGGCGGCGTCCAGAATATCGGACAAACGCCGCGACAAGGCCCCGCAATCGGCAAGGCTCAATTGCCGCGTGTCGGGGCGTTCTGCCATTACCTGCAGCGTCGAATCGCTAGTCCCGCCAAGCATCTTGACGCGCACGACTGCAAGCCCGAGCGCCGTGGCCTCGGGTTCGATCATTCGGGTCAATGCGGCAATGTCCGCCATCGGGTCTTCCCAAGCCAAAACCCCTCGCCGGCCGCCCCGCTTCCGGGCCAGCCTCGATACCGTTACCGATGTCGAGAGGAGACTTGGATATAGGCGCGGCTTCGCGGCCCGGCAAGCCGCTTAACGTGCCCCCCAAGGCAGCGCAGGCGCGGGGACGGGTTTCGATAGATCGAACGCGACTCTGAAGTGACGGTTCGCGCGGCGTAGCTCGTAAGCAAAGATTGTCGCCGCCATATTGGGTCAGCACATCCTCGCTTCCATCCTTGTGACTATGGTCGTGCTTAAGCCGAAGTCCGGCGCAGTGCGGCTGATTACCCAGGTCCGCGAACGGTCGGTGCCGACATGGAAAGGGATGCGGACCGCGCCGCTGCTGCACTCGCGCACGTGCAAGACCAAGGGCTTACCTATCATGTCCTTGTCGGCCGGATCGGTGCTCACCACCGTGAGATTTCTTGTTGCCGACGTGTCCGAGGAACGACGCGGTGCCCACCGGCATCTACTATCAAAGATTGTACCGCGAACTTTACGACGAAGACGAGCGGATGATGATCGCCCGCGCAGACGCGCTACGTCGAAGCCCTGCTACGTCACGCCTGCGCCGCATAGTGACGCTCACGGACGGAAGCACGCATGAAATCCCGCTCTATTGCCCGCATCAAGGCTTGCCGCTCGATGCCGAGCCCGACTCGGCAGGCACAGTAACGTGCCCGTGGCACGGCTTTCGTTTCGACGTCCGCACCGGTCATTGCGTTAGTGGCCAGCTCGTGGGGTGGGCGCGCGTAGTGCCCAATGACGGTGTCGCAACGTCGCTTCGCCGGTAGCGGAAATACCAAACTTCATGCCCTTTGGCGCGTGCCTTTCGTTCATAACGCGTCTCGGGCCAGTCGTTGGGCCGGACGAGAAAATCGCCGGGGCCTTCAGCGAGCCAGGCGAAGTCGCGGCGACCGGCCATGATCATCATGGCATGCGCGCAATAGACCGGATCGTCGGTTCCGAGCCGGAGCGCACCGCCGGGCTTCAATTTGGCGGCGACGAGATCGATCGGCCCCGGATTGACGAAACGACGCTTGGCGTGGCGGACCTTGGGCCACGGATCCGGATGCAGGAGAAAGATGCGATCGAGCGAAGCGTCGGGTAGCCGTTCGAGCGCCTCAATCGCGTCGCCCATGTGGATGCGGACGTTGTCGAGGCCGCGCTCGCGGATATGCTGGAGCAGGCCGACCACGCCGTTGAGGAAGGGCTCGCAGCCGATGAAGCCAGTGCCGGGCCTAGCCTCGGCCTGGGCCGCGAGATGCTCGCCGCCACCGAAACCGATCTCGAGTTCGAGGGAGCGAGCGTCCCCGAACAACGTCGCGGCGTCGAGCGGCCCGTCGGAAACGAGCAGGCCAGGCAGGTCATGGGCGACCATAGCTTCCTGACCGCTGCGCAGCTTGTGACCCTGGCGGCGACCATAAAGGCGGCGGATGGTCGCTGGGTCCGTCATTTCTAAGCTACGCTGGGTTCCCGCCTTCGCGGGGACAGGATTATATTGCCTGCTTGAGCCCGTCGACGAGGTCCGTCTTTTCCCAAGTGAAGAATTTGCCGTCGGGCTTGCGGCCGAAATGGCCGTAGGCCGCGGTGGGCAAGTAGATCGGCTTGTTGAGGCCGAGATGGGTGCGGATGCCCTTGGGCGTCAGCCGAACGAGCAGCGGCAGCACCTCCTCGAGCCGAGCCGCTTCGACCCCGCTGCCGGTGCCGTGCAGATCGACGTAAAGCGACAGCGGTTCGGCCACCCCGATCGCGTAAGACAACTGAATCGTGCAGCGCCTGGCGAGCCCGGCCGCAACGATGTTCTTGGCGAGGTAGCGCGCGACGTAGGCGGCCGAGCGATCGACCTTGGTCGGGTCCTTGCCGCTGAACGCGCCGCCGCCATGCGGAGCGGCGCCACCATAGGTATCGACGATGATCTTGCGGCCGGTGAGGCCCGCATCGC
>Ga0136638_10000032_pt1 | contig 19196 bp, 19 predicted proteins | sample AntDrymUQ8582206_2_FD_104671 | JGI IMG/M metagenome (GOLD analysis project Ga0136638, IMG submission 104671) | Polar desert sand microbial communities from Dry Valleys, Antarctica - metaG UQ858 (22.06) | ecosystem: Environmental > Terrestrial > Soil > Desert | place: Antarctica: Dry Valley...
ACGCAGGAGAATTTGTACTTTCAAATCGGCGAAGCGAAATACGGCAAACCGATCATCGACCGCGTGATCCAGCCGGAGACTCCGCTGGATGAAGCAGCCAAATGCGCTTTGATTTCGATGGACTCGACTCTCAAATCCAACATTTCGGTCGGGCTGCCGCTGGATCTGCTGGTTTACGAAGCTGATGCGCTGCGCGTTACCAAGTTCGTGCACATCGACGGTGCGAATCAATACATGAACATGATTCGCGACACGTGGGGGTCGCGGCTTAAGCAAGTGTTTGCCGAAATTCCCGATCCAACCTGGCTCGACTCTTATGTCGCGCCGGGCGTTCCGCGGCTGCAGACCAACTCGGCGCAGCCGGTGCGTGCACCACTGCCCACGTTCGTCGACGCCGAGCCGGCGTCGGCGATGCAGCTGGTCGCAGGCCAGTCGAAGCGCAGCAACGCAGGCTAACGCGTTACTCCAATTTATTGCGCGTACCAGCCGCCGTCAATGTTCCACGCAGCGCCGCGAACCTGATCCGCCGCCGGCGTGCACAGGAATACCGCAAGCGCGCCGAGTTGCTCAGGCGTAACGAACTGCATCGATGGTTGTTTCTCACTAAGCAACGCCTGCTGCGCTTCCTCGGCATCGAGTTTCCCGCGCTCGGCGCGCGAGTCGAGCTGTTGTTGCACTAACGGCGTCAATACCCAGCCGGGGCAAATGGCATTGCAAGTAACTCCCGTTCGCGCCGTCTCCAGCGCCACCGACTTCGTCAAGCCGACGATGCCATGTTTGGCCGCGACGTACGCTGATTTGTCGGCCGATGCGACCAGACCGTGCACCGATGCAACATTGATGATGCGCCCCCAGTTTGCTTGCCGCATCTTGGGCATTACCAGGCGCGTCGTATGAAACGCAGAGCTCAGATTGATCGCAATGATTGCATCCCAGCGGTCGACCGGAAACGATTCGATCGGCGCCACATGCTGGATGCCGGCATTGTTAACCAAGACATCGACTCGCCCGAACTCCGACTCTGCCGCGTGGATCATCTGTTCAATCGCGTCCGGCTTGCTCATGTCGGCGCCGTGGTAGATCGTACGCACGCCGAGCGTTTGCAATTCGCTCTCGACCCGCTTGATAGCGGCGGGCGCGCCGAACCCATTGATCACGATGTTCGCACCCTCGTTCGCCAGCGCGCGCGCGATGCCCAGACCGATGCCGCTGGTCGAGCCGGTGATCAGCGCTGTCTTTCCCTTCAACATGAATTCTCTCCGCCTTTCCTCATGATGAGTATGCCACTCGTGAGTATGCTGCCGTGAACACTCCGAACGAGCCGCGTTTGCACAAGGTGCAATGCGTTTCTCCATCAGGGCTGCACTCGATTGCCTACACCGAATGGGGCCGCTCCGATAACCCGCGCGTGGTTGTCTGTGTGCATGGGCTGACGCGGCTGGGGCGAGATTTTGATCGCCTGGCGCGCGCGTTGACTTCCGAGTATCGAGTGGTATGTCCCGACATGGTGGGCCGTGGGCGCAGCGATTACCTGCGCGATGCGATGCACTATCGCGTGCCGCAGTACGTGGCGGACTGCGTGACGTTGATCGCGCGTCTCGACGTCAAGCGCGTCGACTGGGTCGGAACGTCGATGGGCGGACTGATCGGCATCGCACTCGCGGGTCAGGGCGGCACCCCGATTCGCCGTCTAATTATCAATGACGTCGGACCCCGGCTCGACGCGGCTGCGATGGGGCGTATCGGAGACTACGTCGGGGCTCCGCTGTCGTTTGCCAGCATCGATCAGGGGGTCGACTACATCGCGACCATTGCCGCGCCGTTCGGGTTGACCCGGCGCGAAGACTGGCGCGAGTTGGTCGAGCCTGGGTTGAAGCGCGAGGGTGCGCGCTGGGTATTGCACTACGACCCTCGAATCGCAGAGCCATTTAAAGCGTCGTCGCCGGAAAGAACTCGTGCCGACGAAGCGGCGTTGTGGGCGCTGTACGACAACATCACGGCCCCAACGCTGGTGCTGCGCGGCGCGCAATCGGACCTGCTGTCGCGTGTCACGATGAACGAGATGGCGGCGCGCGGACCAAAGGCAAAAACCGTCGAGATCGCCGGCGTCGGGCACGCACCGACTTTGATGCTGCCAAATGAAATCACAATCGTGCGCGATTTTTTGCTTAATGCCGAAGCAGGGTAAGCGTGTGTTAGAAGACGCCGCTCGCGATGCCCGCGGCGATGGCTGCACCTAAATTACGCGCTTGATTTAAATCTGCTTCGAGCACGAACTTGGTCGAAAGAATCTGCTCGGGCGTCTGGGCTCCATTGCGTACGATGATGGGCGGCGCTACTTCCCGCAAACGCAACCCAGTTGCTATTCGTTGAATCTGACGCGCCGCGCCTTCGCCGTCGGTGCCTGCTGCGATGATCGTTGCATACGGCCGGCCGTTGACCTGGTCGAGCACGCCGTAGTACACACGATCGAAGAAATCCTTCATGCGACCCGACATCGACGCAAGATTCTCCGGAGTAACGAACAGATATCCGTCCGCGGCCAGAACTTCTGCCACTCCGGCATCGCCCGCGCGGACGATCTCGGTGCGGCACTCCACTTCATCGCATGCCGCAGCGTGCGCCGCAGTCGCCAACTGCTGGGCCGCGCCGGTCATCGAGTGATACACGATCAGCAAGCGCTTCATTTTTGCGTTGCTTCATTCATGCAGCGCCACCGGGTTCTGCAGAAAAAACTCGGTAAGCAGTGCATACCATTCCGGAAACGCGCTTCGCAAACGCTGCGGCGCAACGAAAAAAGCTTCGCTTGATACCGCGAAAAACTCGCCCGTGTCCTGCGCAGCGTAGGCATCGAACGGAAGACGCGCGAAGTAGCGCTCTTCGGTGTCGGATTCGAGATCTAGGTCGGCCGGCAGTTCGGCTTCGATTAACTCGACTTCGGCTGCGAAGCGGTCGAACGCGTCGTGCATGACTCTGCGCCAACGGTCGGTGCTCAATTTCTTATGCACGGAAGAAAATGGAGGCACCCCGTCGGCGTCGCCATTGAGCAGATCAATTTTGTGGGCGAACTCGTGCATCACCACTGAATAGGCCGCGCCGCCGGCGGTTGCGCTCTGCTGCGCGTCTTCCCACGACAACAAGAGCGGGCCGCCGTCCCACGCTTCCCCTGCAATCGGCTCGACGTACTGATGCACCACTCCGTCATCGTCGGTGAGCTCGCGCGGCACAAGAAATTCACTGGGGTAGACGATGATGCTGTTCCAGCCGCGATACCAATCAAGACCGAGGTTCAGCACCGGCAGCGATGCCTGCATCGCAATGTTGACCTGTATCGCCGCTGTCAGTTCAAGACCGGCAGCGCCGGTCATCTGCTTTTGAGAAAGGAGCTGCGATGCAAGCTTGCGCAAGCGGGAGCGCTCGTCGGCGTTGAGCCGCATCACGAACGGTAGCGACGCGAGCGTCGAGGTCCACAGTTGATCGGGAATGACGACTGATGATGAGCGCGTCAGGCGCTCGAACAGCGTTCGCAGCATCTTGGAATTGTGCGCCGGCACTCTATCCTTGCGGCATGCCCGCAGCAGAACCCACTGACGAGCCCGTCCCAGCGGCGGCGAGTGCGCTCGATTTAAGGCGCACCTTCGAGCTGGTCGAGCCTTTTTACCAGGACCGCTCTCTCGGTACCGGCGAGTCCTACCTTGCGCACGCGCGCGGCATTGCGCAGATCGTGGCGCCGCTGCGTAGTGACGCCGACTTGCTATGTGCCGCCTGCCTGTTCGGTGTGCACGATGTTTTGCGCGAGCCCGATGAGTGGCTACGCGCGCGCTTCGGCGCCGGCGTGGCGCAGCTGGTAGCCGATCTGCGACGCTTGACCAAGCTTTCAGAACAGACTCGCAAACAGGGTGCGTCGTCCAGCAACAGGCACGGCTCAGACGAACAAGCAGAAGTGCTGCGGCGCATGTTGCTGGCAATGGCAAACGACTTGCGGGTCGTCTTGCTGCATCTTGCATCGCGCTTGCAAACGCTGCGCTATTACGCGTCAACCAGGCAGCCAGGCGCGGAGCCGATTGCACACGAGACCATGCGGCTGTACGCCCCGTTGGCGAACCGGCTCGGTGTGTGGCAGCTCAAGTGGGAGCTCGAGGACCTGTCATTTCGCTCTCTCGAGCCGGAGACGTACAAGGGTATTGCTCAGTTGCTCGACGAAAAGCGCATCGAGCGCCAGGACTTCATCGAACACTCGACGCTGAATTTGCTGCAGATTCTGCGGGCGGAAGGCATTGCGGCCAGAGTGGTCGGCCGCCCAAAGCACATTTACAGCATCGTCAACAAGATGCGTACCAAGCGGCTGACGTTCGACCAGTTGCGCGACGTGCGTGGCCTGCGCGTGATCGTCGACAGCGTGGCGCACTGTTACCAGGCGCTGTCGGCAATTCATCAGCAGTGGACCGCAGTAACCAGCGACTACGACGACTACATTGCACGCCCGAAGCCCAACGGCTATCAATCGCTGCACACCGTCGTGATCGACGCCGAAGATCGCGCGCTCGAGATTCAGATTCGCACGCAGCAAATGCATGAATCTGCCGAGCTTGGGCTGGCGGCGCACTGGCGCTACAAGGAAGGCGGCAGGCACAACAGTCAGGATGAGCAGCGCGTTGCCTGGTTGCGACAATTGCTCGCCTGGCGCGAAGAAGTCGAGCCAACAGCTACGGCCGCCTCGGATGCAGACGCGCGCATCTATGTGCTGACACCACAAGCGCGCGTGATCGAATTGCCCGCGGGCGCCACGCCCGTCGACTTCGCATTCCACATTCATTCGGAAGTCGGCTACCGGTGCCGCGGGGCGCGCGTCAACGGCGCCATTGTGCCGCTGATCACGCCATTGAAGAATGGCCAGACGGTAGAAATCATTTCGGCGAAAACCGGCGGGCCGAGCCGTGACTGGCTCAATGTCGATCTTGGTTATCTGAAAAGCACCCGCTCGCGCGCCAAGGTGCGGCAATGGTTCAACGCACTTGAATTCCAGCAATCGGTCGCTGCCGGGCGCGATTTGATCGAGAGGGAATTGCAGCGGCTTGGCAAGACCGCGGTGAAGCTGGATGACCTGGCCAAACTCCTCGGCTTTGACAGCATCGATCTGCTTGCAGCCGCTGCTACCAAAGACGAGTTCAGCGTGCGATCGATCGAACACGCCCTCTCACCTGCGCTGCCGCAGCTCGAGCCGACGCCTGCACCGCTGGTCGGCAAGCCGCACGATGCACCGGCGGGCAAAGGGCAGGTGCTGGTGGTTGGCGTTGACTCACTGCTGACACTACTGGCGCGCTGCTGCCGGCCAGCGCCGCCGGACGAGATTGTTGGCTACGTCACGCGCGGCAAAGGTGTGTCGATTCACCGCGCGATGTGTTCCGACCTGAGGTCATTGCTGCATCGTGCGCCGGAGCGCGTCGTCGAGGTGACCTGGGGTTCGCAGCGCGATGCGCTTTATCCGGTCGAGCTACTGGTGATGGCGCAAGACAGGCCAGGACTCCTACGCGACATCTCGGAGCTGTATGCGCGTGAAAAGTTAAACGTTATCGGCGTCAATTCAAGCAGCACGCACGGCGAAGCGCGAATGTTGTTCACGGTGGAGATTCAAAATGCCGCCGACGTTTCCCGCGTCCTCACCGCGGTGCGCGAAATAAAAGATGTATTCACCGCGCGTCGACGGTGAATTCCGACCTGGCGAGGACACGCGCAATTTGCTGTTGCATCTAGGCCGGGCGCCCGGCCGCCGAAGTCCGGCGAACCGATGCCATGCCTTATACTTCGCGTCCCAGGCGCGTAGCTCAGCTGGTTAGAGCACCACCTTGACATGGTGGGGGTCGTTGGTTCGAGTCCAATCGCGCCTACCAACCCCAGACACACTAGAGGTTTTGAGATGACTTTCCGAACTACGTTTACCGGCTTTTGATCACGGGACGAGTTCGCCTTTCGGAAAAAGTGCGGCTCGCCGCACTTTTTTTTGACTGGAGCAGTTCACATGATTTCGATTCGATTACCCGACGGCTCGAGCCGGGACTACGACCAGCCGGTGACGGCCGCTCAGGTCGCGTCGTCGATCGGCCCCGGCCTGGCAAAGGCAGCGCTGGCGGCGCGGGTGGATGGCAAGCTGGTCGATACCGCGCACCTGATCGAGCGCGACGCCGAGGTTGCGATCGTCACCGAGCGCGACGCGGATGGAATCGACGTCATTCGGCACTCCACTGCGCATTTGCTCGCGCACGCAGTGAAGGAATTATTCCCGCAGGCGCAGGTGACGATCGGTCCGGTGATCGAGAACGGCTTTTACTACGACTTTGCCTACGAGCGACCTTTCACGCCGGATGACCTCGCCGCGATCGAGCAAAAAATGTCTGAGCTCGCAAAAAAAGACGAGCCAGTGGTACGTGAGGTCTGGCAGCGCGACGATGCGGTGAAGTTTTTCGAATCGATCGGCGAGAAGTACAAGGCCGAGATCATTTCGTCGATTCCGGCGACTGAAGGCATATCGCTGTATCGCGAAGGCGGCTTTATCGATCTGTGCCGTGGCCCGCACGTGCCGTCGTCGGGCAAGTTAAAGGTCTTCAAGTTGACCAAGGTAGCCGGCGCGTACTGGCGCGGCGATCAGGCCAACGAGCAATTGCAGCGCATATACGGAACCGCCTGGGGCAGGAAGGAAGATCAGGACGCGTATCTGAAGATGATCGAGGAAGCCGAGAAGCGGGATCACCGCAAGCTCGGTCGCGAACTCGATCTGTTTCATTTTCAGGAAGAGGCGCCCGGGCTGGCGTTCTGGCACCCCAAAGGCTGGCTTATCTGGCAAGCAGTCGAGCAGTACATGCGCGTCGTATATCGCGACAATGGCTATCACGAAGTTAAGGCGCCGCAGATTCTCGACCGCTCGCTGTGGGAGAAGTCAGGACACTGGCAGCAGTTCCGCGAGAACATGTTCACGACTGAATCGGAGAACCGTTCCTACGCGCTGAAGCCAATGAACTGCCCCGGCCACGTGCAGATCTACAACGCGAATCTGCACAGTTATCGCGAGTTGCCGTTGCGCTATGGTGAATTTGGTGCTTGTCATCGCAACGAGCCTTCGGGTTCACTGCACGGTTTGATGCGTGTGCGCGGTTTTGTCCAGGACGACGGCCACATTTTCTGCACCGAGGATCAGATCCTCGATGAGTGCGTCGCTTACACCGCGTTGTTGCAGAACGTATATCGCGATTTCGGGTTTGAGCATGTCTTCTACAAGGTTTCGACGCGGCCGGATAAGCGGATCGGGTCCGATGAAATCTGGGACAAGGCCGAGCAAGCGTTGATGGAGTCGCTGCGGCGGTCGCAAGTGGAGTTCGCGATCGCGCCGGGCGAGGGCGCATTTTATGGCCCGAAGATCGAGTACCGGCTCAAGGATTCGATCGGCCGCGAGTGGCAATGCGGCACGATGCAGGTCGATTTCTCGATGCCCGAGCGCCTTGGCGCCGAGTATGTCGCTGAGGACAACAGCCGCAAGGTGCCGGTGATGTTGCATCGGGCCATTGTTGGATCGCTCGAGCGTTTTATCGGCATGTTGATCGAGAACTACGCGGGCGCGATGCCGCCGTGGCTGGCCCCGCAGCAGGTCGCAGTCGCCTGCATTTCAGAACATCAGTCCGCGTATGCGCAAAGCGTTGCGCAAACACTGCAGAAACAAGGATTTAGGGCCGAATCCGATTTGCGCAATGAAAAGATCAACTATAAGATCCGCGCCCTTAGCCTGCAGAAAATCCCTTACATTCTCGTTGTCGGCGACAAAGAGAAGCAAGCTAACACAGTGTCCGTGCGAGCGCGTGGCGGCGCGGACTTAGGCGTGATGCCTTTGTCCACATTTTCGGAACGTCTTCGCGTAGACGTTGAACAGCGCCTGAATGTTTTGAACCCGCTCGCCAGCGCGGCTTAACTTAAATTTCGTGGAGAGGTAAATATCGCTCAAGAACGTTCGCACCGGATCAACGGTGAAATCAGTGCTGCAGAGATACGCCTGACTGGGATCGAAGGCGAGGCTCTCGGAGTAGTAAAACTGCCCGATGCATTACGCATGGCCGAGGAGTCGCAGGTCGATCTGGTGGAAATCGCTCCCACCGCCGTGCCGCCGGTCTGCCGCTTGATGGACTACGGGAAGTTCAAGTATCAGGAGCAGAAGAAGTCGCACGAAGCGAAGCTCAAGCAGAAGCAGATTCAGATCAAGGAAGTCAAGTTTCGGCCGCAAACGGACGAAAACGATTACCTGACGAAGATGCGAAATTTGACGCGTTTTCTGGAAGAGGGTGACAAAGCGAAAATCACGCTGCGTTTCCGCGGCCGTGAGATGGCGCACCAGGAGTTTGGCGTCAAGCTGCTGGAGCGCGTGCGCGATGAGTTGGTAAACATGGCAGTCGTGGAATCAATGCCGAGACTGGAAGGGCGCCAGATGGTGATGGTGATGGCGCCGAAGAAAAAAAAGTAGTTACTCAGAGAAGCCGGCGGCTCGCCGCCGGCAACTTAAACAAGTGGGATCAGGCTAAAGTCTCGCAGTTCGAGCGCCTGCAATCATCTAATAACGAAGGGACGGCTATGCCGAAGATGAAGACCAAGAAAAGCGCTGCCAAGCGCTTTCAGGTTCGCGCCAGCGGATCGATCAAGCGCGGCCAGGCGGCGAAGCGCCATTTGCTGACCAAGCGCACGACGAAGAACAAGCGCCATTTGCGCGGTGCCGTCAACATGCATGAGGCAGATGTGAAGTCCGTTCGCCGCATGCTGCCGTACGCGTAGGGAGAGCCATTATGCCGAGAGTTAAACGAGGTACCACGGCGCGGGCGCGCCACAAAAAAGTGCTGGTGCAGGCGACCGGGTTCACGCTCCGCCGCAAGAACGTATTCCGCGTGGCTAAAGAAGCGGTGATGAAGGCGGGGCAATATGCCTATCGCGATCGCCGCAACAAGAAACGTGTGTTCCGCGCCTTATGGATTGCGCGCATTAACGCCGCGGTGCGCGAGCACGGGCTGAGCTACAGCGTGTTCATTAGTGGCTTGAACAAAGCCGAAATCGGACTCGATCGGAAAATTTTGGCCGATATGGCTGTGCTCGACAAGTTGGGGTTTGCGGCCGTGGTCGAAAAAGTGAAGGCCACGTTGTCCGCTTGACCGCTTTTTGCAGAAAAATTAGAACGGGGCCTGATGCGAGGCCCCGTTTTTGTTTGCGAAGATGACAAGTGATCTCGATCGGTTGGTAGAACAAGCGCGCTCAGCGTTTTCCGCGGCGGTGCAGTCCGCTGCGCTCGAGAACGAGAAAGCGCGTTTTCTCGGCAAGAGCGGTGCGATCACCGAACGTCTGAAGGCGCTGGCCGGACTGGCGCCGGAACAGAAGCGCGACGCCGGCGCACTCATCAATGCAGCCAAGGGTTCGATCGAGCGACTGCTTGCCGAGCGCCGTCAGGCTCTGGCAGAGATGCGGCTGGATCAACAGCTCGCAGCGGAGTCGATCGACGTCACTTTGCCGGGACGCGCTCGCAGCGTCGGTGCGATTCATCCGATCGCTCGCACCTGGATACGAATCGAAGAAATTTTCCGCTCGATCGGGTTCGACTTTGCCGAGGGGCCGGAGATCGAAACCGACTGGTACAACTTCACCGCGCTGAACAGTCCTGAAAATCATCCGGCGCGATCCATGCAGGACACGTTCTACGTCGACGCTCACGACGGCGAGGGGCGGCCGCTGGTCCTGCGTCCGCACACCAGCCCGATGCAGGTGCGCTACGCACGGACTCATACGCCGCCGATAAAGGTTATTGCGATTGGTCGCTGCTATCGCGTCGACAACGACGCCACGCACTCGCCGATGTTTCATCAGGTCGAAGGTTTATGGCTCGATGAGAACATAAGCTTCGCCGACCTGAAGGCCGTGTACACGAATTTTCTGCGTTGCTTTTTCGAAACCGAAGAGCTCGCTGTGCGATTTCGCCCGTCGTATTTTCCTTTCACCGAACCTTCGGCAGAGATCGACATGATGTTTACCAACGGTGCGCGCAAAGGCCGCTGGCTCGAGATTTCCGGTTCCGGACAAGTGCATCCGAACGTGGTGCGCAACTTCGGTTTTGACCCGGAAAGAATCATCGGCTTTGCGTTCGGCTCAGGCCTTGAGCGTTTGGCGATGCTGCGCTACGGCGTCGACGATCTGCGCATGTTTTTCGACGGCGATTTGCGTTTTCTGAAGCAATTCGTATAACTGCCATGCAATTTTCCGAGCACTGGTTGCGCAGTTACGCCGATCCGCCGTTTTCCAGCGAGCAGTTGTCCGAGCGGCTGACGATGGCGGGGCTTGAGGTTGAAAGCAACGAGCCGGTGGCAGCGGATTTTTCCGGCGTCGTGGTGGCCTGCGTCAAGCGCGTGGAACAAGTGGCCAATGCAGACAGGCTGACGGTATGTGCAGTCGATATCGGCGCTGCCAAAATGGTATCGATTGTCTGTGGCGCGTCGAATGTAAAGGCCGGAATCAGGGTGCCGTGCGCTGTCGTGGGGGCGGTGCTTCCCGGCGGGGTTCATATCAAGGCCATGATGATGCGCGGCGTGCAATCGGACGGCATGCTGTGCTCGGCGCACGAACTTGGGTTATCCGATGACCACAGCGGCTTGCTGATTCTCGATGCCGACGCGCCGGTCGGCGCAGATCTACGCGGCTACCTTGTGCTCGACGATCGCAAGCTGACGATAAAGCTGACACCCGATCGCGCCGATTGCCTGAGCGTCATCGGGATAGCGCGCGAAGTTGCTGCCATTGCCGGCGCACCATTGTTGCCAATTGGAATTGCGCCGGTGTCGCCGGTAATTGTTGACCAGCTGCCGGTGACGATCGAGGCGCCCGACCTATGCGGACGCTTTGCGGGCCGCGTGATCCGCGGTGTCGACGCTTATGCGCCGACTCCGCGTTGGATCAAGCAGCGGATCGAGCGCAGCGGTCAGCGGCCGATCTGTGCGTTGGTCGACATCTCGAACTACGTAATGCTCGAGCTTGGGCGTCCGACGCACGTGTTCGATCTAGACAAGGTGCAGGGGCCGTTGACCGTTCGCTGGGGCCGCGCGGGCGAGCAGATCGAATTGCTCAACGGGCAGACAGTGCAGGTCGACTCGTCCGTCGGCGTCATCGCCGACCAGGTGGGAGCCGCGGCACTGGCCGGCATCATGGGCGGCTCGAAAACCGCAGTGTCCCTGCAGACACGCAACGTGTACCTGGAGGCGGCGTTCTGGTGGCCCGATGCGATCCGCGGGCGCGCGCGCAGGTATAACTTTTCGACTGACGCGGCGCACCGCTTCGAGCGCGGTGTCGATTTTGCCACCAACGTTGACCACATTGAATACATCACGCAACTGATCGTCGATGTTTGCGGCGGCCAGCCCGGGCCGGTCGATGATCAGGTGATCGCGCTGCCGCCACGCACTCCGATCACGTTGCGCCTGGCGCGCTGCCAGCGCATCCTCGGCATGCCGATCAGCGCGGACCAGGTCGCGGCGGCGTTCCGTCGTATCGGTTTCATCTTCGAGCAGCGCGATCAACAATTTTTGGTCACTCCACCGACGTTCCGATTCGATCTCGAGATCGAAGAGGATCTGATCAGTGAAGTTGCGCGATTGATTGGCTACCAACACATACCGGCCCATCCGCCGCGTGTTCCCGCCGTGATGCTTGCCGAGCCGGAGGCGCAGCGCAACTCACATGACGTGCGGCGGGCTTTATCGCTGGCCGGCTATACCGAGCTGATCAACTATTCGTTCGTCGATGCCGCATCGGAGCTCGACTTCGCAGCCAACGATGCGCCGATCGCGGTGCTTAATCCGATTGCAAGCCATTTGTCCGTGATGCGCAGCACGCTGCTCGGTGGCCTGGTCGGTGCCCTGGCGTACAACGTGAATCGAAAGACGGTGCGCGCACGCATGTTCGAGATCGGCCGTGTGTATCGCCGCGATCCGCTGGTGCAGGACGGGCCGCTGCAAACGCAAGGGCTCGACCAACCGATTCGCGTAGCCGGCCTGGCGTACGGACCGAACGACGATGAACAATGGGGCACGCCGACGCGAGATTCCGATTTTTTCGATGTCAAGGGTGACGTTCAACGTCTGCTTCCGTCGGCGCAGTTTGAATCCGAGCAGCATCCCGCGCTTCATCCCGGACGCAGCGCCGCAGTGCAGGTGGGTGGCCATCGCATCGGCTTCGTCGGGCAACTGCATCCACGCCTGCAGCAACGCTACGAGCTTTCCAAGTGCCCGGTCATGTTCGAGCTCGATCTCGCGCCACTGCTGGCCTTGCCATTGCCGCGACACGTTGCGATTTCCAGATTTCAGCCGGTGCAGCGCGACGTCTCGGTCACAGTCGGCGAGGCCATCCCGGTGCAGGCAATGCTCGACGCCGTAGACTTATTGTCGTGCACCAGCGGCCGCTTGTCGGCGCTGAGAGAGTTTCGCCTGTTCGACGTGTATCGTGCGCAGCCAAATTCAAGCAAAGTCGCCGAAGCGAGCGCTAACGTGTTGTTAAATAACGAGAAAAATCTTGCGTTCCGGATAATTCTGCAAGATACTGAACGCCCTGTCAGCGATGCTGATGCTGACTCAGCAGTTGCGGCGATTCTCGAAATTCTCGAAGAGAAATTTGCAGCACGCCTGCGTCGATAAGTGAGCATGCCAGACAACGCGCGGATGTCAGCCGAATTCAAGTTTCCCGACTCGCCAAGAGCCGCCGGCGCGCTGCCGTCGGCCGAGCGCGGCGGCAAGACGGTGACGAAAGCCGAATTGGCTGAAGCGTTGTTCGACCGGCTCGGGCTCAACAAGCGTGAGGCGAAGGATATGGTCGACGGATTTTTTGATGAGATTCGTCAAGCACTCCAGCGCGGTGAGTCTGTGAAGCTTTCCGGGTTCGGCAATTTCCAGTTGCGAGACAAGCCTCAGAGGCCCGGAAGAAACCCGAAAACGGGTGAGGAGATCGCGATAACTGCCCGTCGCGTTGTAACTTTTCATGCCAGTCAGAAACTAAAAGCCGAAGTCGCCATGGCTACCGGTGTTCATTGAGGATCCGCCTCAGAATGCGGCCCGCTTGATCCCATGCAGCGTCACGAAGCCCCCGTCCAGCTGCCGTCGATTCCGGCCAAGCGCTATTTCACGATTGGTGAGGTCAGTGAGTTGTGCGGCGTCAAACCGCATGTGCTGCGCTATTGGGAACAGGAGTTCACGCAACTACGGCCGGTAAAGCGACGCGGTAACCGGCGTTACTACCAGCACCACGAAGTTTTGCTGATTCGCAGGATTCGCGAGCTGCTGTACGAACAGGGCTTCACCATCAGTGGTGCCCGCAATCGTCTTGACGATCACGACCCGCACGCAGAGCGCGGCTCCGCTCGAACCGGCCCGGCGGCCAATGATTCGGCAGCGACTCGCAGCAATGGTTTGCACGCAGGCGCCATCGATGTCGTGTCGCTGCATTCAGAACTCGCCGCAATTCGCAAACTTTTGCAGCAGTAGGTGCGGATATACTGCGTCGCTTCGGGGCGTGGCGCAGCCTGGTAGCGCACTTGCATGGGGTGCAAGGGGTCGCGAGTTCGAATCCCGCCGCCCCGACCATTGGGTTTGAATATAAGCCGGTGTGCGCTTTGCGCACACCGGCTACTTTTTAATGCGCATTCTTGTTTCCAACGATGACGGTTACCTAGCGCCTGGCCTTGCCGCATTGGCCGACGCGATGCGTGCATTAGGCGAGGTCACTGTCGTTGCGCCGGAACAGAACAGCAGCGGCGCCAGCAATTCCCTGACACTGAGTCGGCCGCTTACGATCAGCCAGGCGCAAAATGGATTCACGTTTATCAACGGCACGCCGAGCGACTGTGTGCACATTGCATTGACCGGGCTGCTGGAGCAGATGCCGGATCTGATCGTCTCCGGCATCAACAACGGCCAGAACATGGGCGATGACACTATTTACTCGGGCACCGTGGCCGCCGCGATGGAGGGCTATCTGTTCGGGGTGCCGGCAATCGCTTTCTCTCTGCTCGACCGTGGTTTTGAGCATGTCGACGCGGCCGCAGAGATAGCACGCGAACTGGTCGAGCGATACATCGAGCGTCCGATCTCTTCGCCGTTTCTGTTGAACGTAAATATTCCGAATCTGCCGCGAGCGCAGATCAAAGGCATCATCGGCACGCGGCTCGGCAAGCGGCATCCGTCCGAGCCGGTAATACGAATGATCAATCCGCGCGGCGATCCGATTTACTGGATCGGCGCCGCCGGCGCTGCGCGCGAAGGCGGGCCCGGCACCGACTTTCACGCCACTGCGTCGGGTTACGTCTCCGTCACCCCTTTGCAGATCGACCTGACCCATAACGGCCAACTGCCGGCGGTCAGCGAATGGCTCGCCGCGAGAGCAACCTGATGCGTGGTCCGCAGGCACGGGCAGGCGCTGGCAACGAATCGCTGAGCGGGCTGGTGTCGGCGCGTGTCAGGGATCGCATGGTCGAGCGGGTGCGCGAGCTCGGTGTGCGCGACGCGCGTGTGCTCGAAGCGATTCGCCAGGTCCCGCGTCACGCGTTTGTCGACGAAGCGCTGGCGAGCCGCGCGTACGAGGACACCGCGCTTCCAATCGGCCATGGGCAGACGATTTCGCAGCCGTACATCGTGGCGCGTATCGCTGAGCTTGCGCTTGAAGATCTGGCCGATGCCCGCACTGCCCGTGTGCTCGAAATCGGCACCGGTTGCGGCTATGCGGTTGCGGTGCTGGCGCAGTTGTTCGGTGAAGTGGTGAGTGTTGAACGGCTGCGCGCCCTGCACGAGCGCGCACGGGAGAATCTACGGCCGCTGCGGTTGTCAAATGTGCGTCTGGTGTTTGGCGACGGTGCGCATGGCGTGGCTGCAGCGGCACCGTATGAACGCATCGTTGCGGCAGCGGCCGGTGACGACATTCCGCCATCGTGGGTAGCGCAACTCAATGCGGGAGGCCGCATTGTGGCGCCGGTCGGAACATGGGATCAGCAATTGACCATTGCGACCAAGGATGCGAGTGGGCGTGTGCAAAAAATCCGCAAGGAATCGGTACGCTTTGTTCCATTGCGTGGCGGTGTTGCCTGAGGTGCAAGCATGAATCACAGATCGATTTTTAAATGGGCCGCGATATTGCCGGTGTTTGTCGTGGCGGCGTGCGTCAGCCAGCGGCCGGCACCGGTAGTGGATCGATCGGGCCGCGGCGCGACAAGTGTGCCGCTGCCCGCACTGGCGGACGCGCCGCCCAGCAAGCGTGAAGCGAAGGATGGTATTTACATCGCGCAACGCGGAGACACGCTGCAAAATGTTGCGCAGTTCTTCGGGATCGAGTCACGCGAGCTCGCGCGCTTGAGCAACATCGCTGAAGAAAGTGCGTTGCGGCCCGGGCAAACGCTGCGAGTAGCACCTCCGAGCGATGTTGCAACAGTTAGTCCCATCACGCGCAGCGGACAGGCCGAAGCGCGACCGTTGCCACCGTCCGCCGGCTCATCATTGCCGGCGCTGCCAACTCCGACACCTTCTTTGCCGCCGCCGGCTGTCGTGCCACCTTCCGACGTCCCGCCTGCGACGTCGGTTGCGCCTCCGTTGCCGGCGACGCCCGCGGAGCCTCCACGTGTGTCATCCGGTGTTGTGCCGTGGCAGTGGCCCACAGCAGGCAAGGTGATTGAAACGTTCGACGATCCGCGCAACAAGGGGATCGATATCGGGGGTATCGAAGGCGCGTCGGTACAAGCAGCGGCTGACGGTGAGGTGGTCTATGTCGGCAGCGCGGTGCGCGGCTACGGCAACCTGGTGATCGTTCGTCACAGCGAGGAGTTCATCACGGCTTACGCGCACAATCGCAAAGTGCTGGTTGCGGAAAAACAATCGGTCAAGCGCGGGCAGACGATCGCGGAGCTGGGGCGCTCCGATGCTGATCGTCCCAAGCTTCACTTCGAGATCAGGCATCAGGGCAAGCCGGTCGATCCGCTCAAGTATCTGCCGGCTCGCTAGCTGCAGCAGCCCGATGCAAAATTACTGCGCGCTCCAATCTTGCGTCTGCGGTGCTCAACGTACTCCCGTGCGCCCGCGCTCCTCAACGCAACGTTGGGGCTGCTCGCGACGTTTTTCGTCAGGCTGCGCGTGACGCCGGTTCTGGTTTTCGACATCGAAACGATTCCGGACGTTGCCGGGTTGCGGCGCCTGCACGCGGACTGGCGAGAGCTCAATGACATTGAAGTTGCCGAGCGTGCGTTCAGCCAGCGCCGCGAGAAAACCGGCGGCGATTTTCTGCCGCTGCATTTTCATCGGATCGTGGCCATCTCGTGTGTATTGCGGAGTGATGCCGGCTTCAGAGTCGGCTCTATCGGCGCCGCCAACGACTCCGAGGAGTCGCTGATACAAAGCTTCTTTGGAATGATCGACCGCCATACTCCGCAGCTCGTCAGCTGGAACGGAAGCTGTTTTGATTTGCCGGTACTGCACTACCGCGGCCTGCTTTGCGGCGCGTCGGCGGCACGCTATTGGGAGCTTGGCGAAAACGATCACGATTTTCGCTACAACAACTACCTCGGCCGCTATCACACGCGGCACGTCGACCTGATGGACATCCTGGCGATGTATCAACCGCGCGCCAGTGCGCCGCTTGACGACATGGCGAAGCTGGCAGGCTATGCCGGCAAGCTCGGCATGGACGGCAGTCAGGTATGGCAGGCGTATTGCGACGGGCGGATCGAGGAGATCCGAAGCTATTGCGAGACCGACGTTGTCAATACGTATCTGCTGTTCAATCGTTTTCAGAAGATGCGCGGTGTGATGGATGGCGTGCAACACGCAGGCGAGGAGTCGCTGGTGCGAGACACGCTACAGCGGCTGCCGGCATCGCACTGGAACCAATACCTGGCGTCGTGGCCGGCGACGTCGCCCGCGGTCGCTTGAGCAGCGAACTTTTTACCGCCGCTGTCGAGTCGCTCGATCAGGAAGGGCGCGGCGTTGCACACCGCGAAGGTAAAGCGGTGTTCATAGAAGGCGCGCTGCCGGGCGAAACAGTGGTGTACGAGCGGCGTCGCGACAAAGCAAAATATGAATCCGGACGCGTGATCGATATTGCGCGCCCCTCTGCCGTGCGGGTGACGCCGCGCTGCCCGCACGCTGGGTTGCACTTTGGCGCCTGCGGCGGCTGCTCGATGCAGCACATCGAATCCAGGGCGCAGGTCGCGTTCAAGCAACGCGTGCTCGAAGACGCACTCTGGCACGTCGGTCGCGTCCGTCCGCAGACAATATTGCGGCCCATCGAAGGACCTGCGTGGCGCTATCGGCATCGCGCTCGTTTTGCAGTTCGGTACGTCGAAAAAAAGGGCGGTGTGCTGGTAGGTTTTCACGAGCGCGCGCGCAGTTATGTGGCTGACATTCGGCAATGCGAAGTGGTGCCTAAAAATGTGAGCGATCTGCTGCTGCCGTTGCGTGAGCTGGTTTGGAAGCTGAGCTTGCGCGAGCGCCTGCCGCAGATCGAGCTTGCCGTCGGCGCCGTCGCAGGTGCAGCAACCACGGTGCTGGTGTTCCGGGTGTTGCAGCCGGTGACCGACGAAGACCGGGTGCTGCTGCGCGAGTTTGGACGCGCGCACGCTGTGCAGATCTGGCTGCAGGCCGCAGGCCCGGAGTCAGCAGCGCCGCTCGACGATGATCAGCCGCGGCGGCTCGCGCTTGACTTGCCGGAGTTCGGGGTGACGGTGCCGTTTTCACCGACCGATTTCACTCAGGTCAATCACCAGGTCAACCAGGTACTGGTATCGCGCGCGGTGCGTCTGTTGGCGCCGACCGGTCGCGACATCGTGGCGGACTTCTACTGCGGCCTCGGCAATTTCACACTGCCGCTTGCAACACGCGCGAGAAGAGTGCTCGGGTTCGAAGGCAGTGCTCCGCTGGTGCGGCGCGCGTGCAGCGCTGCGGCGGACAATGGATTGTCTGACCGCACCACGTTCGAGGCGCGCAACCTGTATGAATTCACTCTGGCTGACTGGCAAGCGCTGGTCGAGCGCCACGGCGCGATCGACAAGGTACTGATAGATCCGCCGCGCGACGGTGCACTGGCGATCGCGCATGTGCTCGCGCTATCTATTTCGGCTCCATCCAAGGTGATCTACGTTTCATGCAACCCCGCGACTCTGGCACGCGATTGCGGGTTGATGGTCAATCAGGGCGGATGGACGCTACGCGCCGCCGGCGTCATCAACATGTTTCCACATACGTCGCATGTCGAGTCGATGGCATTGCTCGAGCGCGCGACATAGCGCGCCAGGTTCCGCTATGGCCAGCGTGCCATGTTAAGATTTCACGCTAAGTCATGCCTCGCAAGTCGTTCATTTGTTGAGGTTTTATCAGATCACACCACCGGCTCTTAATCCGGAAAAAATTTAAAGGTAGGTCATGGCGGTGGAACGTACGTTGTCGATCATCAAGCCCGACGCAGTCGCTAAGAACGTCATCGGGCAGATTTATTCCCGCTTTGAATCGCGAGGGCTAAAAGTGATTGCGGCGAGGATGATGTCGTTGTCGCGGGCTGAAGCGGAGGGTTTTTATGCAGTGCATCGGGAGCGGCCGTTCTTCAAGGATCTGGTTCAGTTCATGGTGTCCGGTCCGGTGATGGTGCAGGTTCTCGAAGGGGAAAATGCGATCGCGAAAAATCGCGAATTAATGGGCGCTACCGATCCCAAGAAGGCGGCGGCTGCCACTATCCGCGCCGATTTCGCGGATAGCATCGACGCCAACGCAGTGCACGGCTCGGACGGCGCGGCCACCGCGCAGGTCGAGATCGACTACTTTTTTGCGCAAATGAATATTTGCTCACGGTAATACTGAAATGACGCGCGTAAACCTGCTCGATTTCGACTCGGCCGCACTGGCGGCGTGGGTCGAATCGATCGGAGAAAAGCCGTTCCGCGCGCGTCAGCTTCTACGCTCGATTCATCGGCGCGGAGCCCAGGACTTCGATTCGATGTCCGATCTGGCGAAGTCGCTGCGTGCAAAGTTGTCCGAACACGCGCATGTCACCACGCCCGCAGTGTTAAATGACTCGGTGTCCGATGACGGCACTCGCAAGTGGCTGCTCGACGTTGGTCAGAGCAACGCCATCGAGACAGTGTTCATCCCCGAGGATGATCGCGGAAC
>Ga0136638_10000033_pt1 | contig 19194 bp, 24 predicted proteins | sample AntDrymUQ8582206_2_FD_104671 | JGI IMG/M metagenome (GOLD analysis project Ga0136638, IMG submission 104671) | Polar desert sand microbial communities from Dry Valleys, Antarctica - metaG UQ858 (22.06) | ecosystem: Environmental > Terrestrial > Soil > Desert | place: Antarctica: Dry Valley...
GCCGCTTTGCCACAGCGATAACGGAAACTGATCGGCATGCTCACCGGATATCACTTCGTCGGCCGCAGCGACGATGGCGGTCGCATGCGACGCGTCGACAATGCCGAGCTCCGAGTTGACCAGGGCCGCAGAGCGTTTTACCAGTGCCAGCGCGAGGATGAGTTCGCGCGGCATGCGCTCGTTGGAGATCGCGAAGTGGTGCAGCGCGCGCTGCGTTTGCGCGCCCCACAGGCAATCGCTCGCGACCTCGATGTCGCCGAAGGTGTCGTGCTCAATACGATAAGAGGGGTTCGGCTTACTCACACGGCTCTGACTTGCTAGCAACTACTTGGATGTTGGATGGGTCCAGCGTCGAGTCGATAGGCGAGAACGAAACTTCTTCCAGAAGAAACCTGCAACAGCCATCACTATCAGTTTTCTCATAAGCGTCCTTACGGCGTGGTCTCATCTCACTTCGATAGCACGTGATGCAAGCGATATGCCATGCAAGGTTGCTTGCGCACGAGCTTGTTTATACGCCCCATCGCCCACGGGGTCGCCCAATGTTCAATGCGAAGGACGCGCGCCGAATGGCGCGCAAATCCGCTAGTACCGGAAGTCGACACCTTCGTCAACGCCAAGGGTAAGGGTTTGGGCGAGCTCGGCAATGTAGGCACCGCAGCGGCCATTACCAGCGCAGTTTTTCACGCGACCGGCAAGCGCGTTTACGAGTTGCCGGTACGCATCGCAGACATTCCTGGCTAGAGCGGTAGCGGGTCAGCGAAGGGTTAATGATGAGGCGCCGGCCAGCGCGCGTTCCAGCTCATCGGGTGCCAAAGGCTTGGTGAAATGTGCGTTGCAGCCTGCGGCGAGCGATCGTGCGCGATCGTGCTCCTGGCCGAAGCCCGACAGTGCTATGACGTAGATCAGCTTGCCCCATTCGGTCGCGCGCAGCCGCCGCGTGGCTTCGTGTCCGTTCATCTTTGGCATGCTGACATCGAGCAGGATCAATTCGGGACGAAACTGTTCGGCTAGCTGTAACGCCTGAATTCCATCGTGGCCTACCTGCACCTCGTGTCCCGCAACGCGTAACAATGCGGCCAGTGATTCAGCGGCATCGAGATTGTCATCGATGACAAGCACGCGCCTACACACCGTATCGGCTGCGACCTTTGAATTATTGCCAGCGTCAACCAACCCGCTTTCTGAGTCGTGTTCGTCGGCAAAACCGTCGAACCGCGGCAAGCGGACGATCAGTTCGGTGCCCGTGCCGATACCTGCGCTGTGCGCTTCGATACTTCCGCCGTGCAGCGCCGTGAGTGCACGCGCCAGCGGCAACCCGACCCCGAGCCCGGCGTTGCCCTCGCCCGGGTTGGCGCCGGCTTGCGAGAACATGGTGAAAATTGAGGCGATCACATCCGGCGCGATTCCGATGCCCTCGTCGCTTACGCGTATCGCGACCTCGGCCGCATCAGCCTCGACGGTTAACGCGATACTGCCCAGCGGCGGCGTATAGCGTGCGGCGTTGTTCAGTAAATTACTCAGCACCTGACTGATGCGCGCCGGGTCGCAGTAAAGCATCAACGGGGTGCTTGGCACTGCAACTTTCAGTTTTTGACTGCGTCCTGCGATGATCGGGCGCGCCGTTTCGAGCGCAGCATCGAGCACCGCTTGCAGCGCGACATGTTCACGACGCAATGCCAGCTTGCCCGAGGTGATGCGCCCGACGTCGAGCAGATCGTCGATCAGCCGCACCATCATTGCGACCTGTCGATCAAGCACCTCACGCGCGTACGCCAGTGTCTGTGTGTTATCCGTGCTGCCCATCAGCTGCAAAGCGCTTCGAATTGGCGCCAGTGGGTTGCGCAGCTCATGCGCCAGTACCGCTAGAAACTCGTCTTTGCGGCGGTCGGCTTCGCGCAGCGATCGTTCTGCGCGCTGCAGATCGGCAACGCTGTCGTGCAACTGGCGCTCGCCCTCACGGTGCGCGGTCATATCGAGCATTGTGCCGATGCACCGGACTGCGGTTTCAAGCCCGCCGTCGGCCGAAAAAAATGAACGACCGCGCGCGGCAACGGTGCGTTCCGACCCGTCGGTGTGTGCGATCCGCATCTCCAAAGAAAACTCACCCGGGCCCGCAGCGTCGCGCGATCGGTTGATCGCTGCTACGACGCGGCGGCGATCGTCCGGGTGAATCGCGTTGCGCACCTTGCGATAGGACAACGCCTCATTAGGCGAGTAGCCGAAGATTGAACGACAGCGGTCAGACCAGATCAGGCGCTGCGTCGACAATTCGATTTCAAATACGCCAAGGCCGGTTGATTCGAGCGCGAGTCTCAGCTGCTCCTCGCGATCGCGCAGTGATTCCTCGGCACGCATCTGCGCATCGATGTCGGTCGCCACGCCGAACCAGCGCGGCGCTGCATCGCCACTGCGTTTGACGGGTGAAGCACGCGCCATGAACCAGCGGTAGGTGCCATCGAAGCTGCGTAACCGGTGTCGAGCTTCGTACGGCGCTGCCCTAGCGAGGGCGGATTGCCACAAGTTGCGAACGCGCTCGAAGTCGTCGGGATGAATTGCATCCTTCCACGGGCGTTGCGCTTCATTGTCCGATGTTCGCGGCAATCCGGTGTAGTCGGACCAGCGACGATTGGTGTAGATATTGACGCCGCTTGCATCGGTGGCGAACATGATGTCCGGCAGCGACTCTGCCAGCTCGCGAAAGCGAGCTTCACTGTCGGTGAGTCTCTTTTCGCTCGCGCGCCGGTCAGCGATCTCTTTTTGCAAGGCCAGTTGGCGCCGCTCCACTCTGCGTCTGGCGCGATGCAGCTCTTCGGACAACGCCGAAGCGACCACGCCGACCACCGCCAGCAACGTCACCGGCACCGCACCTTCTATTGTCAGGGGTGCAGAGAGAACTTCGCCGGTCTCCAGAGCGATGCTGACGCATAGCGCGGTCGACAATATTCCTGGCAGCCAGCCGCCGTACGCCGCACTCGCCAGAATAGCCAGCACCAGAATTAACTTGGGCGCCGGATTGCCCATGGTTGGCGATACCAGGCCGTACTGCAACAGCGCCGCCACGGCCGTGCCAATAAACACCACTGCCAGCGACTTGGCGCCCGCAATCATGCGTTCAGCGGCTACTCGTTCTAACTCATGGATCATGAAGCGAAACAATAAGGCTACGGGCGTGGTAGCCGTTGACAAAGCAGCGCGGGATTACCACCCGTATTGAACGCTTTGAGCGACGCGTACGCCTACGGGCACATGCCGTGCTGAACTGCATTGCTGCAATTCGCGCTCGTCGAAGTGCGCACTACCGGAGGGTCAGATGAAAACGTCTCATGGCGAGGAAGCCGACAACGCGATCGCAACCTGCATCGACGCCTGCAATGAATGCAGCAAGGTGTGTCTGCAGCACGTCGAACACTGCCTCACGCTCGGCGGCGCGCACGCTGAGGCGGGCCATATTTCGATGCTGCTGGCGTGCGCCACTGTATGCCGTACCGCTACCGAGTTGATGTCGCTCAACTCGGGCTGGCATCCCACCCTGTGCGATGTGTGTGCTCAAGTGTGCGATGAGTGTTCCGACGAGTGCGAGGAGCTCGGTGATATGGAAGACTGCGTGTCGGCGTGCCAGGATTGCGCCGAAGCGTGCCGTGAGATGGTAGATGAGCACGCCGATAACGAAGAAGAAGATGAGGAAGAAGAAAACGAGCTCGTCGGCAACGAGCGACTTAACTAGCGGAGAATTGTCGCAACCTCTGTCGCTGAACGTCTGCTGACGCTATTCCTCGTCGCCGTCGTTGTCCGATTCGTCATCGATGGCAAGGCGGTCCAGAAAATCCTGCGGTACTGGTTCATCCGTCCCCAGCACCCGATCCGGCGCGATATCGCTGCCTGCTTCGACCTCTGTGTCACGGCCTGCGCTGGCGCGCTCGCCGGTACCACCAGAGTCGCTGTCGCTGTCGAGATTTGCGTCGCCAACGTCACGGCCCGCGCCGGGCGCGTGGGCAACGTCCTCTGCAGCTATCGTGTCCAGGTTGAGAATGTCTGCATCGCGCTCGTAGATGCCTGGGCCTTGCATGTCGCTGCCACTATCCGACGTGTCGCTCGGGCCAAGTGCGCTGGTGCCATGGCCTTTACCAGCCACCGGCGGTGTCGCACCGCTCAAATCAAGAGTGCTATCCGGCATTACGTCTCCCGTTTTTCATTTCAGCTATTGGAAGACCAGCAAATGCCATGCGTATCAGGCTTGATGGTGCAAACGCAGCTGAATACACGGGCGCGTGGCGTCTGCGCCCACTCGCAACTCGCCGTTGTGCAGCGCCGCCACCAACGTGCTGATACGTAAATCCAGCAATGCAGCTTCCGACCAATCGGGCTCGTACACAGATCCCGAAATCGACAGTTCGTAATGCCCCTCGTCGATTGCGCTGCTGAGTTCGATCGTCGATGCTTCGCGGGCACGGCGTGCGACGGTAGCCAGCAGGCGGTACATCAGCCGCACCAGCCGGCGGAGGTCACCGTCTACGGGGACGTCGGCGCCAGCCAATCTGGATTGCAACAACACGCCATGCAACGTAAGCAAGTTGCCGAGACGCTCGACAGAGTGCTTGATGAGGTCGTCGAGTCGCAGCGGCACAATCTGCAGTTGCAACGCACCCAATATGGCGCGTCCGTCGTCGACGAACTCTTCCAGCAGTTGCGTTTGATCCCGCGAATTGCGAGCAATGACATCAGCAATGTGTTTGGCCCGCTCGGCGTCGAGTCCGCCCTTTTGCAATAGGTGAGTCCAACCCAGAATAGTGTTCAGAGGAGTGCGTAGATCGTGATTGAAGCGACCGAGCAGAGCGGTCAATAATTCGGCACGGCCCGCTGAGTCCAGCCGCGTCAGCCAACTCGTTCCGCAACGAAGTTCGCTGTCAGTGTTTGCTACGGTATCCATCGCTGCCAAATGTGCCAGTAACTATGGAGAATCGACGGAGCGTGCGGCAAAACGCGTTCCTAACCCGCATACGGTAACAAGCATGGGCATAACGCTTGCGGGGGAATAGGTCGGGCCGTACGAGTCTTGAGAGACCCGACGCGCGCCGGTTATTAGTGTTTACATAGGAGCACACATATGACGAAGCAGAATCAGCAACAGCCGCAACAAGGTAACCAGCAAAAAAGTGAAGGACAACAGCGAAACGATCCAAGCCAGCAAGGTGGTAAAAATGCTCAGGGCCAGCCGGGAAATAACCCGCGTTCTCAAGGTCAGCCTGGTGCGGCGCGTCAATCAGATCAGGGTTCGGGCGCGCAGCGATCTTCTGGTGATCAGTCGGGCAAGCGCGACAACGAGCAAGAATCGCAGCGTGGCCAGAGCAACCAAGCACAGTCGTCTGCCCAGGACGACGATGACGAATCACCGGAGATGAACCAGGCTGGTGAACAGTCCGACGAGAAAGTCCGTCGCGGCGCGTTGGATACGCAATACGGGACCGATAGTTCGTCGAAAACAAATCAGCAGGGCAATCGGCCGCAGGGAACGTCGGCTTCCGGGTCGGGCAGTTCACCGGCATCCTCCACTGGATCTGATCGCGACTCGATGAGCGGATCTCGAAACAAGAAGTGAGAGCTTCTGCGTGAAAATGGGGACTGACGTCCCCATTTTTACACCGCTCTTGCTAGAGCCGGCTTGTGGATAATTGCTCTGATGTCGGCCACGTTTCGTCTGCGGTTTCATCCAGCTTGTCAGTCGAGGCGCGTGCGAGCCGGCGCGCATCGAACCGCGATGAGTCGATCGACTGCCGGCTGGTGCGGACGGCACGGGATACGGCATAAGCCAAACCACCTAGTACGGCCGCGCGAATTAGTAGTGACATAGCGTGATACTCCTCAAGTGAAATGCCCCGTGGGCATTGATTCATCAACCGACTTTCGCTCTGGAGCAGTGTCTCGAGGCGTATGCCGCGTATAGACCAGCGCGCTGGTATCAAATCCCTGGGCGCGCGCTTTATTCAAAAAGTCTCGTCGCGCAGCTTCGCCGACGCTGGAGTTGCGTGACAGTAGCCACAAATGTTTGCGATCAGCCGCGCCCACGATAGCGGTGCTGTAGTCATCAGCGACATCGATGATGGTGTAATCCGACCAAACAAACGGCACCACGTCGAGTACGGAGCTCGAGTAGGAAATCTTGAAGCGTGATTGCGTGGCATCGTCCGCCAACTTCGCCCGCCCGGTCGAGCGCTTGACGCGGCCATCGGCACGACGCCAAACGCTTAGCAGCTGCAAACCGTCATTGGTCCGACTGTAAGTAGCACGTGCATCCGAAACACCATCTTTGTCAGCCTGATCCGGCAAACGTGCAACCTCGTACCAGTTGCCGACAAAGCGATCGAGGTCAACATGCGCGGCACTTGCCAACGCTTTCTTGGCATTCTTCGCGATCACCGCGGCCACCAGTGCACTGACCGCGGTGAGCGCCTGCGGCCCAAGTGCCGAGATATAAGGTGAGTAGGCACGAAACCACGAGCCAACGCCTTGCCCTCGGATGCGATTGCGCGGCACTTTTCGGCGCGCCTTCAACAACTGCCGCAACAGTATGACGCCGCCAGCGCCGCCAACGATCATTGGTCCCTTGGAGCGCCAATGCGCACGCAGGGCACGGCCAGCATCGGAGGCACGGGCATCCGCCAGATAGACGGCACGCTCAGCCGCCTCGATGCTAGTTTTCAGCGTATCAAGCGCTGCTGCCATGGGTTGCCTTAGCTTGATCAGACGAAGGTGTCTCCGACTGTGGCGCATTGGTCTGTTGAGAACGGGAAAGCGAGCGCCTGGTTGCCCCGAACGTCAAATTTTCAACCATCGAACGAATGCCTCGTACAAGAAAAAATACGCCGACCACGTGCAGCGCAATAGCTGCAACTACCGCAATCGGCCACCAAACGCCCAAGTTGACAGCGCCGACGATCAACGCTCCCACCAAAATCAGCCATGCAGTCACGCCCAACAATGCGGCGCCGACGGCAAACGCCAACATGTACGCCGCAGACCAGGCTGCACGCTTCGCCTCGAGTTCTAGCAAATAGAAACGAGCTGAAAACGCCGCCCGTATTTCCTCGAAAAATTTCGAGAATGTAGGCTTGGTATAGGAATCCTTCAGCGGCGGCAAGCTCCGGTGCGGGATCGGGCCTGCCCGCGGTGGAGCGCTAGATACCGTTCCGGTGCCTCCGCTCAATGTCGAACCCGCCTCGGCGGGCGCAGGCGGGCGCGCGCCGGATCCGGCGCGCGCGATTGGTTCCTGTACGGTATCCACCGTGTGCGTCGGCTGAAGGATCACGCCAAGGCGGTTAGCGTGACAACTTGCCGATCAACAACCCTGCAACGAGCGCGATGCCAACCACAGCGAGCGGGTGGGCGCGGATTTGATCGCGAGCCGATTCTGCCCATTCTTCTTCCATCGCCATGAAGTCGTCATACTTGGCGTACAACGTGTCCTGCGCATCGGCAGCAGCCGTGCGGGCACGATCCATCATCGGCGCGGCCTTTGATGCCAGACGGTCGACGGTATCGTGTGCGCCCTGCGCGACGCGATCCACAGTGCTGTGCGCACGGTCCGCTGTCTGAGCCGGATTCATCTTGCTGCTGCCCATCGTTCCCGGTGTTCCCATCGCGCCCAGGTTGCCGGTGTTCGGATTGGTGGTTTCCATTTTTTCTCCTCGATTGAATCGATAAAATTCGTGTGTAGAGGCGGTGCCAAGCGCGATTAAGACTTAGCGGGCAGTACCGCGACGAAACAGATTAACGATCGCCAACAAGATAACGGCGCCGATCAGAGACACGACCAGCGCGCCGAAGCTGAAAGCGTCTTGGTTGATTGAAGGCACGCCAAGCAGCGGCGAAATCAGCCATCCACCCAAGGCAGCGCCAATGATGCCTACGACAATGTTGAGAAATATTCCTTGCTGTGCGTCAGTACGCATGATCAGACTGGCCAGCCAGCCAACGACGCCGCCAACGATGAGCCAAATGATGAAATTAATCATTACGTTTTCCTCGAGTTGGTTGGTTAGTTAAATTTCTAATCTTGTGAGGAACAGGGACACGATTCCGCAGAGCCTTCAAAAGCAATCAACATGCCCGTTCTTTCGCTCCATCTCCAAGCTTTCAGCGAGCGCACATTTGCCATTATCTGGCACGTCCTTTGCTTGTTCAGCGTTGCGATTCTCAATCCTGTCGACGGAGCAAATATGAAGGCGCACAAAAAATTGCCCACCTCTAAGTCAGGCCAGGCTGGCAAATCAGGCGTCGGTGGGAATGAGTTCTTGCTAGCACAACTTGGTAAGGGCTGCTGGGTCGTTGGATATCAGGGAAAGATGATCGCTGGTGCAGTGTTGAGTTCGCTGCCGGCGGCGGCCGCTTATGCCTCAGAGCTTGCACACGCATTTGGTAGTCATAATTTTCTGTTGACGGTAGTGGAAGCAGGTCGCCACGTCGTTTAACCGGGGAAAGCAGAACCAGGGTGGCTCGATCGCAAACACGTTCCGCTGTCAGCCAGCTTACAGCTACTGATTTCGGAGCAGGGCCATTGATTTTCACTCACATACCGCAATGTTGCGCTCGTGCAAGCCTGCTCGAGCCGCAGTTCCTTGAGCGTTTTTGATACCCGCCTTGTAAAACAACTCAGGTATTGTTGACGTCCGCGTAAACGGGCGCTGCATTGCGGCAGCACGTGCGCGAAGGGGACGGAAAATGGGTCATGCTTTGATTGTCGACGATGATCCCGATACCGCGGAGATGTTGGCAGCGCTCGTCGCGAGTCAAGGATTTACAGCGGCGACCGCGCGCACTGTGCGTGACGCGCGGCGTCAGCTCGCCACCCACGCCCCCGACGTAGTTTTCCTCGACCTCGTGCTGCCAGACGGCAAAGGTACCGAGCTTTTCGACGACAAGGTGACTTTGGCCGACATTGAAGTTGTTCTAATTACCGGCCACGCAAGTTTGGAGACGTCGATCGAGGCCCTGCGTTTGGGTGCCGCCGACTATTTGATCAAGCCCGTCAGTCCGGGACAAGTGCAAGGAATTCTTGAACGCGTGATGCGACCAGGCGAACTGCAGGCCGAGATTTCGGATCTGCATCACCAGCTAGATCGCAGCGGGCGCTTTGGCGAGCTGTGGGGCGCTTCGTCGGCAATGAAGCGGGTGTACGAGCAGGTTTCTCGTGTTGCAACCACTGCGGTGACGGTTCTGGTGCAAGGTGAGAGCGGAACCGGTAAAGAGCTGGTTGCGCAATCAATCCATTCCCTGAGCCGCCGCCGTAGTCGTCCGTTTCTAGCCATAAATTGCGGCGCGATTTCGCCTCACCTGATGGAAAGCGAAATCTTCGGGCATGAAAAAGGAAGTTTTACCGGCGCCAATCGACAACATCTCGGGTTTTTCGAGCGCGCTCATGGCGGCACGCTGTTCCTCGACGAAGTAACCGAAATGCCGGCCGATTTGCAGGTCAAACTGCTGCGTGTTCTCGAGACCGGCACCTTCAACCGGGTCGGATCGACTGAAACCCAGCGCGCCGATGTTCGGGTGCTGGGGGCCACCAATCGAGTGCCCGAGCGCGCGGTGGCCGAGGGCAAATTGCGCGAGGACCTGCTGTACCGGTTAAACGTCTTTCCGATTCGCCTGCCACCCTTGCGCGACCGCAAGGATGACATCGCCTTGCTTGCAGATCATTTTCTCGCGGAGATTTGCAAGGACGAAGGCAAGGAAAAACGGTTTAGCAAAAGTGCGTACGCGCGTATGAACGAGTACGAGTGGCCCGGCAACGTGCGTGAACTGCGCAATGTCGTGCAGCGTGCGTTCGTAATGGCCTCCGGTGCCACCATCAACGATGAGTGGCTCGAGTTGCAACCCGGGCGAACTTCACCGCGCGAAGCCGGAGCGCTGCTGCCGATCCGAATCGGTACGACGTTAGCGGAAGTTGAGCGTTCGTTGATCTTGGCGACGCTCGAACACTTCGACGGTCACAAGGAACGCACCGCGGCCGCCCTCGGAGTCAGTCTTAAAACGCTCTACAACCGATTAAAAGAGTACGGCGCCGAAGGCGATCCGCCGCCGAAAGAGCGGCGAGCTGCCTGATCGGTCCGCGGGCACATTGATTGCCCAATCTGCAGGCCTCCTTGCGCCGGACGATGTCCATGGGCGTAAGGGCAGAGGGCCCGTCGACATGCGAGCAAGGGCTCAACACTAACTTTACGAGGAGCCAACATGCATAAAGCTGCACGTCAAACATATAAGGCGGCAATTGTGTCTGCCATCGCCGTGATTGCTCTCGGCGCTTGCAGTCGTAGTGAGCGTCAAGAAGTTCGCACCGAGGCGAAGCAGGCAACCAACACGGCGGCAAACGTGGTTGACAACGCTGCACTCACGACCAAGGTAAAAGCGGCGTTGCTGGCCGATGAGATGGTCAAGGGCACGCAAATAAACGTCGATTCCAACGCGGGTGTGGTCACCCTAAACGGCGCGGTTGATTCCGCTACTCACATGCAGCGCGCTGAGCAAGTCACGCGTGGCGTAAGTGGTGTTACGCGGGTTCAGAATAATTTGACAGCGAGTGCGACGACGGCACCTTCAACGATGTCGACCACCCCGCCGGCCAGTACTACAACACCGCCGTCAAGCATGACAACGCCGACCGACACCAAGCGCGGTACTGGTACCAGCAAGCCGTAAACGGTATTCAGGCAGTCCAACGGTGGCTAACCTGGGGGTAGCCATGTTTTTGATTCAGCATTGGAGCGCGCACAGCCAACGATCAAACGAAGGACAAGGGCAAGGTTCAGGGCGAAGGCGACTATGCGGCGGCCCGCCGCTACAACGAAGCGATTCGCGATTTTGTCGACGACCACGATGGCAACGAAGCGGCACGCGATGCAGAGCCGCAAAGTAGCGGCGAAGAAAAACAGCTTGAGCGCGCAGAGCAGCAGGGCCATGATCGCGCCAAGAAGAAGATCCATTGCTTGACCGTCCGGAAGATATCGAGAGGACCGGAAAAAAATTAGCGGCTTCGATCGCCTTGGCGGTGGGTGTGCATGCACCGCCTCGCGGTCCGCGTCTGTCTCCGCGCGCGTGGCTGTTTCGACGCTTCCCCCCAGCCGGCGCCCAATTATCCCGTGAGCAATGAGCAAGGCATTCGTTAAGGAATCGGAAGATCAGGACGACGACGATCTCGAGGTGCCTCAGATCGTTGGAGTCCGCAATTACATTACCCCTGCGGGGTACCGCCGGCTCAAGGATGAGTTGCTGCAATTGCTCAACAGCGACAGGCCGGAAGTGGTGCGGACGGTATCTTGGGCCGCGTCCAACGGGGATCGCTCTGAAAATGGCGACTACATTTATGGCAAGAAGCGCTTGCGCGAGATCGACAGGCGAATCCGTTTCCTGACCAAACGTCTCGACGTGGCCGAGATCGTTGATCCCGACAAGCGTGACGCAACGGATCAAATTTTTTTCGGAGCGACGGTGCTGTATGCGCTGGCAGGCGGGGCTGAGAATCGCGTCACTATCGTTGGCATCGACGAAGTCGACCCGGCGCGCGGATACGTGAGCTGGATCTCGCCCATTGCCGTCGCGTTGCTGAAAGCGCATGTAGGCGACAACGTCACGTTGCGCACTCCCGCTGGAAACGAAACGCTGGAAGTACTCGACGTCAGTTACGCAGGGTCGTGAGCATGCAGGCGGCTGTGGCTGGCGGGCGCGCCGCCGCGCGGCCGAACAATCTGCCGCATGTTTTTCACGCGTCGTAACGCGCGCATGACGCGCGCCAGATGCGCGCGATCATGCACTTGAATCTTGAAGTGAATCAGTGCGAGCTGCGCGTCCTCATCCTCCAGGTGCACGTTCAGAATATTTGAATCGGCTTCCGCAATGGCCACTGCGATTCGCCCCAGTACGCCACGCTCGTTCAATGCGCTAACGTCGATCCCAACCGTGAAATTACCTGCGGTGTCTTTAGCCCACTGCAGTTCGATCCACCGCTCCGGATCCGCACGCCGCGCCCTTTGCGCATGCAGGCAATCGCCCTGATGCACTGTCAGGCCTTGGCCCTTGCGGATATTCCCGACGATTGCATCATCCGGAATCGGATGGCAACAGCTTGCCATTTGCACCGCCATGCCCTCGGTGCCGCGCACGACGACCGGAACCGTTGACGCCTGTACCAGCGGACTTGCGCTTTGCGTGGTCTCCATGTCGCCGGAGCCAAGCGCGAGCTGGCGCGCCACCACCGCCGGTAGCCGGCGGCCCAGACCGATATCCGCCAATAAATCCTCGCGCGTGTTGGTATCGGACTGCTTGACGACCTCGCTCCACTGCTCCTCCGTAACGTCGGCGAGCGCCAGGTTAAACGGCTCCGCTGCTTGCGCCAGTAACTGTTCGCCAAGCTCCACGGATTCGCCGAACTTCATCGTGCGCAGGAAATGACGGATCTCCGAACGGGCCTTGCCGGTTCGGACGAACGAAACCCACGCCGGATTTGGTTTCGCTTCAGGGCCAGTGACGATCTCGACCATATCGCCGTTTTTTAACTGCGTACGCAGCGGCGCAATCTCGTTGTTGATGCGCGCCGCCACTGTCTTGTTGCCGACGTCGGTATGAATGCTATAGGCGAAATCGACTGGCGTTGCGTCGCGCGGCAACGCAACGATACGGCCCTTGGGAGTGAAGATATAAACCTTGTCTGGAAACAGATCGACCTTGATGTGCTCCAGAAACTCGCTCGAATCTCCGGTTTGGCGCTGAATCTCTAGCAGCGACTGCAGCCATTGATGCGTGCGTGATTGCAGCTCCGACAGATCGGAGTCGTCGTCCTTGTACAGCCAGTGCGCCGCTACACCGGTTTCCGCCACGTGGTGCATGTCGTTGGTGCGAATCTGAAACTCAACCGGTGTGCCGTACGGTCCGATCAGCGTGGTGTGCAAAGACTGATAACCGTTGACTTTCGGAATCGCGATGTAGTCCTTGAATTTGCCGGGCACTGGCTTGTAAAGACGGTGCAGCGTACCGAGGGCCAGGTAACACTGCGCCGGCGTGTCGATCACGACGCGAAAACCGTAGATATCGAGTACCTGCGAAAACGAGAGCTGTTTATCGGCCATTTTTCGGTAGATACCGTAGACCGTTTTCTCGCGTCCCTGCACCTCCGCGCGTAGTTTTGCGTCCGCCAGCGACTTGCGCACGGCCAGCATCATTTTGCTCAGCACTTCGCGCCGATTGCCGCGCGCCGCCAGCACGGCTCGATTGAGCACTTGATAGCGCAGCGGATACAAATGTTGAAAGCTCAACTCCTCCAACTCGCGAAACAAGGTGTTCAAGCCCAGCCGATGCGCGATCGGCGCGTAAATTTCGAGCGTCTCGCGCGCGATGCGCCGCCGGCGTTCGGTATCGACCGCCTCAAGTGTGCGCATGTTGTGCAGCCGGTCGGCTAGCTTGATCAGCATGACGCGGACATCGCGCGCCATCGCGAGCAGCATCTTGCGAAAATTTTCGGCCTGCGCCTGTTCGGTTGAAGAAAACTGAAGTCGATCGAGTTTGGAAACCCCATCGACCAGGTCGGCAACAGTCGACCCGAAGCGCTCGATCAGCTGTGATTGCGCAACTCCGCAATCCTCGATGACGTCGTGCAACAGTGCCGCCTGAATTGCCGCACCGTCGAGCCGCCATTCAGTAAGGATTTCGGCGACTGCGAGCGGATGCGTGATATAGGGGGCGCCGCTACGCCTGAATTGACCTAGATGCGCTTCGTCGGAGAAACGAAATGCCTCTTTAATTTTCTGAACATCGGCCGACGGCAAGTATTTCTTGACGCGGTCGGTCAGGGTAGCGACGGTTGCTACCGCACTCGCAATCTCGACATTGGGTTCTGAGCGCCAAACGGCTTTCTTGAATGCCTGGGCCGCACGGCGCGCGAAACCGGGCGCTGCCGGCTCAGCGGCGTCTGATGCAGCAGGAGGGTCTTGTGAATCCATCAGCGCAGACCGGCGAGTTCGAGGCCGGCGAAACTGAAGTCAAAGCCGCTGCGCAAGTCTGGGCGCAGTCTCTACGTCGGAACTTTGCGCAACATTTCGATGCCAACCTTGCACTGCGCGATTTCGCGCAGTGCAGCTACCGGCGGCTTGTCGCGCGTATCAATTTTTGGCGTGTGACCCTGCGCAAGCTGGCGCGCGCGATAAGCGGCGGCGAGGCACAGCTGGAAGCGATTCGGAATCTGTTTCAGACAATCTTCTACGGTGATGCGGGCCATGGCGGTACCTCAATGAGCATTCGCGCCAGTTTAACCGAGGCAGGCGCCCTCTGCCGTTATCCGGCAATCCCTAATTGCGTGAAAAGCGCGTGGTGACGAACCGCTTGAGTGGCGTAACGCAGCCGGGTAGCCGCGACGATGGCCACCAGTTGCGATAGGGCGAGATCGAAATCCTGGTTGATGATCACGTAATCGAACTCGGGCGCGTGCGCAATCTCGCTGCCGGCCGACAGCAGGCGCCGGGCGATGACGGCAGGCGAATCCTGGCCGCGCTTTTTCAGCCGCGCTTCCAGCGCGTCGATCGACGGCGGCAAGATAAAAATTCCGACGGCGTGCGCAAATTGACTGTTGACTTGCCGCGCTCCCTGCCAGTCAATTTCGAGCAGCACGTCGATACCAGCGCGTACGCGCTCCTCGATCCATGCGCGCGACGTCGAGTAGTAGTTGCCGTGAACCTCGGCACTTTCGATGAACTCGCCGGCCGCGCGCCGCTGCTTGAATTCCTCGACGTCGACAAAGTGGTACTCGCGCGCACTTTGTTCGCCCGGCCGTGGTGCACGCGTCGTAAAAGAAACCGATAACTGCATGTTGGCTTCGCGCGCCAGCAAAGCGTTGACCAACGTGGACTTGCCGGCACCCGAGGGTGCCACGACCATGAACACGTTGCCGGCATGATGACCATCGAGCGGCCCGAGCGAAGAACTGTCGGTCACTGTCCGCGTCATTCTAGGTTTTGAATCTGTTCCCGCATCTGCTCGATCAGGATCTTGAGCTCGACCGATGCATGGGTCATCTCTATTGCCGCTGCCTTGGAGCCAAGTGTATTGGCTTCGCGATTGAGCTCCTGCATCAGAAAGTCGAGCCTGCGTCCTACCGCACCGCCATTGGCAAGCACCCGCCGCACTTCCGCAACGTGCGTGCAAAGCCGCTTGATTTCTTCATCGACATCCATTTTTAGCGCGTATAGCGTGACTTCCTGTCGAATTCGCTCCGATATTTCCTCCCGCGAAAGGCTTGCTGCGGTTGACAAGGCGGGCCCCAATGCTTTTTCAAGCCGTTCATAGAGCTTGCGCTCGACCGCGGACACCAAATCAGGGATACGCGTTGTCAGCTGCGCGGCGATCTGCTCGACTTGCCGGCACTGGGCCAGCAGCGCGGTGCTCAACGCCGCACCTTCTCGACGCCTTGATTGATCGAGCGCGGACAGTGCCTCGGACAGCGTCGCCAGTACTTGCGTGCGCAACGCGTCAGGCTCGGCGCCTGGCGTCTCAACCACGCCAGGCCAGTTGAGAACATCAGCGGTACTGATAGGAGCGACCGCGGGCAATGAGCGGACAACTTGACGGGCGAGATCAGCGAGCTGCGCCAATGCATCAGGATTGAGCAGCGGCTTGGCTTCTCCCGCGCCGCGCGCGACCGAGACACGGCATTCGACCTTGCCACGGGCAAGGTGCGCGGCGATGGCTTCCCGCACAGCCCCTTCGGTGCCGCGCAGATCGTCGGGCATCTTTAACGACAAATCCAGAAAACGTGAATTGACCGAACGTAATTCGAGTGTCAAACGGCCTAGCGCGGTCGGGCACGCAGCGCTGGCGAAGCCGGTCATGCTGGCGACGGCCTTCATTCTCGCGTCAGGGAAAACCGATCACCAACAGCCGCCAAAAAATATTAACGATCGCAAAGTATCAAGTGGCATTTCGAAGCTTTAAGGCAAAAAAGCACCTTATTGTTGTTACGGCTTTGCGAAACCTTTTGGATAGAATCGTCGCGGTTCCCACGATGCCATTCCAATGCCGGCTCAGAACAACGCATCATTACCTGAAAGCCTGGAGGTCGGCGGGTATCGCATTGTAAAGAAGATATCGTCGGGAGGATTCTCGATTGTGTATCTGGCGACCGACGAACAGGGCAACTCGGTCGCAATCAAGGAGTACATGCCCGCCTCGCTCGCGCAGCGTAAGCCCGGTGAGCTGTCTCCTTACATCGCTCCCGAGAACCTGAATACCTATCGCATCGGTCTGAAGTGCTTTTTTGAGGAAGGCCGCGCGCTGGCAGGTATTTACCACCCGAACATCGTGCGCGTCATCAATTTTTTCCGCGCCAATGAGACGGTGTACATGGTGATGCACTACGAATCGGGCCGCTCGCTGCAGGAGCACGTGCTGCGCAACCGGAACAAGGATCAGAAAGACGTTTTGTCCGAGCGTTTCATCCGGCGCGTGTTTGCGCAGGTCATGAACGGCTTGCGCGAAGTGCATGCGAACCGTTTGCTTCATCTGGACGTGAAGCCGGCGAACGTTTATTTACGAATGGACGGCACACCCATTCTGCTCGACTTCGGCGCTGCCCGGCAGACGCTGCAGCGGGACCTCAGCAAGACCTATCCGATGTACACGCCAGGCTTTGCCGCGCCGGAGCTTTACAAGCGCGACGCCGAGTTGGGTCCCTGGACCGACGTGTATTCGATCGGCTCGTGCGTTTATGCATGCATGTCAGGCATGCCGCCGCAGGAAGCTGATCAACGGCTCAAGGAAGACAAGATGCCGACAGCACTGCGTTCATTCCGCGGCCTCTATTCGAATCAGTTGATCTCAATGGTCGAACGTTGTTTACGGCTCAATTCGCTGGAACGCCCTCAAACCGTGTTTGCGGTGCAGAAAGAGCTGCTGCAAAACGTCCCCGAGCGGCCTGAGTTCTCGATGGTCGAGCGTACCGGTGCGCGCTGGCGCAACATGCAGGAGCGCGTTTCTCGCTTCATGAAGGATCACAACATCACCTGGTTTTGACAAAGCGCACAAAAGTGCAAACCTACTTTTGTGCGATCGGTTTGCGAAAGATCGCAGGCAAAGCCGGACAATTTTTTGAGGTTAAAGGCGACAAGAACGCGGCACACTGGGCCTCGCTCAGTTAAGTCTTTGCATCGATCGTTTCCATGCGTTTCTCCGTTTACCAGGAAAGCAAGAAGGGCGGCCGGCGTATCAATCAGGACCGCATGGGGTACCTGTACACGCGCGATTCGCTGTTGATGCTGGTGGCCGATGGCATGGGCGGTCATGCGCGCGGCGAAGTAGCGTCGCAGCTGACGCTGCAGACGCTGGCCTCGATTTACCAACGCGACGCCAAACCGCTGCTGGCCGATCCGGTGCGATTTCTCGAAGATTCGGTGCTCGCGGCCCATCGCGAGCTGCATCGGTATCGTGCCGAGCACAGCTTGCCCGAAGCGCCGCGCACCACTTTGGTGGCCTGCATCATCCAGCAGGGCGTGGCGATCTGGGCGCACGTGGGTGATTCGCGTCTGTACATGATTCGCGGCGGCCGAATTCTTGAGCGCACGATCGATCATTCGCGCGTGCATCACCTGGTGCAGTCGGGGCTGATTCGCCCGGAAGACGCAAAAGATCATCCCGAGCGCAATCGCATCTTTAACTGCATCGGTGCCTATGTAGCGCCCACGGTCGAAATCAGCCGCCCGGTGGCTCTGCGCAACGGCGACACTCTGCTGCTCTGTTCCGATGGACTATGGGGTACGCTGAACGATCGCCAAGTGGCCGACGCGTTCATCGGCAAGACGGTGATGCGTGCCGTGCCCGAGCTGATGGAAATGGCGCTCGAGCTGGGAGGGCCGGAGTCCGACAACGTTACTGGCGTCGCGATGACGTGGGCCGGCACCGAGTCGATGGAGATGGTGCCGCCAAGCGAATCGCCGGTCTCGACGCTGCTGATTCCGGAAGGCACGGTTGCTTCGACGATCCAGATGCCGCGCGTGGGTGAGCCGAGCGTCGACGAAGAGCTTTCCGAAGAGCAGATCGACGACGCCGTAGCAGAAATTCAGAAGGCAATTCAGCGCAGCGGCAAACTCGTCGCAAAATAGCGCTTTGCTGATACGGCAGCGATGGCTGCCCCAATCCAGATGCAACTTGTTGAACGCCCGAGCGGCCGTCGTCCCGATCAGCTGCGTGAAGTCCGGCTGCTCCGCAGTTTCACCAAGCATGCGGAAGGTTCGGTGCTGGTCGAGTTCGGCGACACGCGCGTCATTTGCACTGCCAGCATCGAAGAGCGCGTCCCCGCATTTTTAAAAGGCAAGGGCGAAGGGTGGTTGACTGCCGAGTACGGCATGTTGCCACGCGCGACTCACACACGTTCGGATCGCGAAGCCGCGCGTGGCAAGCAGGGCGGCCGCACGCAGGAGATACAGCGGTTGATCGGTCGCAGCCTGCGTGCGGTGTTCGATCTCGCCGCGCTGGGTGAGCGCACGTTGCACATCGATTGCGACGTGATCCAGGCCGATGGCGGCACGCGAACGGCCTCGATCACGGGCGGTTTTGTGGCCGCTTACGATGCGTGCCGGTGGTTGCGTGCACGCGGCATGGCCGGTGACGTACCGGCATCTGACTTTGTCGCCGCGGTGTCGGTCGGTTTGTATCGCGGGTTGCCGGTGCTCGACCTGGATTACGTTGAAGACTCGGGGTGCGATACCGACATGAATGTCGTGATGACCGGCAGTGGCGGCTTCGTCGAGGTGCAGGGCACGGCAGAGGGCGCGCCATTTACCGGGCAACAGATGGAGTCGATGCTGCAGCTTGCTACCGCGGGGATTCGCTCGCTAGTTGTGGCACAGAAGCACGCGCTCGAGTTGTGACCGCGCGCCGTATCGTCATTGCCTCGAACAACCCCGGCAAGTTGCGAGAACTGACAGCGCTGCTGTCCGATAGCGCGTATCAAATCGTTCCCCAGCAAGAGCTTGGTGTCGAAGCGGCCGCTGAGCCGCATTCAACGTTTGTCGAAAATGCGCTTGCCAAGGCGCGGCACGCGGCGGTCGCGACCGCCTTGCCGGCGCTGGCTGACGATTCTGGTTTATGCGTTGATGTCTTGCACGGTGCCCCAGGCGTCCTGTCGGCGCGCTTTGCGGGCGAGCCGGGAGACGACGAGCGCAA
>Ga0136638_10000034_pt1 | contig 18880 bp, 15 predicted proteins | sample AntDrymUQ8582206_2_FD_104671 | JGI IMG/M metagenome (GOLD analysis project Ga0136638, IMG submission 104671) | Polar desert sand microbial communities from Dry Valleys, Antarctica - metaG UQ858 (22.06) | ecosystem: Environmental > Terrestrial > Soil > Desert | place: Antarctica: Dry Valley...
CCGAGTGTCCAGACGTGCACGTAGTCTTCCTGCCCCTTGATCAGGCCGGACATATACGGCGAGTTGCAGGTTTCGTCTGCGCGCGCGACGCCGCACAAAGCCGTTAATACCAGCGCTGCAAAGAGACCCTGCAGTAATTGAAGGCTCAGCGTGGATGCAGTTTTCATGCTTTCCCCAGTCGACAGTGCGAAAGCGCACGGTACACGTTATGCCGTTTGAGCCGCGCCGACGAACCCTACGCCAGTAAGCGCATGCGGCGGTCGGCGCCGCGCGTCGACTTCGCCTAAACTTCGGATGTCCTTCGCTGCGGCTCCCGCGGCTTTCCCCAACTGAACGATGTCTGCACCGACCGCAACGGCGGGCAAAGCGATTCGCATTCGCGGCGCCCGCCAAAATAATCTGCGCAATCTCGATATCGACATTCCGACCGGTGAGTTGGTGGTCGTCACCGGCGTGTCGGGTTCGGGCAAGAGCTCGCTCGTATTCGACACCCTGTACGCCGAAGGACAGCGACGGTACGTCGAAACTTTTTCGCCGTACGCACGCCAGTTTCTGGATCGGATGGACCGTCCTGCGGTCGATCGCATTGACGGCGTGCCGCCCGCAATCGCGATCGATCAAACCAATCCGGTACGTACCTCGCGCAGCACGGTCGGCACCATGACCGAGTTGAACGACCACTTGAAGCTGCTGTTTGCGCGCGGCGGGACGCTCTTCTGTCGCAGCTGCGCACGTCGTGTGCGGCGCGACAACGCCGACAGCGTCTACGTTGATCTGATCGAGCGCGCGCGTGCCGCCGGAGATCCACAGGTCGTCGTCACCTTCGCCGTTACCGTCCCAAAAAATTTCGGCGAGGAAGAAGTCCGCGCCCATCTGGTAGCGCAGGGCTACACGCGCATTCATCGCGAGCGCGCGGCAGGCGCCGGCAAAGTGCTGGACGTTGTCGCGGACCGCTTTCGCGTCTCGACGACCGAGCGCTCGCGCGCGATTGAATCGATCGAGCGCGCGCTGCGGCTTGGCAGCGGACGCGTCGACGTGCACTTTGCCGAACCTGCAGCGGCTGCGGCGCCCTGGCGCTACAGCAACGACCTGCACTGCGCAGATTGCGACACTCGCTATGAAACCCCGCACCCGAGTACGTTCTCTTTTAATTCGCCGCTCGGCGCCTGCGAGACGTGCCGCGGCTTTGGACGCGTCATCGGTGTCGACTACGGCCTGGTCGTCCCGGACGAGCGCAAGACTCTGCGCGGCGGTGCAATCAAACCGTTCCAGTCCAAATCATTTATCGAGAGCCAGCGCGATCTCGAAAAGTCCGCCGCGCAGGATGGCATTCCGCTCGATGTGCCGTACCGCGATCTGACGCCCGAGCAACGCCACTGGGTGATCGAGGGTGGCGTCGGCTGGAAGAGCTGGAAAAAATCATGGCCCGGTGTCTGGTACGGCATCAAACGGTTCTTCGCGTGGCTTGAGAGCAAGGCGTACAAGATGCACATTCGCGTGCTGCTGTCGCGCTACCGCTCGTACACACCGTGCCCGGTATGCGAAGGCGCGCGATTAAAAGCAGACGCACTGTTATGGCGTGTCGGAGGCAATGACGAGGCGAACGCTGCCCTCGACAGCGACGGTAAATACGTTCGATACAAGCCGGTCGGCGCGACGTGGAACGAAGCTGATCTAACCGCGCTCCCTGGCTTGTCGATCCACGAACTGATGATGCTGCCGATCGAGCGCGTCAAACGCTTCTTCGATCTGGTTCAGCTGCCGGCTCCGCTCGATCAAGCGAGCGAGATGCTGCTCGACGAACTGCGCGCGCGTCTCAAGTTTCTGGTCGACGTCGGCGTCGGTTATCTGACGCTCGATCGGCAGAGCCGCACGCTATCGGGCGGCGAGGTGCAGCGGATCAACCTGACGACCGCGCTCGGCACTTCGCTGGTCAACACGTTGTTCGTCCTCGATGAGCCGTCGATCGGCCTGCATCCGCGCGATATGCACCGCGTGGTCGAGGTCATGCATCGGTTGCGCAACGCCGGCAATTCCCTGGTGGTCGTCGAGCACGATCCGCAGGTGATGCTTGCGGCCGACCGCGTGCTCGACATGGGGCCCGGTCCCGGTGAACGCGGCGGCGAGATCGTATTCAACGGAACGCCCGACGAGCTTCGACAATCATCGACACTGACCGGCCGCTATCTCGGCGGGCGCTTGCACGTCGACGCCGTGCGGCCGCTGGCGATTGCCGGCAATACCTCGAAGCTGATCTTGCAGGGCGTATGTGAACACAATTTGAAGGCGATTGACGTTGAGATTCCGCTGAAGCGCCTGGTGTGCGTCACCGGCGTATCGGGCAGCGGCAAGTCGACATTGATGCAGGACGTGTTGTATCCGGCTTTGGCAAAGGCAAAAGGAAGGTCCACCGAGACACCTGGCGCGTATGACCGCATCCTCGGCGAGGACTGGCTCGACGATGTTGCGTTCGTAGATCAATCGCCGATTGGCAGAACGACGCGCTCGAATCCGGCCAGTTACGTCGGCGCTTTCGATTGCGTGCGCGCGATCTTTGCCAGAGCGCGGCTCGCGAAGGAGCGCAACTACACGGCGGGAACGTTTTCATTCAACTCGGGCGACGGCCGCTGTGCGACGTGCGGCGGCAACGGTTTCGAACACGTCGAGATGCAGTTCTTGTCGGACGTCTACTTGCGCTGCCCGGATTGCGACGGCACGCGCTTTCGTCCCGAGACCCTCGAAGTCACCATCGAGCGGCACCACCGGGCCGTCAACATCGCCGAGGTGCTTGCGATGACGGTCAGCGAAGCGCTCGAATTCTTCAGCGCTGATGCCGAAATCGCGCGCGTGCTGGCGCCACTATCCGATGTCGGCCTCGAATACGTCAAGCTAGGTCAACCGGTGCCAACGTTGTCGGGCGGTGAAGCGCAGCGCCTGAAACTCGCGGGCTTTCTTGCAACGGCCACCAAGGGCAGACCGCCGACGCGCGGCACACTGTTTTTATTCGACGAGCCGACCACCGGCCTGCACTTCGACGACGTTGCGAAGCTGATGCGCGCGTTCCGCAAGCTGCTCGCGGTCGGTCACTCGGTCATCGTCATCGAACACAATCTCGACATCATTTCGGCGGCCGACTGGCTGATCGACCTGGGCCCCGAAGGCGGCGACGGCGGTGGAGAAATCGTCGCCACCGGTACACCGGATCAGGTGATCGCGAACCCAAACTCGCACACGGGGCGCGAACTAGGGAGGTATCGCGACGCGCTGGCGAATCAGGCGCCACGGTTCAATGAACCGCCCGCCAAGTTCACGTTGGGGTCTGACCCCAGTACTCAGAATGGAAGACGTTCTACGAAGTCGGGGTCAAACCTTGGCTCTAATTCGATTCGCATCCTTAACGCACGCGAGCACAACTTAAAGTCGATCGATGTCGAGATTCCGCGCGACACGTTCACGGTGATCACCGGCGTTTCGGGCTCCGGCAAATCAACCCTGGCGTTCGACATCCTGTTCAACGAAGGGCAGCGGCGCTATCTCGAATCGTTGAACGCCTACGCGCGCTCCATCGTGCAGCCGGCGGGCCGGCCCGACGTCGATGCGATTTACGGCATCCCGCCGACGGTGGCCATAGAGCAGCGCACTTCGCGCGGCGGCCGCAAGTCAACGGTCGCAACGTTGACCGAGATCTACCACTTCCTGCGCCTGCTGTACGTCAAGCTTGGCGTTCAGCACTGTCCCGCTTGCCGCGTGCCGGTCACGCCGCAATCGTTCGACACGATCGTCGCACAGGCAATGCGCGAATTAAAGGGTCTGCACATCGGCGTGCTGGCGCCGCTGGTAGTAAATCGCAAAGGCGTTTACACCGATCTCGCCAAGTGGGCGGCAGGGCGCGGGCACACACACCTGCGCGTAGACGGTCATTTCTTGCCAACCGCGAAGTTTCCGCGCATCGAACGATTCAAGGAGCACACGATTGAACTGCCGATCGCGGACTTCATCGTGCAGGCTGACAATGAAGACAGGCTGCGTGGCGCGATCGCAACCGCGCTCGAGCACGGCCACGGAGTCGTTACGATCGCGTGGCCGCTCGAGAAGTTGAAAGATGCGATCGATGGCGGCGCCTCGACTGCGTCGCTGCAGCAAAAAAGTTTTTCGACCAAGCGCGCGTGTCCGTCGTGCGGCACCTCGTTTCCCGAAGCCGATCCGCGCTTGTTCTCGTACAACTCCAAGCACGGCTGGTGTAGGGGCTGCTTTGGTACCGGCCTTTCCCTTGCGGGTTTCGATGCCGAGCAAAGCGGCGAAGAAGTCTGGTGGAACGCCTGGTACGAAGGTGAAACAGCGCCGTGTGAAAGCTGCGACGGCAAGCGCCTCAACCCGATCGCGCTGGCGGTGACATTCGCCGGCCAGTCGATCGCCGATCTTGCAGAACTTCCCGTTGCCGACGCCGGTGAATTTTTCAATCGCCTGACGCTGAGCGGACGCGAAGCAGAAATAGCGCGCGATGCGCTGGCAGAGATCCGCTCGCGCCTGTCATTCCTGGAGGAAGTCGGCCTCGGTTATCTCGCCCTTGGGCGCGCTGCGCCAACACTCTCGGGCGGTGAAGCGCAACGCATCCGGCTCGCAGCGCAGCTTGGATCCAATCTGCAAGGCGTTGCCTACATTCTCGACGAGCCGACGATTGGGCTGCATCCGCGTGACAACCGAATTCTGTTAAACGCGCTCGAGAAGCTCGAGGCCAAGGGCAACACACTGGTTGTCGTCGAACACGACGAGGACACCATCCGACGCGCCAAGCATTTGATCGATATCGGCCCGGCAGCCGGAGTGCGCGGCGGCCGCGTCGTCGCGCAGGGAACCGTCGAAGACTTGATGGATGCGCCCGAGTCGACCACCGGCAGATTGTTGCGCACGCCGCTGCAACACCCGCTACACCCGCGCCGCACGGTCGATGATGCAAGTGCAAGGCTCACGGTCCGCGGCGCCCGCCGCCACAATTTGCGTGGCATCGACGCAGCGTTTCCGCTCGAGCGCCTCACGGTCGTCACCGGCGTTTCGGGCAGCGGCAAGTCCACGCTCGCGCGCGACGTGTTGCTTGCGAATCTGCAAACCGTCGTCGGCCAGCGTAATGCGAAGGAAGCATGGGTGGGATGCGTTGCCATCGACGGCTGGCGCGAGCTCGACCGAGTGCTCGAAGTCGATCAGACGCCGATCGGCAAAACGCCGCGCTCCTGCCCGGCGACCTACGTCGGTTTCTGGGACGCAATTCGCAGGCTTTATGCCGACACGCTCGAGGCGCGTACCCGTGGCTATTCGGCGAGCCGCTTCTCGTTCAACACCAAGGGCGGACGCTGTGATGCGTGCGAAGGTCAGGGCGTGCGCACGATCGAGATGAGTTTTTTACCCGACGTCAAAGTGTTGTGCGACGTGTGCGCAGGTGCCCGTTTTAACGAAGACACACTTGCGATCAAGTGGCGCGACAAGTCGATTGGCGAAGTGTTGCAGATGGAGATCGATGAAGCGGTCGATTTCTTTGCGGTTCACCGCTCGATCTCGCATTGTCTGCGGCTGCTGCGCGACGTCGGCCTCGGGTACCTGACGCTCGGCCAGCCGTCGCCCACTCTCTCAGGTGGCGAGGCACAGCGCATCAAGCTGGTGGCCGAGTTGTCGAAGGTGCGAGACGATCTGACGCGCCGCGGTCAGCTGGCGCCCAGAACGCTCTATGTACTCGATGAACCCACGGTGGGCCTGCATATGGCCGACGTCGAGAAACTGATTCACGTATTGCACCGGCTGGTCGACGGCGGCAATACGGTCGTCGTGATCGAGCACAATCTCGACATCATCGCCGAAGCCGACTGGATTTTCGACCTCGGTCCAGAGGGCGGCGCGGGTGGCGGCCGTATCGTTGCGCAATGCGCGCCGGCCGAGTTGCGCTTGAAGCCAACACCGACCGGGCAAGCGCTGCTGGAATTTCATCAACGACTGCAGCCAGCGGTGAAAAGCGCGTTAGCGGGGTTAGTGAGCGGTAGCAGCGGATACCCGCTGGAAAAAATCTGTTCGGTCAGCGCAGCGTCAGCACAATAGGCTGATGGTCGGACGCCTGCGTTTGCTGATCGATGTGCAGCGACTCGACACGCTGCATCACGTCCGGGCTGACGAAAAAGAAATCGCAGTGAAGCTCGCCGTGGTCGCCCATGCGGTTGTATAGGCAGAACGTCGTGGGATACGCCTCACCCGGATGCAGCCGATCCCACGGATTGGCTAGCGCCGGTGGGCCGTCGACAAACGGCGCCTGCATTTTTGCGTGCAATGCGCTGTCGTGTTCGAGGTTAAAGTCGCCGCAGATCACGGTGGCCCGCGGCCGCAGCAACGACTGAAAAGGCCCGCCGTCATTCATCGTGATCTCGGCCGCGCGCGCGTGCGCGTCGCCATCGGCATAAATGCTGCGCAGCGCATCGACCTGCGCCGAACGCTGCGCGAGCGAATACCACTCGAGATGATGCGTGATCACGCGCACGTCGCCGCACGGTGCAGCGACGACCGCCTCGATCGCAATGCGCGGCATGCCGGGCGTGCCCGGCTCGGCCGGATACGGCAGGGCCCAACGGTAAACCTGCCGCACCGGAAGCCGCGATAGCAGCATGTTGCCGAACCGGCGCCGCTTGCCGCCTTCGGCAGGCTGATCGACTGCGATCGCGGGAAACGCTGCGTACTCCGGCAGTAAAGACGCGATCTCAGCGAACTGGTCGCGCTCGTCGTTTCCGGCCAGCCGGGGAGCGGGAAAGTTATCCGCCACCTCCTGCACGCACAGAATGTCAAAATCGGCGATATGTTTAGCCTCGGCAACGATGCGCGCCGGATCCACGCGGCCGTCGATACCGCGACACCACTGCACGTTCCAGCTCATGATCTTCACTTGATGCCCGCGCGCATGAACGACTGCACGAACTGCCGCTGGAACAACAGGAACGCAATCAGTAGCGGACCCGCCGAAAGCAGCGTGGCCGCGTTAATGATCGACCAATCGATGCCCTGGTCGGTGGCCGAGAACACCTGCAAGCCGACGGTCACCGGCCGCGACTCTACCGAGTTCGTGATGATCAACGGCCACAGAAAGTTGTTCCAGTGATATGACACCGATACCAGCGCGAACGCGAGATAGGTGGGCCGCGCCAGCGGCACATACACCTTCCACAACGTGGCAAGGGGCGAACAGCCCTCGACACGCGCGGCCTCATCGAGCTCCTTCGGCACGGTCTTGAAGGTCTGTCGCAGCAGGAATATTCCAAAGGCGCTCGCGAAATACGGCAGGCCGATAGCGAGGATCGTGTCCTTGATCCCGAGCGTGGTCATCGTGCGGTAGTTCTCCACCAGCAGGACATCGGGCATCACCATCAGTTGCACGAGCACCAATGCGAAAGCGATATCGCGCCCCGGAAATTCGAATCGCGCAAACGCATACGCTGCGAGTGTGACCAGCACCAGTTGCGCTGCGAGGATCATCGTCACCAGGATGACGGTATTGAAGAAGTACCGTGCAAACGGTGCCGCGTGCCACGCTTTTTCGAAGTTCTCGAGCGTCAACGGCGCGCCGAGCGCGAAGCGGGTCGAAAACTCAGCCGGATGGAACGCAGTCCAGAACGCGAACAGCAGCGGCAACACCCAGAGGATGCCGAGCACCCACGCAGCGAATGTTTCGAGCGCCAGCGCGCTGCCCCGGCGCTCGTAGACCGCGGTGGCAGCGCTCACTGGTAATGCACCCTGCGGTCGAGCACGAAGAATTGCAGCAGCGCGGTGGTGGCGAGAATCGCGAGCAATACCATTGTCAACGTCGCTGCATACGACGAGTCCCAAAAACGAAATCCGGTCTCGAAGATGTAGAAGAGCAGCAGCGATGTGGCGTTATCGGGCCCGCCGCGCGTCATCACCACCACATGGTCGACCAGCCGGAACGCGTTGATCACCGCGTTGACAAGCACGAACAGCGTGGTCGGCATCAAAAGCGGAAGCGTCACCCGGCGGAAAAAATGCCAGCGCGACGCGCCCTCGATCGCCGCTGCCTCAGCCAGATACGGCGACATCGATTGCAGCGCCGCGAGATAAAAGATCATGAAAAATCCGGCTTCCTTCCAGACCGTAACGATCATCAGAGCGCCGAGCGCAGTGGATTGGCTGCCGAGCCAGTTGTGAGTCGCAAATCCGAACCCGCGCGCGACCTGTTCGAGCAGGCCATATTCAGGAGTAAAAAAGAACAGCCAGATGTTCGCTACCGCGATCATCGGCAGCACCGTCGGTGTGAAATACGCCAGGCGCAGCAGGCCCCGCCCTGCCAGCCGGCCGTTGACCCACAGTGCCATTGCGAGCGCGATCACGATCGACGCTGGGATCGTGCCGAGCGCGTACCAGAGGTTGTTGGTCAGCGATCGCCAGAAGATCGGGTCGTCGATCAGCACGCGGTAATTGTCGAGCCCGACGAACACCGCGGGCCGCGACGCTTTCGGCGTGGAAAAAAAGCTGTGCCATAGATTCGCAACCGCCGGATAGTGCGTGAACAGCGCGAGCAACGATAACGCCGGCAACAGCATCAGCCAGCCGTAGACCCATTGGGTTGTGCGAGTCATCGGGTCGTCAGCGCAAGCGCAGCATTCGCCCGTCAAGCGAACGCTGCGCTCACCGGCTCGTGATTACTTGTATGTTCGCAACAGCCGCTCGGCCTCGCGCTGCGCGTCCTTCATCGCCTGCTCCGGCGTCTTGGTGCCGGTCAACGCCGCCTGCAGGCCGTCGTTCAGCGCCTTGGTGACGCGCTGGTTGTCGTGAGTCGAAAGTTCCGCCTTTGCATACGGCAGCTGGTCACGGGCCACCGCGGCCGGCGGGAACTCCTGCACATACTTTTTCATCACCGGCGTTTCGAACGCGGCCGGCGTGACGGCGACGTAGCCGGTGTCGATCCCCCACTGGGCCGCGCGCTCAGGCTGCGTAGCCCACTTGACGAACTTCAGCGCCGCCTCGCGCTGCGCCGGCGTCGTCTTCTTGAACAGATAAAAATTGCCGCCGCCGGTCGGGCTGCCGCGCTGCTTGCCCGCCGGCAGCATCGCCACGCCGAAATCGAACTTGGCGTTGTTCTTCACGTTAGTCAGATTGCCGGTCGTGGTCCACATCATCGCCATCTTGCGCTCAAAAAAATCGCGCGGTGTAGTGCCCCATTCGACGATGCCCTCGGGATGCACCTTGTGCTTTTTCGCGAGGTCGACCCAATAGCCGAGCGCTGCGATGACCTCTGGCCGGTCGTAGTAGGTCTGCGTACCGGCGGCGTTCATCAGGTTAACGCCGTTTTGAATCGCGAGCGCCTGAAACAACCAGTACGGAAAGCCCGACGATGGAATCTGGATGCCCCACTGGCTGACGTTGCCCGCGGCATCACGCTTGGTGAGCTTCTGCGCGTAGTCGAGTTGCTCGGCCCAGGTTTGCGGCGGCCGGTTCGGGTCAAGCCCTGCGGCTTTGAACATCTCCTTGTTCCAGTACAGAACGATCGTCGAGCGCTGGAACGGAACGCCCCAGGTCTTGCCGCCCGTCTGGCTGTTCTCCATGAATGCAGGATAGAAACTCTTAGCCCACGCCTGATCGGCTGGTTTCAGGACGTCATCGAATGGAACGATCGCGTCCTCGTCGATCAACGTGTACATGTCGGTCGACAGAAGGATCGACAACACCGGCGGATCCCCACTCTTTACTGCCGTCAACGCCTTGGCAATCGACTCCTGGTAGCTGCCCGAGTAAATCGGGCGCAGCTTGATGCCCGGATTCTCTTTCTCGAATTCGGCAGCGTAACCGTCGATGGTTTTGGTGATCGGCCCGCCGACCGCGACCGGGTAGTAGAACGACACCTCGACTGGTGCTTGCGCAAATGCAAATGCGGATGCGAGCGCGGCCGCGCACCCGGTAAACCATCGACTCAAACGTGCATACGACATGATGTCTCCCTTTTGCTGGTAAATGGCGGCGATGCTTACGTGATGCTTAGCTGAACATCGTCACCGCGTGGGGCGCGGGCTCGCCGATTCGCGCACCCGACGCATCGAAGTAGTGCTGTGCGCCGCCGGCCCATGCCAGGCGAATCACATCGCCGCGTGTTAAACCCACGGCACCCGACTGGCGCACCGCGACCCTTGTTTCACCGAGGCGGCAAACAACTAAAGAGTCGCCGCCCAGATACTCGACGCTTTCCACAGTCGCAGCGTGGCCGCCGTCGAGTTGCAGTCGAATATGCTCAGGCCGCACACCGAGCATGCCACCAGCATGGTGCGCCGGCAACATCGCGGGTCCGTCGGTGCCGGCAATTGCTGATCCGTCGCATTTCGCAACCAGCGGCAGCAGATTCATCGGCGGCGTGCCGATGAAGCGCGCCACGAACGTGTTTGCCGGTGTTTCGTACAGTTCGACTGGGTCACCGTTCTGCTCGACCATCCCCTGATTAAGCAAAATGACGCGGTCGGCCATCGACATCGCTTCCACCTGGTCGTGCGTCACATAGACCATCGTGATACCAAGCTTGCGCTGCAGCGCGCGGATTTCACTGCGCATCTCCGCGCGCAGCTGGGCATCCAGATTCGACAGCGGCTCGTCCATCAAACATACCGGGGCCCGACCGATGATCGCGCGGCCTAGCGCGACGCGCTGCTGCTGGCCGCCCGAAAGCTGCCCGGGCTTGCGATCAAGAAGCGTCGACAGTCCGAGCAACCCCGCCACATCGGCAAGACGGCGCTTGCGCTCTTCTTCAGGCACCTTGCGCACTTTAAGGCCGAAGACAATGTTCTCGCCAACATCGAGGTGCGGAAACAGCGCGTAGGACTGAAACACCATCGCGATATTGCGCTGCGCCGGTGGTGTACGCGTCACGTCCCGACCACCGATCCTTATCGTGCCGGCATCGGCTGTTTCGAGCCCCGCGATAACTCGCAGCGTTGTCGATTTGCCGCACCCCGATGGACCGAGCAGCACGTTCAGCGTGCCTTCGTCGAGCGCGAACGAAATACTACGCACCGCATGCACGGCACCCACGGGTGTCATCCAATGCTTGCTCACAGCCTGAAGTGCGATAGCGGACACGACGCGCCGGTCAATTCCTTTCTTGCTGGTTGTTATCTCTTGGCCAATGACTTCTTGGCGGAAGATTTTTTCCGACTCGATTTTTTGGCGGACGTTTTTTTGGCCGAAGCCTTCTTGCTCGACGACTTTTTCGTTGGCACCTTGCCCCCCGCCTGGCGTGCCTCCGACAGTCCGATCGCAATCGCCTGCTTCTTGCTCGTTACCTTTTTTCCCGAACGGCCGCTTTTCAAAGTGCCTTCCTTGCGCTCATGCATTGCCTTTTCGACTTTGTCGGACGCTTTCTTTCCGTACTTGGCCACGGCAGCTCCTCCTTGTGTGCTGGTGCAGGTGCAGGATTTTGACCCAAATCGTTCGACCGTTACGCATCGGGCTCACTATGATCCGGCAAAATGGCAAGGGACTCTTTAATGCATCTCAGTTTAGTTTTTTTTGTTGCTGCCATGCTCATGGGCAGCACCGCCAACGCACAACGATCAATCGCCGATAAACCGCCGCGCATTGACGAGCACGTCGCGCAGATTCCGCAGACCGCTTTAGGCGCGCCTTGGGCGTTTATCGGTTTTGCAGTCACCACACCGACCGCCTCCGAGTGGTTCGTGGCTACCAGCACACCGCGCGGTGGCTCGATGGGGCGGCATCTGTCGCCGACCGACGCGCACACCGCCGTGCTCGTCTTGTCGAGCGAAATCCTGGATCGATCGATAGAAACCGACAGCGCGTTGCTGGAAATTGCCAGAGCACGCCATGCCAAGTTGTCGGAGCGCTGGCAAATTGACAAACACGACGAGGCCATCGTGCGCCACGCCGGCACGCGCTGCGCGCGCCATTCGCTCGAAGCTATGCAGCAGGAAGACAAATCCCCGCGCAAGGACGCCGCCAAATCGAATCAGCAACGCGCCGCGATGTCCGTCGTCGGGATCTCGTGCGTGCACCCGACCGACTCGACCATGCTGGTCGAAGTCGGCGTTTCAGAGCGCGGAGGCGCGAGCAAGATGACGCCGGCGGTGTTGCGCGACGCCGAGCAAGCTATAGCCAGCCTGTCGTTCCATCGCTTCAACGAACAGGCGCTGCAGAAATCTGCCGAAGCCGCGCGGACGACCGGCTTGGCCGACGCCGAGGCGGTGCTGAAGCCGTACATCGACGCCGACGCTGCCTGGGCACGCTACTTCCTCGCGCAGATCGTCGAACGCGCGCGCCCGGCTCCCGAAAATGTCGGAGCGCGCATCAAAACATTACTCGAGCCGGCCGCGGAAAAAGGATTGGCAGATGCGCAATGGTCGCTCGGCACCCTGTACCTGCGCGGCGCGCCGGGTGTGCCAAAAGATTCCGCGCTGGCAGAAGCATTTCTGCGGCGGGCAGCCGAGCGCGGCAATGCCGGCGCGGCGTATCAGCTTGGCATTGCGCAGCTATCGGGTGCCGAAGGCATAGCTGCAAACAAGAACGAGGGCGCGCTATGGATTCAACGCGCGGCGGTGCGCGGATTAAAGGAAGCGCAAGACTTGCTCAAAAGCGCGCGCGATAAGCCGGCCAAGTAAGTACGTTTTACGAAAGGCCGCACCCGCGCGGCGCCGCCTGCCCCAAGGCGAGCGCGCTACGCTCGTTGCATGATCGATCGTGAGCTTGCCGGTTCGCTGGCGCGCGTAGCGCTTCGCAACGTTGCAATCGAGTACCCGTACAAGCTTGACCAGGTGCTCGGCGGCGCCGCCGACGTGCGCCCACCGCGCGAACTGCATCCGGTATTCCACGGCAGCTACGACTGGCATTCGTGCGTGCATATGCACTGGACGCTGGCGCGCCTATTGCGGCTGCACCCCGATCACTTGCATGCAAGTGATACTCGCGTGCACTTTGCGCGGCGCCTGACCGCGGCCAACGTCGACGGGGAGCTCGCGACACTTAACGGCCCTCATCGGGCCACATTCGAACGTCCCTACGGTTGGGGCTGGATGCTAAAGCTCGCTGCCGAACTCGAACTGCTGGCAGCGCGGGAAAGCAACGCGGCCCCATGGCGTGACGCCGTCGCACCGCTGGCACAGGCATTCGCCGATCGCTTGGTCGATTTTCTGCCGCGTGCCGCGTACCCGAACCGGGCCGGCACGCACACCAACTCCGCGTTCGCGCTGCTTCTTGCGCTCGACTACTGCGCGAGCTCGCAGCACCGCATGCTGCAGCACGTGGTCACCGAGCGCGCGAACGTTTGGTTTGGCCGCGATCGACGCTATCCAGCGACCTATGAGCCAAGCGGCGAGGACTTTCTTTCGGCCGGATTGGTGGAAGCGGCACTGATGCGCCGCGTGTTCGACGGCTGCTCGTTCGCCGATTGGTGGGTGCAGTTTCGGCCGGACGATGATGCGCTGCGCGTCTGGTTGCAGCCGGTGACCGTCACTGACGCGGGCGATGCCAGAATCGTTCACCTGCACGGACTCAATCTGTCGCGCGCATGGTGCTGGGAACGCCTGTTGCCCGAATTAGACCCGCGACTGCAGCAGGCGGCCAAAAGTGCGATCGAGCTGCACCTGGCGGCATCGTTGCCGGCAACCATTGATGGCGACTATGTCGGCACGCATTGGCTGGCGTCATTTGCGCTACTGGCGCTGACAGAAACATGAACGGCGGCGACCGGAGCGCCGCCGTTCACACAGATTTACGGCTTACTTGTAGAAAACGTAATCGGCTTCGTACTTCACTTGCCGGCGTTGCCCTGCGCCAGACGCCGCACACGGCTCCTTGGGCGCCACGCCACCGACGGTATTCAAGCGCTGGATGTACGTCACGCCCTGCATCACACCGTTGCCGGTAGCCGGTGCGGCTTGCACTAGTTGCAGCGGAATTGCTCCATCCTTACCGGGCGAAACCGCGAGTTGTTTGCCGGTTACTTTGCTGCCGTCATTGGCCTCCCAGGTCGGTCCGCCGTAGTACTTGCCCAATGCCTTGGTGCGATTGGCGTCCCACAAAGTGGCGGTCGGACCGACGAACGTCCACTCAAAGGTGCCCGCCGCGCCCTGCTTTTCACGACACTCATAGGTCAGTTCGCCAACACCCACGGTGCGCATCGACATCTTGCTGCCCGATGGAACGGCAATAGGAGCAGGCACGTCCGGCGCACTCGACATCATCGGCATCCACGAGCAGCCGACCATTGCAAATGGGGCAGCGATCAGCGCGGCCATCACGGTTGACAGTTTCATTACGTAGCTCTCCAGAGTCGAGATCCGGCCGATGCCGGATGAATGATTATAAATAGCGCGAATCCAAATTAAATCGGTAAGAGCTCGCGCGGGGGGCAGACCGATCAACAAACACTACGGGCCGCGCTGCAATTTGGATGCAGCGGCTGCAATTCGCACAGTAAATTACTTGGAGGTCCATCCTGGTTGTTCGCGGTAAGAAACAAGCTCCGGCCGCGACTAACACACTCCCAGGGAGAATTCGATGCGAAATCTGTTAGCCGCTGCCGTGTTAGCCGCCACCATGCCGAGCAGTTACGCCGCCACATGCCAGGCGACCAGCCCGAAGAACACTGTTGCGCTGGTCGAGCTGTACACCTCTCAAGGGTGCTCGAGCTGCCCGCCTGCAGATCGCTGGCTGTCTCAGTTGCCGTCGCGCATTGATCCGAGCCGCGCGGTGCCGCTCGCGTTGCACGTAGGCTATTGGGACTACATCGGCTGGAAGGATCCTTTCGCCAAGCGCGAATTCAACGATCGACAGACACACCTGGCAGCGCTCAATCGCAGCAATACGCGCTACACGCCCGGCGTTTTCGTGCAGGGTCGCGATTCCAACTGGTCGCAGCAGAATGCGTTCGACGCTCAGGTGCGTGCAGTCAATCAACGTCCCGCTGTGGCCACGATAACGCTCGACAAGATCGAAACCGCCGACGGCAAAGTCGACGTGCGTGCGCACGCGGAACTTGTTGCGCCGAGCGCCGCCAAGAACCCGCGCATGTTCGTCGCGCTGGTGCAAAACGGAATTTCAACCAAGGTCACTGCGGGCGAGAACCGCGGGGAAACGTTGGCCAACGATCGGGTCACGCGCGCGTGGTCGGGGCCGTTGCCTCTTGGCACTCGCAATGTGTCGTTGACTGTGCCGTCGACCGCCGCGCGCGATTTGTCGCTGGTGGCATTTGTCGAGGATGACACTGGAGTGTTGCAGGCGCTGCAACTACCGCTGTCAAGCTGCAGCTAGATTCGATTTTCCTCGACACCGTGGCATGCGGCCTGCGTTTCGCCACCGGGGTGCCGATAAAGTTTGAGCAGCGGCACTTCGACCCGGCATCGTGCGTTCGCGTGCGGACAGCGGGGATGAAAAGTGCAGCCCGCGGGTGGATTCAGTGGGTTCGGCACCTCGCCCCCCACCGGCGTGCGCGCACGGCCACTCATTTCCAGATCGGGAATCGCGTCGAGCAGCATGCACGTGTACGGATGGCGCGGCGTTTTGAATAACGTCGTGCGCGACGCCAGCTCGACGATCTTGCCCAGATACATCACGCCAACGCGGTCCGAGATGTGATGAACCACGGCCAGGTTGTGCGAGATAAAGAGGTACGTCAGCCCCATTTCTCGCTGCAGTTCCTTCATCAGGTTGAGCACCTGCGCCTGCACCGACACGTCGAGCGCCGAGGTTGGCTCGTCGCACACGAGGAATTCGGGCTTGGTGGCCAACGCGCGCGCTATCGACAACCGCTGTCGCTGACCTCCGGAAAACTGATGCGGAAACTTCAGCTTGTCGGCCGGCGCCAGACGAACCTGCTGCAGCAGCTCATCGACTCGCGCGATGATCTGCGCCTTGTCCTTCATCAACCCGTGCGCCTTCAGCGGCTCGGCGATGATGTCGGCCACCCGCCAGCGAGGATTGAGGCTGGCGTACGGATCCTGAAAAATCATCTGCAGCTTTTGCCGCAGACTGCGGCCGCGCTGCGAATTCATCTCGCGCAAATCGCGCCCGAAGAAATTGACCCGTCCGAAGGTCGGCGTGTAAAGCCCGACCAGCAGTCGCGCCACCGTCGATTTCCCGCACCCTGATTCGCCGACCAGCGAAAGCGTCTCGCCGCGCTTGATTTCGAAGCTGACGCCGTCGACCGCGTGCAGAATCGCGCGCTTTTGCCGCTCGAGCACGCGATTCAGCCACGGCGGCGAGACGTCGAAATATTTGGCAATATTTTCGGCGCGCACGATGACCTGATCGGCCGCCGGCTCCCACTGCGTGCTGGTCGTGTTCTTTAAGACTGCATTCATGCCGCCACCCTGCCGCCGGTGACATCGTGCAGCCAGCATGCGGCCAATGACGTTCCGGCCGGCAACAAACCGGGTCGCTCGCGCGGACAACGATCAAACGTGTGCACGCAGCGCGGATGAAATGCGCAGCCGCTTGGAATCGCCGTCAGGCGCGGCATCGAGCCGTTGATTTGAGTCAATCGTTCGGTTTCGTGGCCAAAGGTCGGGATCGATCCCATCAGGCCGACGGTATACGGGTGCTGCGGCCGGTGAATCACATCGGCTACCGGCCCGATCTCGGCGATGCGACCGGCGTACATCACCGCGACACGATCCGCGGTTTCGGCGATCACGCCCATGTCATGCGTCACCAGCATCACGGCGGTTCCATGCTCGCGGCACAATTTTTTCAGCAACGAGATGATCTGCGCTTGAATCGACACGTCGAGCGCGGTGGTCGGTTCATCGGCGATCAGAAGCTTCGGCTCTGCCGCGAGCGCGAGCGCGATCACCACGCGCTGCCGCATGCCGCCGGAAAACTGGTGCGGATAGTGGTCGATGCGGCGGTCGGGGGCAGGGATGCCGGTCGACGCGAGCAGCTCGATTGCCCGCGTACGTGCCTTGTTGGCCGACATGTCCAAATGCGTCGTGATCGTTTCGACCAGTTGCTGGCCGACTGTGAACAGTGGATTGAGCGACGTCAACGGGTCCTGGAAGATCGCGCCGATCTGCCGGCCCCGAATCTTGCGCATCTCGTCGTAGGGCAGCGTGTCGAGCCGCAGACCGGCGAGCTTGACTTCACCGCCCGCGATGCGGCCCGGCGGCTCCAGCAGACCGATGATCGCCGCGCCGGTCAGCGATTTGCCGGCACCGGACTCGCCGACCACGCCCAGAACTTCGCCAGGCGCGATCGAAAACGAAATGTCGTCGACTGCAACGAGCGTTCCGCGGCGCGTGGGAAACTCGATGCGCAGATTGCGCACCTCAAGCAGCGGAGCGGTGTTCAACTACAACCTAGGCTTTGCAGCCGGCAATCGGTTCGACGTAGTCGACCTGCGGCTCGAAGTCCTGCTCCAGCGAATTTTTCTTCACCGCTTTTAAGTAATAGCGGTTGCAAGGCTTCACATCAAGCGTGATGGTTCGCGTTTCGCCGTATGTGAAGCCCGACGTGGGCGGCCCCTGAACACGAATCACATGCTGCCCCGGATCAATCGGAATCGGATTGATCAATCTGCTGCGGCCATCGATATCAAGCACGATCACCGAGTAGCTGTTGATTTCCGCTCTGAAATAACGGTTACCGTCGATGTAAGAGAAGGGCGCGCTGGCGCAGCCCGCTAATACGGCCAGAACCGCGATGCCTGCCAATTTTGTTTTCATACAGCCTCCATAAAGACTTCTATCTCAGCTTGGGATTGAGCGCATCGCGCAGCCAATCGCCCAGCAGATTGACCGACAGTACGAGCAACACCAGCGCCAGGCCAGGGAAAATCGTGATCCACCATTCACCGGAAAACAGAAACTCGTTGCCGATGCGGATCAACGTTCCCAGCGACGGCGTCGTGGGCGGCACGCCGACGCCGAGAAACGACAATGTTGCTTCGGTAATGATCGCGGTTGCGATGTGCACGGTGGCAAGCACCAGCACCGGGCCCATCACGTTCGGCAACACATGGCGCGCCATGATGGCGAGGGGCGAGACGCCAATGACTCGTGCCGCCTGCACGTACTCCTTGTTTTTTTCCACCAGCGTCGAGCCGCGCACAGTGCGCGCGTACTGCACCCATCCCGATAACGCGATCGCGATGATCAGCACGCCGAAGGCAACGTCGTTATGCGTATCGCGTGGCAATGCCGCTCGCGCGACGCCGTCGATCAAAAGCGCCGTCAGGATTGCCGGGAACGACAGCATCACATCGCATACACGCATGATGAACGCATCGAGCCGGCCGCCGACATAACCGGAAAGCAGGCCAAGTCCGACTCCCAAAACGACCGACAGCGCAACCGATGCCAGTCCGATCGCCAGTGACACCTGCATGCCGAACAGGATCGCGGAAAAAATATCGCGTCCCTGATCGTCGGTCCCAAGCCAGAATGCTGGATTGCTACCGGCCTCCCACGCCGGCGGCAGCGATGCGTCCAGCAGGTTGAGCGTGGCCAGATCGAAGGGGTTATACGGCGCTACCCAGCGCGCAAAGACCGCTGAAAAAATCAGCACGATGGCCACGACGGCAGCCGTGATTGCAATCGGCGAATTGCGGAAGCTGTATGAGACGTCGCTATCCCAGATGCGACCGGCGACATTCATCCGCACGACCGATCCTTGATCAGTGATCAGCGGAGCGGGAGCGGCGATCAGCGATCCGTGATCAGCGATCGGTTGAAAACCTTCCGCACTCCGCGTGCCCTGAGTGTCCATCCAGCGCCCCGATCAGCGATCACCGATCACGGGGTCGCTGACTTGACTGTGACCCATTTGATGAACATGTAGTTATCGGCCAACTGCACCAGGTCGACGTTGCGCTTCATGGCCCACGCCAGCGCCTGTTGATGAAGCG
>Ga0136638_10000035_pt1 | contig 18823 bp, 21 predicted proteins | sample AntDrymUQ8582206_2_FD_104671 | JGI IMG/M metagenome (GOLD analysis project Ga0136638, IMG submission 104671) | Polar desert sand microbial communities from Dry Valleys, Antarctica - metaG UQ858 (22.06) | ecosystem: Environmental > Terrestrial > Soil > Desert | place: Antarctica: Dry Valley...
ACGGGAGGGCAACGATTGGGCGTCCCTGCTTCGCCGCCTAAGATTCCAGGACATTGACGAAACTAGCCGCTCCCTCGTGACCGGCGACCCTGCCAAGTCGGATGCGTTTCAAGCGGAATTGTAAACCTCCCGCAGTAGCACATCGTCATGCAAGCGGACTTCACCATCGACGTCGATGTCGCCCGGAGCTTGGTGCGCCTGACGCTCAAGGGGTTTTTTCTGCCAGCCGACGTGCAGCGCTTCCAGGCGGCGCGCAACGCCGAACATGCCAAGCTCCGCTGTCGACCCAACGCGCATGTCACGCTCACCGACCTGCGCGAATTGCAAATCCAGTCGCAGGACAGCGTCGGTGAATTCGCCGCGCTGCTCGCCGACCCGACGCACAAATCGGCGAAGCTCGCGCTGATCTTTGGGACTTCGCTGGCCCGACTTCAGCTTGTTCGGGCGGCCAGCACCCGCGAAGTGCATTTCTTCAAGTCCGTTGAGGACGCGGAAGCCTGGTTGTTCGGCCCCGACTGATCGCTCCCGCGACCATAGGGCTATCGCACGGCGCATGTCCGATGCATGTTCGCGCGCATGACATGCCGCATTCCGTTACTCGCCGGTGCCGCCCTCGCGGTGCTGACCCCCGCATTCGCGCTTGCACAGCCGGCGATCGCGCCTGCGACCGCCGCGCGGATCGACCGGATTCTGCGCGCGACGCCGCTGATCGACGGGCACAACGACCTGCCGTGGGAGCTGCGTGAGAAGCACGCGTCGAGCGTCGCGGGACTGGCGAGCGGCACCGATCGCCGCGTGCCGCCGCTGATGACCGACATCGCGCGGCTGCGCACCGGGCGTGTCGGCGGGCAGTTCTGGTCGGTGTGGATCCCCGCCGCGCTGAAGGGTGACGAGGCGATCCGGACGACGGTCGAACAGATCGACGTGGTGCGCCGCATGATTGCCGCCTATCCCGCCGACCTCGAATTCGCGACGACCGCCGCCGACATCCGCCGCATCCACCGCGCCGGGCGGGTCGCGTCGCTGATCGGGATCGAGGGCGGGCATCAGATCGGCAATTCGCTCGCCGCGCTGCGCCAGTTCCATGCGCTCGGCGCGCGCTACATGACGATCACGCATTTCCTGACCACCGACTGGGCCGATGCCGCGACCGACGCGCCGCGCCATGCCGGGTTGAGCGCATTTGGTGAGGGCGTGGTGCTCGAAATGAACCGGATCGGCATGATGGTCGACCTGAGCCATGTGTCGCCCGACACGATGCGCGACGCGTTGCGTAGCGGGCGCGCGCCGGTGCTGTTCACGCATTCGGGGGCGCGTGCGCTCAACGACGTGCCGCGCAACGTCCCCGACGACGTGCTGCGGCTGCTGCCAGCCAACGGCGGCGTCGTGATGGTGAACTGGTATCCGGGCCATGTCTCGACCAAGCTCGCGCGCTGGAACGCTGAGCGCGCTGCGCAGGAGGCGCGCGCCAGGTCGCTGTTCGCCGGCCAGCCCGACCGGCAAAAGGCCGCGGTCGACGGCTGGACTGCCGCCAATCCCGAGCCCGTCGTGGCGCTGGGCGAAGTGGCCGATCATATCGAACATGTCGCGCGCGTCGCGGGGCATGATCATGTCGGGATCGGTGCCGACCTCGACGGGATCGAGCGGACCGTCGCGGGGCTCGACGGGGTCGAGGACTATCCCGCGCTGTTCGCCGAACTGATCGCGCGCGGGTGGAGCGATGCGAACCTGGCAAAGCTCGCCGGCGGCAATCTGCTGCGCGTGATGCGGGGGGCCGAGCTGACTGCGGATGCAATGCGCGGCGTGCCGCCCTCGCTCGCGACGATCAGCGCAGCGCCCTGACCGCCTCCGCCGGGTGATCGGTGAACACGCCGTCGACGCCCAGCTTGACGAACTGCCGCACTTCGCCCGCCATATCGCCGCGCGCAGTGGGGTTTCCGCGCTGAAACTGGGGCGAAAGGAAGTAATTCTCGGCGCGAAACGTCCAAACGTGGACCTGAAGGCCGGCAAGATGCGCGTCCGCAACGACTCGCGTCGGCTGGCCCGATCGGCCGTCGGGCAACCGCGGCACGATCAACGCCTTTGCCAACCCGACCCCATCGGCATAGCGCGCAATCGCCTTCAGCCCGGCCGGAGTCACCATGTCGCGGTAGCGCAGCTTGGGGCGATCAGCCGGTCCACCCTCGTCACCGATCAGCTGAACGAGCCGAAGCTTCGTCCGGCGGCGCAGCGCCATCAGGTTACCCACCTCGAACGACTGGATGAACACCCGGTCGCTGTTCTGCGTGTAAAGCTGACGTTCTAACGAAGCGAGCAGTCGCGGTTCGACCGCCAGGCCAAGCTTCGCGAAATAGCTGCCATGCTTGATCTCCGGATAGATGCCGACCCGCCGTCCGGTCTGTTCGACCAGCGCCAGAACCTCGTCGAATGTCGGGATCGCCTCGCTCCCGTCGAACGCGGTGTTTGCAGGACGCAACTGCGGCAATCGCTCGCGCGCCCGCAGCGTCTTCAGTTCGGCGAGCGTGAAGTCCTCGGTGAACCAGCCTTGGACCAGCGCGCCGTCGATCGTCTTGGTCGTGCGCCGGCTGGCGAACTCAGGGCGCGCAGCCACGTCGGTCGTGCCCGAAATCTCGTTCTCGTGCCTTGCCACCAGCACCCCGTCCTTGGTGACGACAAGGTCGGGCTCGATAAAGTCTGCACCCTGCTCGATCGCCAGCCGGTAGGCCGCAATCGTATGTTCGGGCCGATCGCCGCTGGCACCGCGATGAGCGATGACGAGCGGTGCCGCAGCCGCCGGGGTGACGAGCAGCAAGGCGATCATAGCAAACAGGCGTGGCATCCTCGTCTCCTCTTGCGAAGCTTCGACACGCGCCGCATGTCGCAGTGATGACAGATGCCAACCCTCCACTGAAGGTGATGATCATCCCGGTCACGCCATTGCAGCAGAATTGCACATTGCTCTGGTGCACCGCGACGATGCGCGCCGCGGTCATCGATCCGGGCGGCGACCTGCATCAGGTCAAGGCCGCGATCGCGCAAGCAAGAGTGACGGTCGAGAGGATCCTCATCACTCACGGACACATCGACCATTGTGGCGAGGCGGGCACGCTGGCCGCCGAACTAGGGGTTCCGATCGAGGGTCCGCACGAGGCCGATCGGTTCTGGATCGCGCGCCTGGCCGACGATGGGCGCAGCTATGGGATCGCGGGTCATGTGTTCGAACCCGACCGCTGGCTCGACCAGGGCGACCGGGTTACCGTCGGCGCGCTGACGCTGGACGTGCACTTCTGCCCTGGTCATAGTCCGGGACACGTCGTGTTTCATCACCCGGCGTCGAAGCTTGCAATCGTCGGCGACGTCTTGTTCCAAGGCTCGGTCGGGCGGACCGACTTTCCCATGAGCAGCCATGCCGATCTGGTCGATTCGATTCGTATGCGGCTATGGCCGATGGGCGACGACACCGTGTTTCTGCCGGGGCATGGCGGCTTCTCGACCTTCGGGCAGGAGCGGGCGAGCAACCCGTTCGTGGGCGACAGTGTCCTAGGCTGAAGTCAGCCGTTCGAGACCTCCTGCGTCTCGATCCGGTCGGGCGTGAGATAGGGGATCGCGATCGCGACGATGCCTAAGCCCAGCAGCGCCAGGAAGGTGGTGGCAGTGCCGATGGCGCGGCCCGACTTCATCCCCGTCATGCCCAGCCCGTGCAGCACCCGGCCAATCAGGAACACGCCGGCCACGAGCCATAGCCACAGGCTGCTGCCAAGCGCCAACTCGATCAGACCGATCAGGATCAAGACGAACGGGGTATATTCGGCGAAGTTGGCGTGCGCGCGCATCGCCGCAATCAGTGGCGCGCTCCCGCCGTCACCGATCGACACCTTTTCCGCGCCGCGGACGCGTCCCACGCGCATGGCGAGCCAGAGGTTGATGAGCGCGGCAGCCCCTGCCGTCGTCAGAGTGATCGGAAGGATCATGGTTCGACTTCTCCCCTTGCGGTCTACAGCGTTGGCACGCACGCGTCCGGGTTGCAACGCGAGACGAATTGAGTATAGCCCGCCCACTCGCTTGCGGGCGATACGCCCGTGGCGGCCGACGACTTGTTTCGATTCGGCGCCGCCCGTACCGACTAGCAGAATTTACAGACAGGTTACTTCATGGCCGTTCCCAAACGAAAAACTTCGCCGTCGAAGCGCAACATGCGCCGCAGTCACGACACGCTGGTGCCAGCGTCGTTTCAGGAATGCCCGAACTGCGGCGAGCTGAAGCGGCCGCACAACATGTGCAATGCGTGCGGGCACTATAACGGGCGCGAGATCGTCTCGGTCGAAGCCTAGGACCGGCGTATGGCTGACGGCCCGCGGATCGCCATCGATGCGATGGGCGGCGATGCAGGGCTGACGGTCGTGCTGGCCGGAGTTGCCGAGGCGCATCGGCAGTGGCCCCAATTACGCTTCCTGCTCGTCGGCGACCAATCGGCGATCGAAAAGGCATTGCCGCGGCATGCCGGGCTTGAAGCAGTCTGCAGCGTCACCCACGCCGCAGAAGTGATCGGCGGAGCGGACAAGCCGACGCAGGCGATGCGTCGGTCGAAGACCACGTCGATGGGGATTGCGATCGCTGCGGTGAAGTCGGGCCAGGCCGGTGCGGCGGTTTCCGCGGGCAATACCGGCGCACTGATGGCGATGGCGAAGCTTGCACTGCGCACCATGCCCGGCATCGACCGTCCGGCACTTGCCGCGCTGCTCCCGAGCTTTGGTGCGAACGACCATGTCATGCTCGACCTGGGCGCGAACACCGAGTGCGATACACGCAACCTCGTGGAGTTCGCAGTGATGGGCGCAGCCTATGCGCGGATCGTTCTGGGGCTGGCCCGGCCGCGTGTCCATATCCTCAACATCGGGACAGAGGCACTGAAGGGTACCGAGCAGATCCGCGATGCCGCCGCGCTGCTGCGTGAGGCAAGCGATCTGCCGATGGAGTTCGGCGGCTTCATCGAGGGCGACAAGATTTCGCGCGGCGATACCGATGTCGTGGTGACCGACGGCTTTTCGGGCAATATCGCGCTCAAGACCGCAGAAGGCACGGCACGCTTCGTCACCGACCTGCTCAAGCGCAGCTTTTCGAGCTCGCTGCGGTCGAAGATGGGGTTCTTGATCTCACGTCCGGCCACCGAGATGTTGCGCCATCACCTCGACCCCAACAACCACAATGGCGCGGTATTCCTCGGCCTGAACGGGATCGTCGTCAAAAGCCATGGCGGCGCGAATGCCAAGGGGTTCGCAAACGCGATCGGGGTCGCGGCCAAGCTTGTGGCTGCCGACATCACCCGGCGCATCGGCGACGATCTCGACCATTTCGCGGCCCTCCGCGCGCTGTCGGCGGCTGCATGAGGCGCGCGATCTTCGCGGGAACCGGATCGGCGCTGCCGGTGCGCAGAGTGACGAATGCCGAACTGGCCGAGACGGTCGACACGACCGACGCGTGGATCGTCGAGCGAACCGGCATTCGCGCACGTTATATCGCTGGCGAAGGCGAAACGACCGCGACGCTGGCGGCCGACGCGGCGCGGCGCGCGCTGCGGGCTGCCGGTCTCGAGGCCGGGGCGATCGACCTGCTCGTCGTTGCCACCGCCACGCCCGACCAGACCTTTCCGTCGACCGCGACCAAGGTGCAGGCGATGCTGCACATCGACGATTGTGTGGCGTTCGACGTCGGCGCGGTTTGCTCGGGCTTCCTCTACGCCGTTTCGGTAGTCGAGAGCATGATCCGAGCGGGCTCGGCGACCAACGCACTCGTGATCGGCGCAGAAACGTTCAGCCGCATCCTCGATTGGTCCGACCGGGGCACTTGCGTGCTGTTCGGCGATGGCGCTGGCGCAGTGGTAATGATCGCTTCCGAAGGGGACGACGACCCGGCCGAGCCCGGCGCGCGTGGCGTGCTCGCGACCAGCCTTCACGCCGATGGCCGCCACAACGAACTGCTCTACGTCGACGGCGGCCCCTCGACGACAGGGACCGTGGGCAAGCTGCGCATGAAGGGGCGCGAGGTGTTTCGCCATGCGGTCGTCAACTTAGCCGCGGTCATGGGTGAGGCACTTGCCAAGGCTGGACTAAGTGTCGACGATGTCGACTGGGTCGTCCCGCATCAGGCGAATGCTCGCATCCTCGATGCCACCGCCAGAAAGCTCGGGCTTGCACCGGAAAAAGTTGTGATGACGGTTGCGGAACACGCGAACACTTCGGCGGCCTCGGTCCCGCTTGCGCTCGATGCCGCGGTCGGCGACGGCCGCATCAAGCGCGGCGAAATCATCGTGCTCGAGGCGATGGGCGGTGGATTCACTTGGGGTGCAGCGGTTATCCGCTGGTAGTGCGATTGACGCTTGGGCTGCCGCGACTAGACTGTGACATAAGCAGGACGTGATTGGATTGACATGGCGGACGTTGGTACCTTGACGCGCGCCGATCTGGCGGATTCCCTTCACCGCGAGGTCGGTCTGTCGCGCGCGGAGTCCTCGGTGATGGTCGAAGGCATCCTGCGCCATATGTGCCATGCGCTGTCGAACGGTGAGAACGTCAAGATTTCTGGCTTTGGAAGCTTCGTCCTGCGCGACAAGAGCGAGCGTGTCGGACGCAATCCGAAGACGGGCGTGGAAGTGGCGATCGAACCCCGTCGCGTACTGACCTTTCGTGCGAGCCAGATGGTTCGCGGACGCATCGCCGAGGCCGGCTGAGGTTTGACCGAAACTGTAAAGAGTGCGAGCGCCTTTCGAACGATCGGCGAACTTGCCGGCGAGCTTGGCCTGCCGCAGCACATCCTGCGCTATTGGGAAACGCGTTTTACGCAATTGCGGCCGCTGCAGCGCGCGGGCAACCGCCGTTACTATCGACCCGAGGACGTGGCGCTGGTCCGGCAGATCGACCAGGCCCTGAATCGGGACGGCTATACGGTCAAGGGCGTGCAGAAACTGCTGGCCGGAGAGAAGCCGCCGTCGAACGAGAAGGTTGATGGATCGACGTTGCTCGCCGATCTGCACGCGGTGCGCGAACAGCTGGCGGCGGCGCTGGCCGACTAGAGCTGCTTGGCTAGGATGAAGTCCTCGCTGTCTCGGAACCCAGCGAAGATCCACCGTCCGATCGGCTCGAAGCCGCGTTGGGCATAGAAGCGCTGCGCACGAAGGTTAGCGACGTAGACACTCAGCAGAAGTCGCTCTGCGCCTCGTGCCCGAGCTTCGGCCTCGGCGGCGTTGTAAAGCGCCGCACCCTGCGCTTGTCCGTGCCAGCGCGACAGCACGTACAGTCGCTTCAGCTCGACATCGCGGGCCGGCACGCTGCCCGGCAGCGACGCGGTGGCGAGCATCGCATAGCCGACCGGGCTGCCCGCCTTCTCCTCGACCAACCAGATGGATGTGGCCGGGTCTTCGATCGCCCGGCGGTAGTAGGCAATACTGTGATCGCTCGCGACGAAGTCAGTCACCTCGTCGCCGTCATGGTCGTCGGCGAACGACTCCAGAAAGCTGGCCTGACCGATCAATGATAATTTGGCTGCGTCACCCGCGACTGCCGGGCGTAGCCTCAACTGTCGTCGGGCCCGAGCGAGGCGTCGAGATCGCGTGGCCGCACAAAGCGTTCCAGATGCCCGCTGTTGGCGATCACGTCAGCCCATCGATCAGCCGCGAAACGCAGTTCGGCAACGCTGGAGGTTGGGAACTTTTCCTCGATGTCCGCGCGCAACGGCTCGCCTGCCTCATCGGCGACGAGCGCCAGGACAAGGTCTTCAAGTCCGGGGTTGTGTCCGCACATCAGAATTCGGTGGGCGCCTTCGGGAGCTTCGTGCACGACGTCCAGCAAGGTCGCCCCTGATGCCAGGTAAATGCGCCTGTCCCACACGGGGTGCAGGGTACGGCCGTACCCCTCCCACAACCCGTCGAGCGTATCGACGCAGCGGACCGCGGGCGACGACACGACGTGATCGAAGGCCAGGCCGGCATCCCGCATGTATCGCCCGACCCGCCGCGCAGCGCGCATGCCGCGATCGTTGAGCGCGCGATCAAAATCCCTGGCGACGGGGTCGTCCCACCCCGACTTGGCATGGCGAAGCAAAGTGAGCGTCCTCATCACGCGCCCTGATGCAGCAGCGGTGTGACCGTGGGAAGTCGCAACGCGACCTGCGCGACCGCTTCGTCGAGCGAAACACGCACCACCGGGGTTCCGGGGGGAAACGCGGTCAGGAAGCGCGACGGCACCGACGCTGACAGCACGACGAAAAGGCCGCGATCGTCCGCCCGCCGAATCAATCGCCCGAACGCCTGCGCCATGCGCGCGCGGATCAGCCGGTCGTCATAGGCCTGTCCTCCGTTGGCGGCGCGCCGTGCACCATGCAGCACCGTCGGGCGCGACCACGGCACGCCTTCCAGAATCACCTGGCGCAGCGACGCACCAGGGACGTCGACGCCGTCGCGCAAGGCGTCGGTGCCGAGCAGGCTGGCGTGCGCATCGTCGCGAAAGATGTCGACGAGAGTCCCGGTATCGATCGGATCAACGTGCTGCGCGTACAAAGGGATATTTTCACGTGCGAGCCGGTCGGCGATCCGCGCATGCACGCTGCGCAGTCGCCTGATCGATGTGAATAGACCGAGCGTCCCGCCCTCGGCCGTCGCGATCAGCCGAGCATAGGCGTTGGCGAGCGCGCCAATATCGCCGCGCGCGACGTCGGTCACGACCAGGACCGCCGCCTGACGCGCATAGTCGAACGGGCTCTCGACCTCGAATGTGCGCACATCGGCCTCGACGTGCAGCGCGCCGCTCCGGGCCTCGGCCTGGCTCCAGTCGCTCCCGCCTTTGAGCGTCGCCGACGTGATGAGCACCCCATGCGCGGGCTTGAGCACCGTCGCTGCAAAAGGTCGCATCGGGTCAAGCCAGTGGCGGTGCAGTCCGACGTCGATATCGCGCCCGTCGACGCGTGCGACCGCGAGCCAGTCGACAAAGTCGGGGTCGGTCGGGCCGCCGACTCGCCCGAGCATCGCTACCCAAGCGGCCAGCGTGTCCCGCCGCCAGCCGAGACTCGCGATCGCGCCCTCGATCCTGGCGCGGGCGGCGCTGTCGAGCCAGTCAGGCGGTTCGTCGAGTACCGCTTCCAGTCGGCCCCCCAGCGCGATCAGCGGACGCAGCAGTCCGTCGAGCGCGACCACCGCCGCCGCCGCCGCCTCGACCGTCGGTCCGTCGAGCGCAGCGGCCTCGGTCTCCAGGCCGTAGCCGGCATCCTCGGCGACACTGCGGGCGTAGACGAGCCCTCGAACTGCACTCAGCAATGCCTCGACCGGTCCGAACGGCGCGCCTTCCGACAAGCGGGCCAGCCAGCCGTCGGACGGCAGTGCCTGCGCCGCCGCCGTGGCAGCAGAAATGGCAGCCGACCCCTCGGTATCGTAGCTCGCGACATCGGCAAGCCGCGCAGCCAGCCCGCGCCGCCGCCCGCGCGACGTCCCCTCCGGGCCGATCACCCAGCGCCGCAGCTCGATCGATTCCTGACCCGTCAGCGCCGCCGAGAACATCGAGTCGGCGGCGTCGAACAGATGATGGCCTTCGTCGAACACGATGCGCGTCGGCCGGTTCTGTACGTCGCGCCCGCGTGCCGCATTGACCATGACGAGCGCGTGGTTGGCGACGACGATGTCGGCCTGGGCGCTCGCCCGGCCCGCGCGCTCGATGAAGCAGCGGCGATAATGCGGGCAGCCGGCATAGATGCATTCGCCGCGCCGGTCGGTCAGCGCGCTCGACCCGTTTCGCCGAAACAGGCTGGTCAGCCAGCCCGGCAGGTCGCCGCCGACCATGTCGCCATCGCGCGTATAGGCTGCCCAACGCGCCACCAGCTGCGCCAGCACAGCCGCGCGGCCAGAGAACCCGCCCTGCAAGGCATCCTCCAGGTTGAGCAGGCACAGGTAATTTTCGCGCCCCTTGCGCACGACAACCTTGGCCGCCCGCTCATGCAGGTCCGGAAACAGCCGCCCGGTTTCCTGGTCGAGCTGGCGCTGCAGAGCCTTTGTGTAGGTCGAGATCCAGACCGTCCCGCGCGCCTCCGACGCCCACAGCGACACCGGACTGAGGTAGCCGAGCGTCTTGCCGATCCCGGTGCCTGCCTCCGCCAGCACCATGTTCGGCGCGTCGCGGCGCATGCGGGGCGCAAACGCGCCACTCGCCGCGACCGCATAGGCGCGCTGCCCCTCGCGTCGTTCGCGATCATCGCCGGTCAGCGCGTCGAGCCGCGCGAGCGCATCCGGAGCCGCGATGCTAATTGGCCGCGCGGGCGGGCGCGGTGGCTGGTCCTCCCACTCGGGTAGACGCGCGAACAGACCGCGCTCGGCTTCGTCGGGGCGCGCAACTGCGCTTGTCACGACGGGACCCCATGGCCAGCGCATGCGCGACAGCGTCACGCCGATCGACCAGGCGCCGTCACGCTCGGCCCAGCCCGACGCCCGCATGCGTTCGACAAGGACGGCGGCGGCGTGACGCAGCAACTCAGCCGAGAGCGCCTCCTCGGCTGGCGACTCGAGTCCGGTTGCTGCCGCCAGCCCCTTGACCGTCGGCACCATGAAGCGCGCGGGATGCACGAACGCGAACAGCTCGAGCAGGTCGAGCCCGGACAATTCGGGATAGCCGAGCCGCTGTGCGACGAGCGGCGCGTTCAACACAATTATCGGCGTATCGGCGGCGCGCGTCACCGCTTCACGCCGGCCGACGCCGCGTGTGCCATCAGCGTCGGCGATCCAGATGCCGCCATGGCTTGCGTAGAGCGCCGGGTAGGGCAAGAGGTCTGGCACCGTCCCGATGTGGGCGTACCGGAACGAAAGAGCAACGATTGAACGACCTGCGCACCGCCGCCCTGGCATCGAAGGCCTGGCCTTATGAGGAGGCGCGCAAGCTTCTGAAGCGCTGGCCCGAAGGCAAGCCGGGCTGTGCTCCAGTCGTCTTCGAAACCGGCTATGGTCCGTCCGGACTGCCGCACATCGGTACCTTCAACGAAGTGCTGCGCACGACGATGGTCCGCAACGCCTTCCACGCGCTGAGCGATGCGCCGACGCGGCTGATTGCGTTCAGCGACGACATGGACGGCCTGCGCAAGGTGCCCGACAACGTACCGAATGCAGCGATGCTGACCGAGCATTTGGGCAAGCCCTTGAGCCGCGTACCCGACCCATTCGGGACGCACGAAAGCTTTGCGGCGCACAACAATGCCCGGCTGCGCGAATTCCTGGACCGCTTCGGCTTCGATTATGAGTTCGTTTCGTCGACGCAGCGATACTCATCCGGAGCGTTCGATGACGACCTGCGCGCTGTGCTCCACCAGCTTGCAGCGATCCAGTCGGTGATGCTCCCCACGCTCCGCGCAGAGCGACGCGCGACCTACTCGCCGATCCTGCCGGTCAGCCCGACGACCGGTATCGTGCTGCAGGTGCCGGTCGACGTCATCGACCCAGCCGCAGGCACGATCGCCTTCATCGATGGCGACGGGACACGGGTCGAGCAGTCTGCGCTGGGTGGCCAAGCAAAGCTTCAGTGGAAGGTCGACTGGGCGATGCGTTGGGTCGCGCTGGGCGTCGACTACGAGATGTACGGCAAGGACTTGATCGATTCGGGCACGCAGAGCGGCAAGATCGCACGCATTCTCGGCGGGCGCCCGCCCGAAGGCTTCGTCTACGAGATGTTCCTCGACGAGCTTGGTCAAAAGGTTTCGAAGTCGAAGGGCAATGGTCTCAGCCTCGACGAATGGCTTACCTATGGCACACAGGAGAGCCTGGCGTTCTTCGCCTATCGCGAGCCCAGGAAGGCCAAGCAGTTGCATATCGGCGTCATTCCGCGCGCGGTCGACGAATATTTCCAGTTCCGCGGCAATTACACTGCGCAGCCGATCGAGCAGAAGCTCGGCAACCCGGTGCATCATATCCACGACGGCGCGGTGCCGCCGGGCGTGCCGGCCGTCACCTTCGGCTTGCTGCTGAACCTTGTCGGCGTGCTCGGTGCGGATGCAACGGCCGAGCAGGTGCGTGGCTACCTGGCCAATTACGTCGACGACGAGTTGACGCCTGAACTCGAGGCACTGATCGGCCATGCGCTTGCCTATAATCGAGACTTCGTGGCGCCGACGCTTCGGCGCCGAGTACCCGTCGGGATCGAGATCGCCGCACTCGAGCGCCTCGACCGCGAGCTTGCGACGCTGCCGCCGGGAACGTCGCCGGTCGCGCTGCAGGATATGGTCTATGCCATCGGCAACGAGGCCGGCTTCGAAACGCTGCGCCAATGGTTCGGCACATTGTACGAAACTCTGCTCGGTTCCGCCCAGGGGCCGCGCATGGGCAGCTTCATCGCGCTCTACGGAATTGTCGGCACGCGCAGGCTGATTGCGGAAAGCCTTGCCCGCGTGGCATGATGCATGCCGAAGGAGAGCAGGACATGGCGACCGCGATCAAGACCCGGACGATGAGCGAAGCGGAGTGGACTGCGCGTCAGCAGCTCGCATCCTGCTACCGCGTGTTCGCGATGCTCGGCTGGGACGAGATGATCTTCAATCACATCACGCTGAAGCTCGACGGAGAGGACGGCGCGTTTCTGATCAATCCCTATGGTCTGCACTTCAGCGAAGTGACGGCGTCGAGCCTGGTCAAGATCGACATCGACGGCAACAAGCTCGACGACAGTCCATACCCGGTCAACCGCGCCGGATTCGTGCAGCACAGCCTGTTCCACCGACATCTTCACGACGCCAAGTGCATAATTCACACGCATACGACGGCTACCATGGCGGTGTGCGGGCTCGAGGGCGGGCTACAGCCGGTCAACTTCTACGCCTGCAACTTCATGGACCAGATCGGCTATCACGATTTCGAAGGCGTCACGGTTCGCGACGACGAAGGGCCCAACCTGCTCAAGAATCTGGGCGACCATCGCATCCTACTGCTGCGCAATCATGGCCCGGTAGTGATGGGCCGGACCTTGCCCGAAGCGTTCATCAAATATTGGGTGCTGCAGCGCGCGTGCGAGATCCAGGTCGCGACGCTATCGATGGGCAAGCCGATCCACGTGCCCGATCATGTCGTTGCCGTGCACCAGCGCGACATCGGTCAGACCGCAATCCCAGGCGGTCCCGGCGCTGCCGAATTCGCCGCGATGGTTCGACGCGTCGACAAGCTCGATCCGAGCTGGCGTGACTAGTCTTACCGTCAACAACCAGCCGATCCGATATCGCATCGACCCAGCGACACCGCTGTTGTGGGCGCTGCGCGAGGCGTCGAACCTGACCGGCACGAAATATGGCTGCGGCACCGGCGATTGCGGCGCGTGCACCGTCGACATCGACGGGCGCGCGGTGATGAGCTGCCAGGTCAGCGTCGGACAGTTGGAAGGCGCGTTCGTGACGACGATCGAGGCGCTTTCACGCGACCGCAGCCACCCGGTGCAGCAGGCGTGGATCGCCGAACAGGTCGACCAATGCGGCTTCTGCACGCCGGGCATGGTCATGGCGGCGGCAGTGCTCCTCAAGTCGAATTCGCGACCCACCGATGCCGACATCGATGCCTCGATCACCAACCTGTGCCGCTGCGGGACCTACCTGCGCGCGCGACGGGCGATCAAGCGGGCGGCGGCGGCGATGCGTGGCGAGGCGACCATCGTCGGGGGCCCGCCGCCGGGCATCGATCCCGGCGACGCGGCACGGTCGGTTCCGGCACTCACGCCGCGACCGCGCTGAGCGAGGAAGCTTTCGCATTGCTGTCGACGCGATTAAGCCACGTGTCAGCGCGCTTGCGATAGCGCAGGCAATACGGGTACCGGCGGCACTTCGGCAGCATGGCCCCGCGAGGATCATGACATGATGCGTCGCCTTTTGATCACTGCGCTGCTCGCCAGCGCAAGCACTGTTCCTGCATTGGCTCAGGTCAACGACGTCGACCAGACCGAGCAGCGGGCAGAACGCCGTGCCGAGCGCAGGGAGCGTCGCCAGGCGGAGCAGGGCTCACCCGCCATGGCCGATCCGGAGCGCGCCGCTCGCCGCGCGGAGCGAATGGAGCGTCGCCAGGCCGAAGCGGGCGGTCCTGAAATGGTTCGGATCGAGGGCGCTGCCGATCCGGTGCGGACCGAGCGTCGTGCCGAGCGCATGGAGCGGCGGCAGGCCGAGCCCGGCGGCCCAGCCATGGTTCGCATCGAAGGGGAAGCCGACCCGGTGCGTGCCGAGCGTCGCGCCGAGCGAATGGAGCGGCGCATGGAGCGCGACCAGCCCGATGTAATCATTCCCGATGTCGTGGCTGCCCCGGTCGAGCGTCGTCGCGACCGTGGCCTGGGGTCGGAGGGTCAGGTCTTTGGTCGTGACCGCGGGCTGCGCGCCGATCAGCAGGACCTGCGTCGCGAACGTCGCCGTCAGGTCGAAGTCTATGATCGTAACGGCGACGGCCGGATCGACACCCGCGTGATCGACCGCAACGGCGACGGTCGCGCCGACGTTCGCGTCTTTGACAGGAATGGCGATGGCCGCTTCGACACTCGCCAGGTCGACCGCAACAATGACGGCCGGTTCGAGACACGCCGCGTGGATCGCGATGGCCGCTTCGGAGTCGATCGTCGGGGCGGATATGACAATCGCGGTTTCGAAACCTATCGTCAGGGCGGGTATGACGACGGCCGCTTTGGTCGCCAGCAGTGGAACCGCGACTGGCGCCGGGACCGTCAGTATGACTGGCAGCGATATCGCGCACAGAACCGGAATCTGTTTCGTGCGCCCCGCTATTACTCTCCGTACGGATCAAACTACGGCTATCGCCGCTTCTCGATCGGTATCTATCTGCAGCAAGCGTTCTTCGGTCAGCGCTATTGGCTGGACGATCCCTACAACTACCGTCTGCCGCCGGCCTATGGTCCATATCGTTGGGTCCGTTATCACGGCGACGTGCTGCTGGTGGACATCCGAAACGGCTATGTCGTCGACGTGATCTACGACTTCTTCTACTAAGCCTGGCGCGGCCCGGAGCAATTCGGGCCGTTGCTTTTACATGGCCCGCGCTTCAGTCTCCCTTGCAAGCCAAGGGAAAGCACCATGCCCAGAATGTTACTCGCGATCGCCGCGCTGCTTACGACGACGCCTGCACTCGCCCAGACGCAGATCATCCACGCCGGCCGACTCATCGTCGAGGCAGGGCGCCCCGTGCTCGGGCCTTCGTCGATCACTGTCGTGGATGGCCGGATCGCCGCGATCGAGGGCGGGCTGAAGGCGGTCCCGGCGGGTGCCAAGCTGATCGACCTGTCGACCAAGACGGTGCTGCCCGGCCTCGTCGATGCGCACGTTCACCTGTCGGGCGACGCCGGCGACGACTTTCGCGACGAGGCGGTCAATCCCGACGAGTGGGGCGTCGTCATCGGTGCCAAGAACGCCGCGATCACCGCCCGCGCTGGCTTTACAACGGTCCGCGATCTGGGTTCCGCGTCGCAGGTCGGCTTCGTCCTGCGGCGCGGCACGGCCGCTGGTCATATTCCAGGTCCGCGGATCGTCTCGTCCGGACCCGCAATTTCGATCATCGGCGGGCACGGCGACGTCTCGGGCTTCCGCCCCGAAGTGAACGCCGCGCTGGCGGGTACCAACACCTGTACCGGCCCCGAGCAATGCGCCGGCCGGGTGCGGGCCGCATCGAAGGCCGGAGCCGACGTGATCAAGATCACCGCGACCGGCGGTGTGCTCAGCCAACAGGCCCGCGGATTGGGCCAGCACTTCACCGACGCGGAGATGAAGGCGATCGTCGACACCGCGCACGGGCTTGGCCTGCGCGTCGCGGCGCATGCCCACGGCACGGCTGGCGTAGAAGCGGCGGCACGTGCCGGGATCGATTCGATCGAGCACGGCACTTTCACCGACGCTCGCGCCATCGCGGCGATGAAGACGAGCGGGACGGTGTTCGTCCCGACGCTGATGGCATTTACCGGCATCCGCGATCGGCTCGGCAAGAATGTCTATACGCCCGTGGTCGAGACCAAGGTGCGTGCGACGCTCGAATTCGTCGGCCGCGCGTTGAGGGCGGCGAGAGCAGCGGGGGTCGGCATCGTGTTCGGAACCGATGCCGGCGTCTTCGAACACGGGCGCAATGCAGAGGAATTCGCGCTGATGACGTCGCTGGGCGGATTGTCGAATACCGAAGCCCTGGCGAGCGCAACGACCGCGGCCGCCAAGCTGCTCGACCTCGAGCGCGAGATCGGACGGCTGGCACCGGGCTATTCGGCGGACATCATTGCGGTCGCGGGCGATCCGCTCGCCGACATCCGCGCGCTCGAACGCGTCGATTTCGTCATGGTGCGAGGACGCGTGCAATGAGCGAAGCGCTTGCCCGCCTGAGCCGCAGCGTCTCCGCGCAATTGCGAGCCAACCCGCGCGTCCAGATCGTAGCTGGCGAGGGCATCGACCTCTACGTGGCGCAGCAGTTTCTGAGTGTCGAGGAATGTCATGCGTTGATCGCAATGATCGACGCCGACCGCCAGCCGTCGCAGATCCTGGCCGTCCAGCCCGAAGACAAGAGCTTCCGCAATTCGGAAAGCTGCAACATGGACCGCTGGCACCCGTTCGTGCAGACCGTCGACACGCGCATCTGCGACCTGGTCGGCATCGACCCCCGCATGGGCGAGACGATGCAGGGACAGCGCTACTCCGTCGGGCAGCAGTTCAAGGCGCATCAGGATTACTTTCACGTCGATCAACCCTATTGGAAGATCGAGGAGGGACGCGGCGGGCAACGGTCGTGGACGTGCATGATCTACCTCGACGAACCCGCAGGCGGAGGCCAGACCTTGTTCGAGCAGGCTCGACTGCAGGTTGCGCCGCGCACTGGCATGCTGCTCGCGTGGAACAACATGAACGATGACGGCAGCCCCAACGCACAGTCGATGCATGAAAGCCTGCCGGTCACCGCCGGTATCAAGAACATCGTGACCAAGTGGTTCCGCGAAGCCAACTGGGTGTGAGGCGAAGCTTTCGCGGCGCTGACAGCTCCGTTCGCGGGCCGTTCAGTGCGACTCGCGCATATCCTGTGTCGTCAGGCGATCCTTCTTGTCGAAGTCGCCAGATTACAAAGGAGTAAGTCATGCGTAAATTGATCATCACTGCCCTGATGGCCGCGACGATTCTTCCCTCGGCTGCCGTTGCACAGTCGGCGGGCGAGGTCCGTCGTTCGGAGCGCCAGTTGCAGCGCGAGCGTCAGGAATTGCGCGAGGCGCGTCAGTTCGGCGACCGTCGCGACATCCGCGAACAGCGTCGCGATGTGCGCGAGGCACGCCAGGAATTTCGCGAGGATCGCCGTGATTATCGCCAGAATTGGCGCCGCGACGACTACCGCGGCTATCGCCAGGCAAACCCGCGCCTCTACGATCGCGGCAACTGGCGGTCGGACTATGGCTATCAGACGTTCCGGCCGGGCATTCGCGTTCAGCGTGGTTACTACCAGCCGCGTTACGTGATTGCAGATTACGGCCGTTATCGTCTGCCGCATCCCGGCTACAATCAGCGTTGGGTGCGTCACTATAACGACGTGCTGCTGATCGATACACGGCGCGGCTATGTTATCGACGTCATCCGGGCCTTCTACCGGTAACAGGCGTAGGGTCCGGCACGGAGTGCCGGACCCGCTTGCTTCTCCAGGGACGCGTGCTAGCCAGCGCGCGTTCCTCGGGAGTTCTCAAGCACATGCGTTCGATCCTGCTGTCCGCGATCCTGTCCGTCGCGCTCGTGCCTGCCCAAGCCACAGCACAGGTCGCCCCGTCGTCCGCTGCTCCAACGTTCCCCACCCCGTCGCAACGCCTGCAAAAGCTGTTCGTCGACGACGATGAAGCAGCGTTGCAGCGCAACCCGCTGAACGCGCTGTTTCGCGGCGACCTGCGCTACGCCGACCGGCTGGGCGAGTTCTATACCGATGCGCAGGCAGAGCGGAACTACCGCGCCAACCGGGCCGAACTCGCACAGCTGCTGGCGATCGATCGCGCCTTGCTGTCACCGACCGAGCAGATCTCCTACGATACCTACAAGGCGCTGAAAGAGCTCAGCATTCGCGGCAACACGCCCGAGATGCGCAAGCTGACCGATGTGCGGCCGATCGATCACTTCTTTGGCGCGCACACCTTTTACCCCGATCTCGCCTCCGGGCAGGGGATCGCGCCGTTCAAAACCGTCCTCGACTATCGCAACAATGTGAAGCGCCACCGCCAGTTTGCAGCGCAGCTCGACGTGGCGATCGGACGCTTCCGCGAAGGCATAGCGAGCGGGGTGACCCAGCCCAAGCTGGTGGTGCGCAACATGATCGAACAGCTCGACCGGCAGCTGGCCGCCGGCGTCGACGGCTCGCCCTACGTCGGGCCACTGAAGGTCTTTCCCGACGCTGTATCGGCTGCCGATCGTGCAGCGTTGACGCTGGAAACGCGTGCCGCGGTCAGCGAAGCGATCTTCCCCGCATACGTCCGGCTGCGCGACTTCCTGCGTGACGAATATCTGCCCGTGGCGCGCGACGGCGTCGGATTGGTGCATATGAAGGGGGGCAGACAGCTTTACGCATTCCTGATCGAATCGAACACGACGCTGCCGATGACGGCGACCCCGAGCGTCCCGCCGACCTCGCGCGTGGCGTCGTTGACCGCCGAGCCGATGCCGGCCTTGTCGGTCTGCACCGCTCCCATGATCGACTCGGTGGCGGGTGCACTGGTGAGTCCCATGCCCAGGCCGAGCAGGACCATCTGGCCGGCGATCTCGACGTAGCTCGTGACGTTGCTGGCGGTGGAGATCCAGGCGTAGGACACCGCCAGCGACAACAGCCCGA
>Ga0136638_10000036_pt1 | contig 18594 bp, 18 predicted proteins | sample AntDrymUQ8582206_2_FD_104671 | JGI IMG/M metagenome (GOLD analysis project Ga0136638, IMG submission 104671) | Polar desert sand microbial communities from Dry Valleys, Antarctica - metaG UQ858 (22.06) | ecosystem: Environmental > Terrestrial > Soil > Desert | place: Antarctica: Dry Valley...
GCGCGTCTCCAGGCTTCGCGCCGGCCATTGACCGGCCCAGAACCCTTATGCAAAAGCGGGCGGCGCAGCTTCACTGTGTTTTGCCACTCGCGGGCACCTCGGTTGTCCCGCCGCGGGGGCATTGGGGGCGCCTCCGGCCCAGTTCGTCACAGCCCTGAGCGTGCTTGCGCCTCCGGTATCGCGATGGTATTTAGCCTCCGGTCGCAGGAACTCATGACGGGCACACAGAGCCAAACCGAATCGATCCTCGACATCATTCGGGGTATCGACAACAAGTCGATCATGTTGCCAGAATTTCAGCGAGATTTTCGCTGGGAGATCGAACAGACTTTCGACCTGTTCGACTCATTGATCCGTGACATTTTTGTCGGCACACTGATCTACGGTAAGCCGTCCTTTGGTATGACGCTGCGCGAGATCGACAAGCGGCCCCGCCGCGGCCAAGGCAGCCGCGCAAGAATTCCGCTAATTCCGCTGGGCACGGAAGAGATCAAGCGTCAGACCCAGACCAAGCATCTCCGAATTGTCCTTGATGGCCAGCAGCGCATTACGTCGCTCTACCGTGCGATCACTGGAAAAGGCAAGGACGAGGTCTACCTCGTGCTTAAAGCGTTTCCCAACTTCGACATCGTGAAGCCCCTCGGATTGGAGGAGATGCTCCATAATATTCAGGGTGAGCCCGATCCAGAGCGTATCTCGGTCCTGGTTTCCCTTGCGTACAAGGCGGAGACTGAGAGCCTGGAGGATGACCAGCTCAACGAGCTTTTCGATGCCACTCCGTATGCGAGACGAAAGTACACCGACAAACAGGCGAGCGGGTACAAAGATGACCAACGGATCTACCGCCGGACGGTCTCGCGGCTCCGTGACCTCCTCAAACAGGAGAAGCTGCTCGCTTACTACCTGCTGGACATGGGCATCGAGAAGTTCTGCCTGTTCTTCGAGCGGAGTAATAGTAGAGGCATTCAGCTCAACTTCACGGACATCTTGGCCGCGAAATTGTACCACGGGTTCAATCTGCGCGGAGCGATCGAGGCCTTCGAGGACCAGTACAAACTCCCTCTAAACCGCGATCTTGTGATTCGAGCGATCGCTTACATTCGGGGGCGTAACTCCGCGGGCGCGATTTCCATCGATCGCGCCCGTATCCTGGAGACCTTGGAGGCGGAAGGTTTTACTCAGCATTGGACCGACATTTGCAACTATTATGTCGACTGCATCAGGTACCTGCTGAAGCAGCACTACATCGTCTCACTGACATGGCTGCCCCTAGCTAACCTTCTCCTGCCATTGATGATGTTCCGCAGGCACATCAAGAGCTTCGATCAGATGACCGAAGATCAGCGGCGGTTGATCGAGTACTGGTACTGGGCGGCGATCTTCGCGAATCGTTACAGCGCAGCCTCTAATGCGGCCATCATCAACGATAGCCGTATTCTCGAGCAGGCCGCCCGCGGCGAGATGATGACCTCCGCGGACTTGCGAGGCTTCTTCGCCCGACTTCGCCCGGTAGTCACTGTTCCAGACGATCTGAACAGCTACACGCGCCGGACGAGCGGGATTTTCCGCGGCGTGCTTAACCTCCTCGGTTACGCCTCCAGAGGCCTACGGGATTGGAACAATACGCAGGCGTTGACCTCAGAAATGCAACTGGAGGCTCATCATATTTTCCCGCGAGCCTATCTCGCGCGTGGCGACGTCGACTTTGATGTCACGCGGGACGAGGCCGATGAATTGGTGAACTCGGTGGTTAACCTGACCCTAATCCCGAAGCTGACCAATATTTCAATCGGCAAGAACCCCCCGAGCGTCTACCTCGGTCAACTGCAAAAGAAGAACCCGGCCCTCCCGGACTGTCTGACGTCGCACCTCGTTCCAACCCGGCTTCTCGAAGGCGGCGAAAATGATGGCCTCTTCGGCGAGTTCATCAAAGAACGCTCCGGGCAGATCTTCGCGCTCATTCAGCATTACACGGCCGCCCCTGCGCTCGAATCGCTGATGCCTCCCGAGACCGGAAGCAAGTAATTCAATGCAGCCTTGACCCGCTCACGTCTCGCGGTCCGGCGGCATCGACGCGGCTCCGTCCATCCCGAGCATGCCGACGATCACCTGAGGAAGCTCCGGCGCCATGGTGGGAGCTTGGCACAGATCGGCCCTCCTGTGGCCTGCGCGAGCCGCTATGCTTCGCGCCGCCATGCACGCCGCCTCGCAAAGCACCGAGCTCACCCCCACGCAACAGCGGGCCGCGGAGATCGTCCGCGAGATCCAGGCCAGCATCTGTGCCGGTCTCGAGGCCGTCGAACACGAGGCCGGCAGCGACGCCAGGTTCCTGTCCGACGACTGGACCCGCGCCGGCGGCGGTGGCGGCCTGACCCGCATCCTCCGCGGCCAGGTCATCGAGAAGGGCGGCGTCGCCACCTCCGTCGTGTTCGGCGAGCTCAGCCCCGCGTTCGCGGCCCAGATGCCCGGCACCGGCACCCGCTTCTTCGCCACCGGCGTCTCGCTCGTGCTGCACCCGAGCAACCCCTACGTGCCGACCGTGCACGCCAACTTCCGCTACATCGAGCACGGCGAGCGGCGCTGGGTCGGCGGCGGCGCCGACCTCACCCCTTATTATTTTTTCCCGGAGGACAAGCAGCACTTCCACGCCGCCTGGCAGGCTTACTGCGAGGCGCACCCGGGCATCGGGGATCATCCGAAGTTTCAGCAGTGGTGCGAGCGCTATTTTTATCTCAAGCACCGCGGCGAGCACCGCGGCGTCGGCGGGATCTTCTTCGACAACCTCGTCATCAACCCCGACGAGCCCGGCCACGAGGAGCGCACGCTGGCCTTCATCCGCGACGGCGGCATGCGCTTCCTCGGCGCGTACCTGCCCATTCTTCATCGCCGCGTCGCCACCCTGTACGGCCCGGAGCAGCGCCGCTGGCAGGAGCTTCGGCGCGGCCGCTACGTCGAGTTCAACCTGCTCTACGACCGCGGCACCACCTTCGGCCTCAAGACCGGCGGGCGCACCGAGTCGATCCTCATGTCCCTGCCGCCGCACGTGCAATGGGGCTACTGCGAGGAGCCCGAAACCGGAACTCCAGAGCATGAGTTGCTGGTCGAGCTGCGCCGCCCCGCGGTCGAGGACGAGCAGCCGGCCTGACCACTCTCGGATCGGCCTGGATCGGGTGGATCCCCCTGCGAGACCCGGGAGGTTTGCCCCGGGTCCGGCCAGCCGCGACAATGCGGCCCCCGTGGTCTCCCCTGTGCGCCTGGCCTGCCTCGCCGCCATCGTCGTGTGGGTCGGACCTGTCCATTCGGTCAGAGGTGCCGAACCACCGGTCCTGCGCCCCGCGCCGGGCGCCCGGGCCAGGCCCACCGCGCGCACCACCGTGCAGCACGACCTGCGCGTCAAGCCGGAGAACCCCAACCGCGCCGCCAGCGTCGTGACCCGTCGTGACATGGAAGAGCGGCTGCCGCGTTCGGCCCCCGACGCGCTGCGCTTCGAGCCCGGCGTGTACGTGCAGCAGACGGCGCACGGTCAGGGCTCGCCGTACGTCCGCGGCCTCACGGGTCAGCAGACGATCATGATGTTCGACGGCATCCGCCTCAACAACAGCACCTTTCGTCAGGGCCCCAACCAGTACTTCTTCACGATCGACTCACGCACGGTCCAGAAGCTCGAGGTGCTGCGCGGCAGCTCGTCGACACGCTATGGATCCGACGCGATGGGCGGCGCCCTGCTGGCCACGCCGATCGACCCGGGCATGCGCCTCGGGCTGCGCAAGTGGCAGGTCCACCCGCGCGCGATGCTGCGCTCCGGCACCGCCGACGGCGAGCTCGGCGGCCGCGCGCAGGTCGACGTCGCCTACAAGAACAAGCTCGGCTTCTTCGGCGGCGTCGGTTACCGCGACGTCGGCCTGCTGCGCGCCGGTGGCCACATCTACTCGCTGCAAACCGGCAAGCCGGTCAACACGCCCGTGTTCGCCGACGACGGTCGCACCCAGCGGGGCACCGGCTTCAACGAGTTCACCGCCGACGCGCGGCTCGTCTGGCAGGCGCACGACAAGCTGCGCGTCACCTTCGCGTACTACGACTATCGCCAGACCGACGCCCCCCGCACCGACCGCTGCCCGCCCGCGACCGCGCCGCAGAACGAGTGCCTCACCTACGACGAGCAGTACCGCACGCTCGTCTACACCGCCCTCGACCTGCGTGATGGCCCCGCCTTCGCCGAGCGCCTGCGCTTCACCGTCAACTATCAGAACCAGCACGAGCGCCGCCGCTACGACCGCGGCGAGGGCTCGACGTACCGAGTCATCGGGCGCGACGAGGTCTACACCGGCGGCACCGGCCTCAACGTGCGCACCAGGGAGTGGGGCCCGCAGGACAAGCTGCGCTTCTCGCTGCACTACGGCTTCGACCTCTATCACGACAACATCGTCAGCAAGGCGTGGAACCTGTACCTGCCTCCCGTCAACATTCTTTCCGAGCTCACGCGCGGGCAGTACTTGAACGGCGGCAAGTACCTGACCTCGGGCCTGTGGACCGAGGCGCACTTCAAGGTGCTCGATCGGCTCGAGCTGAGGGCCGGCGCGCGTGGTTCCTTCGTCAGCGCGAGCGCGCCGGCCGACATGAAGTCGATATCCGCGGGCGTCGACAAGCGCTGGGCGACCGCGGTCGGCGGCGGTGGTACGGCGCTGAAGCTCACCGAGGGCGTCAAGTGGCTCGTCAACCTCGACCAGGGCTTTCGCGCGCCGAACCTCGACGACCTGACGAGCCGGCAACAGACGGGCGCCGGTTATCAGGGCGAGAACGCCGACCTGCGCCCGGAGAAGTCGCTGTCGCTCGAGTCCGGCGTCCGCGTCGAGCGCAAGTACCTCGAGCTGGCGCTGTTCGGTTATCAAACCATGATCGACGGATTGATCGCCCGCCAGCCGTTCGACAAGTCCCTGTGTCCGCCTGGCGGCGAGACCGGCTGCGCCGGTTCACAGGCGGCCTATCGCCTGAGCAACCTCGAGGGCCGCTCGCTGATCCGCGGCTTCGACGGCGCGCTCCGCCTGTTCTTGCCGCACGGCTTCGGCATGCGCACGACCCTCGCCTACACCTGGGGCGAGGGCCCGCACCCGGTCCCTGGCTCGACCCCGTCCCGCATGGCCCTGTCTCGCATCCCCCCGCTCAACGGCACCGCCGAGGTCTCGTGGCGCGCCCGCACCGGCTTCTACGTGGCCACCGCGCTGCGTTGGGCCCGCAAGCAGGACCGCCTCGCGCTCGCCGACAAGGACGACCAGCGCATCCCCCTCGGCGGCACCCCCGGCTTCGCCGTCGTCGACCTGCGCGCCGGATATCGCTGGCAGCCGCACATCCTCGTCGCCGGCGTGCTCGAGAACCTCGCCAACGCCGCGTACCGCTATCATGGCTCGAGCATCAACGGCCCCGGCCGCGGCTTCAACCTCCTCGTCGAGTTCGGATTTTGACCCCCACCCCCACCGACCTCGAGACCGGCGACCGCGCCTCACCGGCCTCCCTCGCCGCGCTGTGGATCGGCGTCGCCGTCGTGCTCGTCGCTGCGATCATCATCGCCGCGGTGCTGCTCGTCAGCATGATCGGCACCACGCGCGAGCCCTTCACCAGCGGCGAGATCCCGAAAGACTCGCCGCTGCACCTGCGATCCACCGTGCGTCCGCCGCACGTGCTGCACCTCGCCGGCTCGGGTAGCAATCTCCCGATCACGCGCGCCCTCGCGGAGGCCTTCCAGGTCGCGCGCCCCGACCTCCACGTCGTCGTGTTCGCCAGCATCGGCTCGACCGGCGGGGTCCAGGCCGCCTACGACGACGTCATCGACCTCGGCCTCGTGTCGCGACCCCTGCGCCCGCGCGAGGCCGCCCTCGGCCTGCACGTCACTTCCTACGCGCGCGTGCCCGTGGTCGTCGCCGTCAACCTCGGCGTGCCCGACGAGTCGATCACCACCGCCGAGCTCGTCGATATCTACGCCGGACGGCGCACCACCTGGTCCGACGGCACACCGATCGTCGTCCTCCAGCGCGAGCGCGGCGACTCGAGCCACCAGGCCGTCGCCGCCGCCGTGCCCGAGTTCGAGCCCGTCAACGAGCAGGCCTACCGCGAGGCCCGCTGGCGCGTCGTCGACAGCGACCAGGCCATGCAGGAGGCGCTGAGCATCACGCCCGGCGCCGTCGGCCTGTTCGACCTCGGCGCGATCGTCCTCCAGCGGTTGCCGGTCCGGCCGCTGCACATCGCCGGCATCGAGGCCTCCGAGGCCAGCGTGCAGAGCCGCCGCTACCCCTTCGCCAAGGACCTCGCGTTCGTCAGCGTCGACCAGCCCGGCGCCGTGACGGCCGAGTTCCTGCGCTTCGTCGACGGCGAGCACGGCCGTCGCCTCATGCGCGCGAGCAGCTACATCCCGCTCCCGGAGGACCATTGAGCGAGCATGTCCCGAAGGACAGCATCGGCCTGCGCCGCTACCTCGCCGCGCGCATGCTGCCGCTCGCCGTATTGCTCGCGGTGCTCGTCTCATTGTCTGCGCCGCTGGCCTACTTCGCGCTGACCGTCCGCACGGTACGGACGCGGGCCCAGGCGACCGCGGCCCAGGTCGCCGCCGCGATCGGCCGCGAGATCCAGGACCGACCGGTGTTGTGGCGCTACGACTCGATCAAGCTGCTCGCCCACATCCGCGCCTACACCGAGGAGCCGAGCATCGCCCGCATCGAGGTCGTCGACCGCAGCGGCGTGCGTGTGCCCCTCGACGACGAGCCGCTCGGCGATCACCCGGCGACCGGCCCCCTGTTGTGGGAGTCGGCGCCGATCGAGATCAACGAGCAGGTCGTCGGCCACGTGTGGACCGGCGCCGTGCTCGACGAGGCGCAGGCCGGCGCGCTGCTGCTGCTGGTCCCGTTCGGCGCGCTCGGCCTCGGCCTCGCCGCCCTGATCTACTTCATCCCCGGTCGCGCCATGGCCCGCGCCGAGCGGCGCATCGAGCACAGCCAGGCCGCGCTGGCCCGCTTCAACCAGACCCTCGAGCAGCAGGTCGTCGAGCGCTCCTCGCAGCTGCGGGCCGCCTACGCCGAGCTCCAGGCCAAGGAGACGCGCCTGCGTGAGCTGTCGTCGCGGGCCTTGCTGTTGCAGGAGGCCGAGCGCCGGGTAATCGCCCGCGAGCTGCACGACTCCGCCGGTCAGGCCCTGACTGCGATCCGCATCAACCTGCAGATCATCGCCCAGCTGGCCGAGGCCGGCGCGCAAACCTCGGAGAAAGTGGCCCGCCTCGCCGGTCGCACCCTGACGATCGCCGACGCCACCCTCGAGGAGATCCGTCGCGCGGTGATCATGCTCGGCCCGGCGATCCTCGACGACGTCGGCCTCGCCGCCGCGATCCAGCGCCTGTGCGACGACTTCGGCGAGCGCTCCGGAAACGGCGACAGCGGCCTGCAGATCGACTGCGACATCGACCCCTTGCCCGACAACGGCCTCAGCCCGGCGCTCGAGAGCGCCTGATACCGCGTGATCCAGGAGGCCCTGACCAACGCGGCCCGTCACGCGCAGGCGAGCCGGGTCCAGGTGCGGCTCGCCCTCTCGCCGCGAACGATCCACCTCGAGGTCCGCGACGACGGCCGCGGCTTCGACCCAGACGCGCGCGCGCCTGCGACGGGCGCACCGGGCGGCCGCGGCCTCGTCGGCATGCGCGAGCGGGTGGAATTACTCGGAGGGACGATCCGCGTCGACAGTCGTCCGGGCGCGGGCACGCAGGTCATCGTCGACCTGCCGCAGGTCACGCTGAGCGAGGACGGGGACGACACCGCCGTCGTCGTCGCGTGATACATTTTGCCCGTGACTGCTGCTCGCGCTCCCATTCGTGTCGTGCTCGCCGAGGACCACACCATCGTGCGCGAGGGCCTGCGCGCGCTGCTCGACGTGCGTGACGACATCGAGGTCGTGGCCGAGGTCGCCGATGGCCGCGCCGCCGTCGAGGCCGCCGCGCAGCACAAGCCCGACGTCATCGTGATGGACCTCGGCATGCCGGAGCTCAATGGGGTGGATGCCACCCGCCAGATCCGCAAGGACCACCCGCAGACCCAGGTGCTCATCCTCTCGATGCACTCCGGCGAGGAGTATGTCCGCCCGGCGATCCGCGCGGGCGCGAGCGGATATCTGCTCAAGGGTTCGGGCCTGTCGGACCTCGTCTCGGCGATCCAGGCGGTCGCGCGGGGCGACGCCTTCTTCAGCCCCGCGATCGCCAAGATCGTGCTGTTCGAGTCGCGCCGCACCGACCGCCCGAGCAAGGACCCGGCCCCCGGGGACGCGCTGACCAACCGCGAGCGTGAGATCCTCCAGCTGGTCGCCGAGGGCAAGTCGAGCCCCGAGATCGCCAAGCAGCTGCAGCTGAGCGTCAAGACCGTCGAGGGTCACCGCGGTCGCATCATGGCCAAGCTCGACGTGCACCACGTCGCCGGCCTGGTGCGTCATGCGATCCGCATCGGCCTGGTATCCGCCGACTCGTAGTCCGCGAGTAGTTCCCCTCGAATTCATCGCGGAGATCCACCGCGCACGAGAACGCGCGAGGCGTCCTCCTGCTCCGGGGGATCCCCCCGCGGTGAGCCGCGGAGAACTCAGGTCGCCGCCGATGGCGGCGTGCTTTACGGTCGCCGACTACCCGTGGCTTACATGACCCGCGCATCCTGGACCCTCCCGCTCACGCTCGTCCTGCTCGCTCCGGCCTGTAAAGAGCCCGACCCCTCGGTCGACACGACCGACGACAGCACCGGCGCCGCGGACAGCACCGGCCCCGCCACGACCGACGCGCCGACGTCCGACGCTACGACCGACGCTCCGACGACGGACGGCACGACCGACACGCCGACGACCGACCCGACGAGCACCACCGGCGACCCGACGGGCGACCCGACGGGCACGCCCTGCGACGCCCTGCAGATCTCGCCGATCGACGAGGGCGCCTGTGAGGTGCTCGCCAGCGATTATCAGCCGCGCGTCAACATGTCCAAGGACGACACCTGGGCCGCGTGTGTCGTCGACAGCGGCGTGTATACGCAGGTCGACGCCAAGGTCCCCGGCTCGCTCGCCCGCGTCACCCAATACGAGACGATCGCCGACCTCCTGTGGCGCAACGGTACTCCGTCCGCGGATGACTTCACCGCGGCGCGCGACGCCTACATCACGCCCGAGGGCCTCGAGTCGCGCGTCGCGCGGCGCGACGACCTGCACTACGCCGACATCCCGATGGACGAGTGGGACCCGCAGGTCGACGCCGACAAACAGTGCACCGTCGAGGCCCTGTGGACCAAATACCCCGAGCGCTGCATCGGTCCGTCGACCCTGCGCCCGACCATCGACGACGCCTTCATCGCCGGCCAGACCGGCGAGGGCGACGCCGACGTGCACGCCGCGAGGATCCGCGCCGCGCTCGACTGGTTCCTGGTGCTCTCGGTCTACAAGGAGGCCAACACCTGCGCCACCGTCAAGGCCCCCGACTGTGACTCGGCCTGGGCCTACTACACCGGCGGCCAGAGCGTCGACGCCGGCCTCGGCATCGCCGGCGCGTTGCGCCTCGCCAGCCAGAACACCCACGAGCGCATCCACGACGGCATCCTCGCCGCCCGCTGCTGGCGCGACCTGACCCAGGACAACGGCATGTACCCGCTGCTCGACCAGCTCGACGCCGATGCCAGGGACCTGTTCGCGCAGGGCTGGGAGCAGCTCGACCAGGCGCTGCACCGCGGCCTCGCGCTGCTCGTCCGCGAGCAGCTGGTCACGTACATCAACGCCACCTGCGACAACACGGAGATGCCGGCCGTGTGGGCCTACCTGAAGATCACCGGCCCGGCCCTGCAGCGCGAGGCCGACGAGCGCGACGCCGCCGGAGCCGCCGCCCTCAAGACCCTGTGGGCCAGCGACGCGCCGACGGTGCCCGAGCTCGAGGCCGGCCTGCCGGCGATCGACGCGATCTTCCCCTGCCCGTGAGGGCATGTCCTTCGGGACAGGTCATCAGCGCGTTTAAAACAAGAGAGGCCGGGGTGACCCGGCCTCTCTTCTCGTAGGCGGAACAGGGATCGAACCTGCGACCCGCGCCGTGTAAAGGCGCCGCTCTACCACTGAGCTATCCGCCCGCTCGCTGCGCTCCTGGCCCGAGAGTCAGGAGCGGCCGGCAAGCTAGCACAGATGCTCGGCGACCTGCGCGACGATCGTGCGGTCCTCCGGGGCCAGCGCCGCCAGCAACTGGGACACCGTGGAGACCGTGCGCGCGCCTCCCGGTCGCAGGTCCGGCGCCAGCGCGGCCAACGGCGCCAGCACGAAGTCCCTGCGCCCCAGCTCCGGATGCGGCAGCCGCAGCCCCGGCGTGTCGCACTCGAGACCGCCACCGCCACCGCCACCGGCATCATCCATGCCCGCGGCCAGCCACACGAGGATGTCGAGGTCCAGCGTGCGCGCCTCCCAGCGCTCGCGGCGGGTCCGCCCGTGGCGATGCTCGATCGCCTGCAAGGCACTCAAGAGCGCCGCCGGCTCGGCCACCGTGCGCAGCTCGACCACCGCGTTCATGTACGCCCCCGTCGACGGCCCGAGCGGCCGCGTCTCGTACACCGGCGAGCTGCGCACCAGCACCGTGCCCGGCACCGCGCCGTCTCGCAGCTCGCGCGCCGCGGCCTGTAGAGTCCCGAGGCGGTCCCCGAGGTTGCTGCCGAGCGCGACGTACACCGAGGCAGGTTCGGCGAGACCACGACCTGTCACGAGGCTCCTGTGCGCCCGGGCGAGCACCGCCCCGGGTTAGCCGTTTCGTTGCTCCGACGCAAGCGGCTCACCGCGCCACCGACATCGCCGCGCCGCTGCTCGGCGCCAGCATGGTCTGCTCGTACGGCAGCACCACCTCGAGCACCACGCTGCGCCCGTACCCGACGTCGAGCGTGCCGGCCCAGCGCCGCCGCTGCGGGGCCGCGGGCGCGTCGGCGGTGTCGATACCGTCCGGCTCGTCCGGCGCCGGATCGGGCGGAGCGGGCAGGGCAGGGGGCCAGTGCTCGGGCCCGGGCAGGATGAAGCGAGCACGACCCTCGAGGTCGGTGGTCGCGTGGCTGCGGACCTCGCCGAGCCGCAGCTCGAGCTTGCGTGCGCTCGCCGGCAAGCTCGGCGCGTCACAGTCGGCGGCCGGACCCGGTCGCAGCACGACCGCTCCGAACCGGTGCACGCGGTCGCGGGCGTGGACCGTGTCGTAGATGCTGGCCCCGAGCGCGACCGTGCCGAGCCCGAGGAACACCCCGCCGAGCGTGCGACCGGTCTTCGGGTCGCGCCGTTCGCCGCCGGCCACCGGCTCCGACACCGCGAACAACTCCGGCCTGGCGAAGCTAAACGCCGCCAGCCCGAGCAGCGCCGTCGCCAGCCCGTACTCCCAGTAGATCGCCGCGTCGGCGCGACGGATGCGATGCTCCTCGCGGACCGCAGCGACCCGCTCGACCACCTGGCAGCGACGGTGCTCGATCAGCTCGACCGACAGGCTGTCGCCGCGTTGCACCCACCGCGCCTCGAGCTGCCGCTCGATCACCTTGCGCTCGATCGACAGCACCGGCGTACCGGCGACCGGCACCGTGCGAAACTTCGTCGTCTCCGAGATCTGCGCGCACCCTGCGAGCTGTACCGCGACGGCGAGGCAGGTCCAGCGCGCCAGCATGGTCGGCTCGCGCGGCATGGTCGGCTCGCGCAGCATGGTCAGCCCGCGCAGCATGAGGGTGTCACAGGGCGACCCGTGCCCCCACCTTGTCACCGACCACGCGCGCGACCGTCTGCATCAGCTCGTCGCCGGTGCGCCGCGCGATCCACCGGCCGTCACTCTCGTAATCGAAGTGCCACGCGGTCGTGCCCGCGGCCATCCACACCTGCATCGCCGCGCTGTGGGCGTTGATCACGAAGCGCGCGCCGTCGGCGAAGCCGATCGTCAGCACGTCGCCCGCGTGCTGGATGTCGAGGCCATCGAGGTCGGCCTCCCCGAGCCTGGTGTCGATGTGCTCGAGCGCCCTGGCCGAGACCTTGTGGAATTCCTTGACGTCCATGCTCACTCGCAGGGTTACGCGATCACACCAGAGCGGTCAATTCGCCGCGGCCTCCGCGGGTGGTGCCACCTCGGTCGGTGGCGCCTTGGCGTCGGCCTTGGCGTCCGGCGGCGGCGGCAGCTTGATGCCATGCAGGCGCTCGGCCTGCTCCGGCGTCAGCTCGACGATGTCGATCGACCGCCCGTCCTGCAGTTTCACCGAGTGTGTCGCGTCCTTGAGCTCGGCCTCGCGGGCGCTCGCCTCGTCGGCCTCGATCTGTTCCTGGGCCCGCTCGTTGCGCCACTTCTGGTACGCCCCGTAGCCGAAGAAGGCGAACAGCGGGACGAAGATCAGTAGGCGGATGAGGAGCCCCCTGCGCGTCATGCCTCGACTTTGCAGCAGCGCGCGGCGCACAGCAAGGGCCGCAAGCTGTCCGGCGGCCAGCCCGCGCAGGAGCCCTGTCAGGGCACCGAAGTGAAGGTGATCGTGCGCGAAGTCGTCGCCTCGACGCGGCTGTCGGGGTGCACCGAGCCGGCCCCGGAGGTCGACACGAGGGGCGCCTCGTGGGTCCGCGACAGCGTCACGAAGGCCGCACAGACGCCGTCCGAGGGCGGCATATCGGGGGACAGCTCGACCTTCGCCTTGGCGACCTCGACCGCGCCGTTATCCGGCTCCTCGAGCTCGAGCGGCTCCCCGAGGCACGCGTCGCCGTCGATCTCGTCGGCGACCTTGACGTTGATCTTCGCGTCGCCGCCGCGGGGAGGATCCCAGGTGATCGGCAGCGACGCGGCGCGCGAGACCTCGGCATCGGCCATCGGCGACGTGATCGTGAAGCCCGGCGCGTCGATCACGGCTGTGTACTCGCTGGTCGCGTCGCCGGTGCGCAGCTGGAAGCGAAGGGTCACTGCCTCCTGTTGACTGACCGCCGACAGCTCGGCCTCGTAGATGACCGCGCCGCTCGGCCGCTTGACCTCCGTCATCACGACGTCGTCGACGCGCACTCCGTGGTCCTCGCACAGCTTGACGGGGATCGATCCAGCCGCGAGGTCGGGCCGACGCAGCTCGACCTCCACACGCGCGCGCTCACCGTTGTCGGTCACGTGCGCCGTCAGCAGCACCTCACCGTCGAGGTCGGCGCACGCCCCGGAGTCACCGCAGCCGCTCGCCACGATCGTGATCGTGAAGATCACCGCCCCGAATCCGAAAGTCGCCCCCCGCATGCCCGCCATCGTATCAGAAGCGATTTTAAAAAAGACCGCAGACGCGCGGATCAGCCCCACAGCAGCGGTTTGACGACCGCCATGATGACGATCAACAGCAGCGGCACGATCGGGACCTCGTTGATCAGGCGGCACTGCCGCGAGGTCAACTTGCATCGCCCCTCGGCCAGCTGCATGCGCACGCTGCCGGCATAAAAGTGATAGGCGAACAGGATCGCCAGCCCGAACAGCTTCACCTGGAACCACGGCTGCGCCAGGTAGCCCGCGGGCCGATCACTAAACAGCAGGATCCCGAAGGTCACCGTGAACACCATCGACGGCCAGCAGATCCCACGGTACAGCCGGCGCTCCATCACCGCGAGCAACGCCGTCACCTCCGGCTTGTCGCGATTTTCGACGTGGTACACGTACAGGCGGAAGATATAAAACAGCCCGGCGAACCAGGTCACGATGCCGATGATGTGAAACGCCCGCAGCCAGTGGTAGTCCACGGGCGGCAGTCTGCCATAGCTTACCGCCCAGGTCCCCTCAGGTCCCGGGGGTGTGACCGAACAGCGCGATGTGCAGGCGCTCGCCGAGGCGAAAGCCCCGCTCGATGCACGCGCTCACCAGCGTGCGGTATGACGCGTGTAACGCGGCGGGGTCAATACACTCCGGCATCACCAGCACCCGGTGGCGCTCGCTGGCCGGGACCTTCAACCTCGCCAGTAGATCCTCGACTTCGGCGAGGTCCGCGGCGGCCTCGGCGGCGCGGACCACGAACTTGAGCTGCCACGGAAAACTCGCCAGCAGGCGGCCGAGCACCTCTGTGTCGAGCCTGGCCCGCTCGTGGCGATCGGCGAGCTGCGGCGCGCGCGTCCACGGCGTGCTGTGAGCCAGCTTCGGACTGACCGACACCAGGTCGCAGGCGAGGTCGTCGAGCCACACGGTGCCGGCGGTCTCGACGGTGATGTGATGCCCGGCCGCCCGCAGCCCCTGACTGAGCGTGGCGATCCCCGGGAACAGCAGTGGTTCGCCGCCGGTCAACACCACGTGCTTCGGTCCCCGGGCGCAGAAGTCGAGGACCTCGGAGATCGCCGTCTGCTCGCCCGCGGGCGCCCACGAGGTCCCCGGCGAGTCGCACCAGGTGCAGCGCAGGTTGCAGCCGAACACCCGGACAAACGAGCTCGGCACACCGACGAGCACGCCCTCACCCTGCAGCGAGACGAAGCGCTCGGCTATCGGCAGCCTGGATGGACCGGACATCGCGGGTCTTGAAATACCGCACTTGGCCGCCGCCATCCACCAGGACCTGCCCAGACGTGCGCACGCTCGCACGGCGGACCCGCCGCGGCGGTGTTACCCTCCCGCCGCTATGCAAAGGCCGCGAGTCAAGGTCGTCGATGTCCTCAAGCTGGAGCCGCCGCGCTCCGCGGTGCGCGTGAAGGGCTGGCTGCGCACCGTCCGTGACAGCAAGCAGGTCGTGTTCCTCGAGATCAACGACGGCTCGTGCTTCGCGTCGGTGCAGGCCGTGTGTCCGGCCGCGCTGGCGAACTTCGAGCAGGTCCGCAAGCTGACGACCGGCAGCGCCGTCGAGGTCGTCGGTGAGCTGGTCGCTTCACCGGCCGCGGGCCAGCGCGTGGAACTTCAGGCCACCGAGGTGATCGTCGTCGGACTCGCGGATGCCAGCTTCCCGCTGCAGAAGAAGCGTCATGGCTTCGAGTTCTTGCGGGAGATCGCCCACCTGCGCGCGCGCACCAACACCTTCAGCGCGGTGTTTCGCGTCCGCAGCGCGCTCGCGCAGGCGGTGCACCAGTTCTTCCAGGACCGCGGCTTCGCCTACGTGCATACGCCGATCATCACCGCCGCCGACGCCGAGGGCGCGGGCGAGATGTTCCGCGTCAGCACCCTCGATCTCGACAACCTCCCACGCGTCGACGGCAAGATCGACTTCACGCAGGACTTCTTCAGCAAGCCGACGTTCTTGACGGTCTCGGGCCAGCTCAACGGCGAGACCTTTGCCATGGGCCTGTCGGAGATCTACACCTTCGGTCCGACCTTCCGCGCCGAGAACTCCAACACCACGCGCCACGTCGCCGAGTTCTGGATGATCGAGCCGGAGATGGCCTGGACCGACCTCGACGACGACGCCGACCTCGCCGAGGCCTTCGTCAAGCACCTGATGCGCACCGCGCTCGAGCGCTGCGAGGACGACCTCGCGTTCTTCAACAAGCAGATCGACACGGGCCTCATCGCCCGGCTGCAGCACGTGCTGTCGTCGAGCTTCGAGCGCATGAGCTACACCGAGGCCGTGCGCCGGCTCGAGCAGAGCGGCCAGAAGTTCGAGTTCCCGGTGTTCTGGGGCGCCAACCTCCAGGCCGAGCACGAGCGCTATCTGACCGAGACCCTCGTCGGCCGCCCGGTGTTCGTCACCGACTATCCGACCGAGATCAAGGCGTTCTACATGCGCCGCAACGACGACGGAAAGACCGTCGCGGCGATGGACCTGCTGGTCCCGAAGATCGGTGAGCTGATCGGCGGCTCGCAGCGCGAGGAGCGGCTCGACGTACTTACCGGCGCGCTCGAGCACGGCAAGCTCAGCGCCACCGAGTACTCGTGGTACCTCGACACCCGCCGCTTCGGCACCGTGCCGCACTCGGGCTTCGGCCTCGGCTTCGAGCGCCTCGTCATGTACGTCACCGGCATGGAGAACATCCGCGACGTGATCCCGTTCCCGCGGACCCCGAGGAACTGCGAGTTCTAGAGCAACTGACAGTGGCCTGGGGTCTGGAGTCCGCGGACGTATCCTGCCAAACTCCAGCGAGGTGGCCGGGAACGTCATCCCCGTGGGTACTGTGAGGAAAATTTGAAAAGCTGCTGGCGGGCGTCTGGCGCAAACGCTAGCCTTGGAAACGTGGGCACAAGGGCCCTTTTGGTGAGGCAGACGAAGGGATGAAGGCCAAGGAACTAGGCATGAAGGATCTCCCAAGACTGGCGTCCAAAAGCGCCGGCACAGTGCCGCAGCCGGGCCGCCGCCGCAGCTTCTCGCGGGGCCTGCAAGCAACGACGAACTTGGCCTGAGGAAAGGATTACCCCTATGTACCTGCGAAGAAACAAAGTCCGCTGTGGCGAGTCCCGTAGGACCTACCTGAGCATCGCCCACAACGTGTGGTGGTCGGGCGAGGGCAACAAGAAGGCGCAGAGCCGGCCGATCGTGGTGGCCAGCTTCGGCGTCGAGGACCAGGTCGATGTCGACCTCGCCCGTGACCTCGTGGCGGCGGTCGAGCGCTGCGCCCCGAAGTTCCAGGTCCGGCGCGGCGAGGGCAAGGATGCGACGATGCGCATCGCCCAGGAGATCCGCAAGATCGAGCCGTTCCTCAAGGCGCTGGCGAGCCGCAAGCTCGGCCTCTCCGAGCACCTCCCGCCGCACCCCGAGCGCGCCGCGATCCTCGAGGCGCTCATCCGCGACAAGCTGAGCGACCCGACCGAGTCCTCGGTCGGCATCCGCCCCGAGGCCATCCTGTCCGGCCTCAAGTCGGACCCCTCTGCCTGATGCACCCATCGCTCGAGCCCATGCGCTCGAGCGATCCGTTGGTTCCTCGTTGCTCCCTCGGTTTGTTTCGTTGACACCTCGATCCTCGCCACCGCGCCTGCTGTCTTTGTGAGACGACAGCAGGGGCCGAGAGGATCGGCGTGCTCAGCTCTCGAGCAGCTGGCGCAGGAAGGCGCCCGGAAGCGGCGCGTCGGGCTTGCGTGACACGAACACGTTCTTGCCGCCGCTGCGCAGCAGCGTGCCCCCGCCGAGGCGCGGCGCCAGCACCTCGAGGGCCTGGACCTTGAGGCCGCCGAGGTCGTACGGCGTCGCCAGCTCCTCGAACTTGGCCTTGTTGATCGGCTGCTTGCCGATCAGCACCTCGCTGAGAAACTCGACCTTGACCGCGAAGTCGACGGCCTTGCCCTCGAGGCGGCCGCGCACGTCCGCGGGCAGGCCGTCGGGCGCGTTGCGCTCGATGTGCGGGACCAGGAACGGGCGCAGCACCTCGGTCTCGGACAGCTCGACCGGCAAGGCGACGATCACACCGAGCTCGTCCTCGGTGAAATTCAGCGAGCGCGCGAGCTCGCTGGTGCGCTGCTGGATCTCCTGCTTCTCGGCGGCACGGTCGGCGGCGCGGCGCTTGACGTCGTCGGCGGCGGTCATCGGCGGCGGCTTGCCCTGCGCCGGCGCGGGACGAGCAGCGGGGCCCGGGCCCGGAGCACGTGCACCCGCGGGGCCGCCCGCGGACGGCGGCGCGCCGAAGCCCTGCGTCAGGCTCGGTCCGCGCGACGGCGGGGGCGGGGCCGGCTCGTCCTCGAAGCCCTCCTCGTCACCGGCGAGCTCACCCTCCGCGGCGTCGGCGGCCTGTTGCCCGACGAGCGTCATGAGCAGGGTCTGGTCGTTGCCGCGCGGCTCCATCAGCGAGAGCTCGATGCGCGGGCCGCCGGGGAAGGCGTCGGCGAGCTCGTCGATCGAGATGCGCATCTGCTCGCACAGGCGGGTGACGGGCAGGTGGCTGCCGGCCTTGTCGGGCGGGATGTCCTCGCGACGGCTGTCGTCGGCGGCGATCGCCTGGCCGCGCTGGGCGACGAGGAAACCCTCGCGGGCGTCGTCGCCGGTGCGCGCGTAGTAGACGAAGACCTGGCGCGGCACGATCTGGCTGACCACGAGCGCGAGGTCCATGTTCTCGCGCCAGAACTCGGCCGGGTCGGTGCCGACGACGGTGCCGTGGATCTGGGCGAGGGCGAGCGGTAGGGTCGGGTGACGCGCGATCTCGACGGTCGCGTCGACGATGTTGCGGACCTTGCCGATCAACACCTCGGCGAGGGCGGCGGCCAGCATCGTCGGGCGGAACATGTCGAGCGGGAACAAGATCCCGCCGTGGCTCAGGGGCGCTGTCGAAGTCATCGGGTCCATGGCGAAGCTGGCGGGAGCATATTAGCCTGGCCCCAGAACTGCGAGGGAGAACTGCCAGCGCTCGGTGGTCCCCTCGGGGAATCTTCCCAGCACCAGCATCGACCCCGAGGCCGACGTACACGTATGAAATTCTTGGAGGTTCGGGCCAGGGCTGCGGGTCCAGCCGCCCGTGCACGCGCCCGCCATCTGCTTGAGCGCCTGTGTCAACAGGGCGGCACTGTCGCCGTCCGAGAGGTCCGACGCGACCAGCCCGACGCTGCCGCGACGACTGACCTCGAGTATCAGCGGGTGGCCCATCGGGTCCATCGCCGGCTTTGGCGGGCAGCGCACGGTCTCGGGATCGAGCACGCCAGCTTCCTCCTCGGGCGGCTCGGCGCACAGCTTGTCGACCAGCGAGGCGAGCGGCGCGGTCGATACA
>Ga0136638_10000037_pt1 | contig 18572 bp, 16 predicted proteins | sample AntDrymUQ8582206_2_FD_104671 | JGI IMG/M metagenome (GOLD analysis project Ga0136638, IMG submission 104671) | Polar desert sand microbial communities from Dry Valleys, Antarctica - metaG UQ858 (22.06) | ecosystem: Environmental > Terrestrial > Soil > Desert | place: Antarctica: Dry Valley...
ACGCGATTGAGCACATCGTCCAGCGATACCGCTTGCTCAAGCTGCGAGGCCATCGCGACGACACCTTGATGAGGTGCTTCTCCAGCCAGCGAGCGCAATTTGTCGATATCGACAGCGGTGACGGCCACTGCAAGCGACTTTGCACGCTGCTGCAAGTCGCGCATGCGGGCGTCGCGGCGGCGCGCGTCAACGTAGATCATTTCAATCGACTGGGGCGCGTGACGCAATCGAGCGCCGACCGCGTGAAAGCCTGCGAGCACACGCGTGGACATCAACGTCCACGCTTCGCGGCGCGCACCTTGCTGTCGCGCCCGCGAACACCCTTCTTGCCGATCTTGTGCAATTGCCCGCGTCGCACTTGACGGCGTTCTACTTTTGCCTGTCTTGCGCGCCGCTCTTCGACGGTCTCGCCGCGCTTGCGGTCCTTGTTTTTCGTGTCAGGCGCGCCGGCCGCGAGCAGCGTTTTCCGAGTATCGCCTTTGACCAGACGAAAATCGATACGACGTGCTTCGAGATCGACGCGCGCGACCTGCACCGTCAAACGGTCGCCCAAACGGTAACGCAGGCCGGTGCGCTCGCCGCGCAATTCATGCAACGCTTCGTTGTACAAGAAATACTCGGACCCGAGCTCGGACACGTGCACCAGGCCTTCGATATATAAATCGTCGAGCACGATAAAAGCGCCAAACGGCACCACCGAGCTCACCGTGCCGCTGTAGGTTTCACCGACCCGTTCGCGCATGTAGTAGCTCTTGAGCCACGCCTCGACGTCACGCGAAGCGTCGTCTGCGCGCCGCTCGTTGGCTGAGCACAGCAGTCCGAGTTTTTCCCACACCGCAACGCCTTCGGTGCCCGCGGCCGGCTTGCGACTGTGCGACGCGCGCAGCGCAGCGCGCGCGGCCGCAGGCGCGGCGGCCGCATCTGCGTTAACCGAAACTTCAGGGACGTACGTTTGCTTGCCGAGCATCGCCTTGATCACTCGGTGCACCAGTAGATCCGGATACCGTCTGATCGGCGAAGTGAAATGCGTGTAACCCTTGTAAGCAAGGCCGAAGTGCCCTGAGTTGTGTGGACTGTAAATCGCTTGCTGCATCGAGCGCAGCAGCACGGTCTGCAGCAGCTGGGCATCAGGGCGTGGCTTGATCTGCTTCAGCAGCCGTGCGTAGTCCGACGGCTCGGGCTTGTCCCCGCCATCGAGCGTCAGCGATAACGTCTTGAGCAAAGTACGCACGTTGGCCAGGCGCTCGGGCGTCGGCCCTTCGTGTACGCGATACAACGCCGCCTGCTTGCCGCGCTCGATGAAATCCGCCGTGCACACGTTGGCCGCCAGCATGCATTCTTCGATCAGCTTGTGCGCGTCGTTGCGTGCCCGCGGCACAATTTTCTCGATGCGACCATTGGGATCGCACACGATGTAGGTTTCGGTGCTGTCGAGATCGATCGCGCCGCGCGCTTCGCGCGCACGCTTGAGCAACTCAAAGAGCCCATACAGATTTTGCAAGTGCGGCAGCACCGGTGTCAGGCGCTGCGCTTCCTTGCTGTCTGGCGCGGACAGCGCTTCCCAGACCTCGTCGTACGTCAGCCGCGCGTGTGAATGCATCACCGCCGGATAAAACTGATACGCATCGATCGCACCCTTGGCCGAGACGACGCAGTCGCACACCATTACCAGGCGATCGACTTCGGGTTTGAGCGAGCACAAACCATTGGACAACTTTTCCGGCAGCATTGGAATCACCCGCCGCGGAAAGTAAACCGACGTCGAACGATTCTGCGCTTCGAGATCGAGCAAGTCACCGGGCTGCACGTAGTGGCTGACATCGGCGACGGCGACGATCAGTCGCCATCCCTTATTTCGTCCACCCGGCCGGCCTGACTGGATGATCGGCTCACAATAAACGGCGTCGTCGAAATCGCGCGCATCTTCCCCGTCAATTGTCACCAGCGCCACGTCACGCAGATCGACCCGGCCGCGCAGATCTTTCTGCATTACGGCTTCGGGCAGCGACGCCGCGAGTTGCACCGCGCTGTCGGAGAACTCATGCGGCACCGCGAACTTGCGCACCGCGATTTCAATCTCCATGCCGGGATCGTCGATCGCTCCGAGCACTTCGACCACGCGCCCCACCGGCTGCACGTAACGCTGCGGTTGCTGCAGGATTTCAACGACCACCACCTGGCCTGCCTCGGCCGACAGCGATCCACCCGGCGGAATCAGGATGTCGTGCGCGATACGCTGATCTTCGGGCACCACGATCGTGACGCCGCGCTCGTTGAGCAACCGGCCGACGAGGCTATTGGTGCGGCTCTCGATGACTTCGACGATTTCGCCTTCGGGCCGCCCGCGCCGATCAGCACCGGTAATACGCGCAAGCACGCGGTCGCCGTGCAGTACCTTGCTCATCTCGTGCTCGGAAAGAACGAGATCCTGGCCGGCATCGTCGCGGATCAGAAACCCGAAGCCGTCCCGATGGCCCTGAACCTGCCCCGAGAGCAGGTTCGCGCGCGCGGCAACCAGCAGCAAGCCGGCGCGATTGCGCACGATGCGCCCCGCTCGCTCAAGCTCTTCGATCTGCTGATTGAATGTGCCGTGATCATCGGGCCCGAGTTCGAGCCGTTCGGCCAGATCGGCCGGCGTCAACGGCGCGCGCGCCGCGGTCAGCGTGTCGACGATGGAATCGCTATTGGTGCGATTTGTTTTTATATTCACATTATCCTTCTGCGCCCGCCATCGGCGCGCGCGTAATTATTCGACTCAACGTCTACGATAGAATTCGCCGCTTGCCCAGGTGGCGAAATTGGTAGACGCACTAGGTTCAGGTCCTAGCGGTGGCAACACTGTGGGGGTTCGAGTCCCTTCCTGGGCACCATGTAGTTATTCAGCAGCGCCGGCCGGGAGGCCGGCGCCAAATATTATTTATCTTTGAGGTGTTCGACCAGTTTTTCTGCGCCCATTGCGTCGTAGATCTCGAATGGCTGGTGTATCCACGGATTGTTTGCCAAATACTGAACAAAAAAATCTGGCCTGAAGTCCGAGCATGCTTTGTACCAAATGACGCCGGTTCTCACTTCTTCAATCGCCGGATAGCGCGACTTCAAGTGTCCGATTACGCGCCCCAGCGTCACGCCCGAATCCACGAGGTCGTCAACCAGCAGCAACTTGCCGCTTAACGCATTGCTCGTCATGGTGATGTATTCACCAATGTCGAGCTGGCCCTGGCGCGTGCCGGCTGCAGCCCGATACGAGCTCGCAGCCAGAATCGCCAACGGTACATCGTAGATACGCGAGATCACGTCACCAACTCTCAGTCCGCCGCGCGCAAGGCATAACAACGAATCAAACCGCCAGCCCGATTCGTGCACTAAAAGGCACAGCCGTTCGATCAAGCCGTGATACTCGTCCCAGCCGACGTAAAGATCCGATTCGGACAACTTCCGATTCATCCGCCGAACGGGTGTCGCAACACAATCGTTTGATCACGATCGGGGCCGGTGGACACCAGATCGAGCGGCACGCCCAACACCTCGGACAGACGCGACAGATAACGCTGTGCGCCGGCGGGCAAATCCTTCCAGTGCTGAACGCCGAAGGTCGATTCGCTCCACCCTTCGAACTGTTCGTAAACCGGCTCGCATCGACTCACCGAGTCGGCACCGTACGGAAGAATGTCGACTGCCTTGCCATCCATCGTGTATCCGGTGTTGAGCATCACACGCGCCAAACCGTCGAGTACGTCGAGCTTGGTGATACACAATCCGGTCGTGCCGTTTAACTGCACTGCGCGTTTCAATCCGGCCGCATCGAACCAACCGCAGCGCCGCGGCCGACCGGTGACTGAACCGAACTCCTGGCCGCGATTGCGCAAGTGTTCACCAGTCGAATCGGTCAGCTCGGTTGGAAACGGTCCCGAGCCCACGCGCGTCGAATATGCCTTGGTGATTCCCAGCACGTAGTCGAGCCGCTGCGGCGCGACTCCGGCGCCGGCCGCGGCCGCGCCCGCCACCGTATTGCTCGATGTCACGTACGGGTAGGTGCCGTGGTCGACGTCAAGCAGTGCGCCTTGCGCGCCCTCGAACAGCAGCCGCGCGCCGGTTGCCATCACACTGTTCAATTTATACGACACGTCGATGATGAGCGGCCGCAGTCGTTCGGCCAGCACAAGCGTTTCATCGATCACCTTTTGCGCATCGACCGGTTGAGCGCGCAGATAGTGCTCGAGCACAAAGTTGTGCAGGTCAAGTGCTTCGCGCACGCCGTTGCTGAATTGCGCAGCGTCGAACAAGTCCTGCGCGCGCACGGCGCGCCGTCCGACCTTGTCCTCGTAGGCAGGCCCGATGCCGCGCCCGGTGGTACCAATCTTGGCCGCGCCGCGCTTGACCTCGCGCGCGTGATCCAGCGCCACGTGATATTCGAGAATCAGCGGACAGTTGCCGCTTACCGAGAGCCGCGAAGTCACATCGACGCCGGCGGCTTGCAACTCGTCGATCTCGCTCAGCAGCGCTGTCGGTGACAGCACGACGCCGTTGCCAATGTAGCACGCAAGGCCCGGCCGCAGGATTCCGGACGGAATCGACCGCAAAATCGTCTTCTTGCCGCCGATCACCAGCGAATGTCCGGCGTTATGTCCGCCCTGGAATCGCACCACGCCGTCGACGCTCTCGGACAGCAGATCGACGATCTTTCCCTTGCCTTCATCGCCCCACTGCGTGCCGACGACCACTACGTTTTGAACCATCAAGTTTTCTGCCCGTTATTGCGCGACGTCACCACCTTCCAAGTGCCGGCACTGTGTTCGATGACGCGATCGAATACGAATTCACTTTCGTGCACTTGCTGCGCTTCACCCGGCAGACTTTGCACGACGATCTCACCGGCGGCTCGCAACTGCGCTATCAACGCGCGCAGGCGCGCCTCGTCGCTGGCCGGTGCGAGTATCGCGCGCGGCGTATCGGCCGGGACGAGTTCGGCCAATTCGCGCAGGTAAATCGAAAAGCCTACCGCCGGGCGCGCACGCCCGAATACTTTCCCGATGTCGTCGTAGCGGCCGCCGCGCAGCACTGAGTGAGGCGAAGCTGCGGTATGCACAGCAAACGTGACACCGGTGTGATAGCGATAGCCGTGCAGATCGGATAGATCGATCGACACGTCATCTGCTCCACAACGTTCGACAATGACGGCGAGCTCGTCGAGGGCAGCAGTAATCGCGGTGGTCGCTGGAAGTTTCTTGCGCGCTTCGTCCAACACCTCCGGGCCGCCGTTCAGGCGGGCCAGCGCGAGCAACGCCGTGCGCACATCACCCGACAGCGGGAGCGACTGCTGTTGCAGCGTCGGGATGTCCTTCGCGCTCAGGGAAGCCAGCAAATCGTCGACCAGCGACGTCGTCGCTTGTGCCAGTTCAAGAATGCCGCGCACGACGCCAGTGTGGCCGAGATCGAGCCGTACCTTGGACAGGCCTGCCAAATGCAACGAAGCGGTTGCCAGCTCGAGCACTTCGATATCGGCCGACCGGTCGGCGAGTCCATACAACTCAGCACCGATCTGGAGCACTTCACGGGCCGCCAGTGGGTGGACTGGCCGCGCGTGCAATACGCTCCCCACGTAACACAGGCGCACCACGCCTTGCCGATTCAGAATGTGCGCGTCAATCCGCGCCACCTGCGGCGTGGCGTCCGCGCGTAGCCCGAGCAATCGGCCGCTCGATTGATCGGTCAACTTGAAGGTCCTCAAATCGAGATCGTTTCCGGTGCCGGTCAACAGCGACTCGGTGTGCTCGATCAACGGCGGGATAACCAGCTCGTAGCCGTAGCCGCGATACAGATCGATCAGCGCCCGCCGCAAGTGCTCGACGCGACGCGCCTCGCGCGGCAACACGTCGGAGATGTTTTCAGGGAGGAGCCAACGCGGCATGAAATGGCCGCCCGTGCGGACGGCCGGCAGCAATTAACGATCGCTCAGGATTGTGGCTAGCTTTGCAGCCAGAACAATAGCGCGCCGACCAAAACGGCAATCAGGCCAAAGAAGCGGATCTGTCCGTCGCTCAATTCGCTCAACTTGCTGAACATCTGGCGCCATGCCTTCGGCGCCATGAGCGGCATCAGTCCTTCGAACACAAGCATCAGTGCGATAGCTACGCCGACGACAGACATTCGCTAGCGAGTGGCACCCTTGGCGTTCGAGCCTTTCAGGTACTTGAAGAAATCGGAGGAAGGATCGACGACCATCAGATCGTTGCGGTTCTTGAACGTCGTGCGGTAGGCCTCGAGAGTGCGATAGAACTCCGCAAACTCGGGGTTCTGTCCAAATGCCTGGGCGTAAATCGCCGACGCGCGCGCATCGCCCTCGCCCTTGACTTTCTGTGCCGCGCTGTACGCCTCGGCCAGCAATACTTCCCGCTGCCGGTCGGCATCGGCGCGGATTTTTTCGCCCTCGCCCGAACCGATCGAGCGCTGCTCATTGGCAACGCGTTTACGCTCGGATTGCATACGCCCATACACCGAGTCGCTGATTTCAGGTACGAAATCAACTCGCTTTAAACGCACATCGACGATCTCGACACCAAGTCCCTTCACGCTTTCCTGCACCGCGACGCGAATCTCATCCATCGCCTTCTCGCGCTGACGCGACGTGATCTCATTGACCGTGCGCTTATTGACCGCCTGGTTTAGAGCATCACGCACCAGCGTGCCAATACGCTCCTCAGCGGAGCGCTCTCCGGCCGGGAAGCTGACGCGAAAAGCGCGGGGTTCGATGATGCGCCAGCGCACGAATGAATCGATCAACAAATTTTTCTTTTCCGACGTCTGCACGCGGTCCGCCACCGGCGTATCGATCGTCAGGATGCGATTATCCTGGTACTCCACGTTCTGCAGCAGCGGAAGGCGGAAATACAAGCCCGGCTCGGTCACCACACGCACGATCTGGCCAAGCTGAAAGACGATTGCAAAGTCTCGCTGGTGCACGATGAACGTGCTGGCGCGCACTACCACCGCCAGCAGTACCAATCCGACCACAAACGCCACTATTCGATTCATCGCATCATCTTCCGTGTTCGGCCGACAAGCTCAGCGCGCATCGCGGTCACGCGTGCGCAGATTTTCCCGCCCTCGCGTTTCTGGCACCGGCACCGGCTCTGGTACCACCGCCGGCGCCGGTCGCGGCGCATTGGCATCCTGCAATGCCTGCTGCATCAATTTGTCGAACGGCAGATACAGCAGGGGATTGCTGTTGCGCACGTCGACCATCACCTTGCTGGTGTTGGAAAACACCTGCTGCATGGCGTCGATGTAAAGCCGATCACGCGTGACCTGCGGCGCCTTTTGATATTCGACCAGAATCTGCTGAAAGCGCGATGCGTCGCCTTGCGAGGTTTCGATCACGCGCGAGCGGTAGCCGTCGGCCTCCTGCAGCAAGCGTGACGATAGTCCACGCGCCTTTGGCACTACGTCGTTGGCGTACGCCTGACCCAGATTGATTTCCCGCTCGCGATCCTGGCCCGCCTTGACCGCGTCATCGAACGCCGCCTGCACCTGCTCTGGCGGTTGCGCGTTCTGAATCGCGACCGCCTGCACCAGAATGCCGGTGCCGTAGCGGTCGAGCATGTCCTGCATCAGACGGCGCACCTCGACGGCGATTTCCTGCCGGGATTCGTACAGCACGGAATCCATCGTCTTGCGGCCCACGACTTCGCGCATGGCCGATTCGGCCGACTGAATCACAGCGGCGGTCGGGTTACGGCTGTTAAACAGATAATCACGCGCGCCGGTATCCTTGATCCGATACTGCACTTCAAATTGAATGTCGACGATGTTCTCGTCGTCCGATAGCATCAGCGCTTCTTTCAATCGTTCGGGTCGCCCGCGGGTCCCGACTTCGACCCGACGCAGGGAAAGAATGTCCACCAGCTCGTTGTTCTGTATCGGCCACGGCAAGCGCCAGCGGAAGCCCGGCGCAGTGGTCGTATCCGACGCTTTTCCAAACGTCGTCACAACGCCGACCTGGCCCTCGGGAACAATATAAAAGCCGCTGCCAAGCCAGATCAACGCGATAACTGCAAGCACTGCAGCAAGGCCGAGCCCGGCGCCTTTACCATCCGGAGAGAAGCCGCCAAAGCGGCTGCCGTTATTGTTGCCGGAGCCGCCACGCCGGGCGCCGCGGCGCCCGAACAGATTCGAAAGCCGGCGATTGAAATCGCGCCATAGTTCGTCAAGATCCGGCGGCCCATCGCTGGGGCGTTGGGGACGCTGCGGTTTCGCTTCAGGCTCGGGGCGCGGCTCGTCCTTACCCTCATCGTCGGAGCCGTTGGAGGCGCCTCGGCCCCACTTAGGATCGTTCAATGACATACGACATGCCTGATAAATGCAAAGCTGCTGCGCGCCGCACTCCTGCGCCTACCGCGTTGAACGTACGAGCGCACCCCTGCATTGCTCAACGAAACATTTGCGGTGCCCGCTACGCTTTTCATCAATCGGTTTGTATGAGTTGTCATATTGACGGCGCAACTTTCAGCGACGCTGCCGCGCTCGGCCAAGGAGAAGCGTCTTCGCCTTCTCTTCCGGCGTCAATCGCCGTTTCCAGCGCGCCATCGAAGTTTTTAGAGCGCTCGACAAATTCGACGATCGCAGCGCGCAGTAGTTCCAAACCCGAACCTTGTTGTGCGCTGACCGAAACGGCGGCGATGTTATCACGCACGTCACGCTCGACTGACGGCACGCGGCCGATCACGTCTATCTTGTTGTAGACGATGATGCTCGGCACTTTATCGGCGCCGATTTCCTGCAATACACGCTCGACCTCGGCAATTTGCTCGGCGCGCGCGGGCGACGCTGCATCGACCACGTGTAGCAACAGATCGGCTTCGGCGGTTTCGTCCAGAGTCGATTTAAACGCCTCAATCAACTGGTGCGGCAATCCCCTGATAAAACCCACGGTGTCCGATATCACCGCGTGGCCAGCGTCCTTGTCTGCGCCGGCACTGAGCTGACACTTGCGCGCAGTCGTGTCGAGCGTCGCAAAAAGCTGATCCGCAGCATACGCACCCGCTTGCGTCAGCGCATTGAACAGCGTCGACTTGCCGGCGTTGGTGTAACCGACCAATGAAACGGAAACAACGCGATTGCGCGCTCGCGCTCGCCGGCGCGTGCGCCTCTGTTTTTCCGATTGCTTAAGCTTCTCGCGCAGTCGACGCACTTTGACGCCGATCATGCGGCGGTCGAGCTCGATCTGCTTCTCGCCTGGGCCGCCGGTCTTTCCCAATCCGCCGCGTTGCCGCTCCAAGTGCGACCATCCGCGCACCAGCCGTGTCGATAAATGTTCCAGCTGCGCAAGCTCGACCTGCAGTTTGCCTTCACGGCTCTGTGCCCGCTGCGAGAAGATATAAAGAATCAGCGCTGTGCGATCGAGAACCCAGAAGCCTAGCGCTTGCTCGAGATTGCGCTGCTGTGCCGGTGAGAGCGCAACGTCGAAGATCACCAGACCCGCGTTGACGCCCGTAGCCTCGAGCTTCAGTTCTTCCACCTTCCCGCTGCCAATGTAGTACGCGGCATCCGGCCGATCGCGCCGCACGTTGACTAACGCAACCGGTTCGATGTCGGCCGAGACGACGAGTTGCTTCAGTTCCGCAGCAGAGTCAGGATCGTCGCGCCGCCCAATAGCGACGCTGACCAGCAGCGCACGCGTCGAGTCCTGCGCGCGCCGCGATTCAACTTGGGAGACGCTCAGGCTTCGGGCTCCGCAGCCAGATTGACCGGACGCGCAGGCACCACGGTCGAAATGGCGTGCTTGTAAACCATCTGCGTCACAGTATTGCGCAACAAGACCACATATTGATCGAACGACTCCACCTGGCCCTGCAGCTTGATGCCATTGACCAGATAGATCGACACCGGAATGTGTTCCTTACGCAGCGCGTTTAAAAACGGGTCTTGTAGCAATTGCCCTTTAGCAGTCATTATTTCTCCAGCGCTTTGACACGCTTGTTCGAATGCGGTTCGAGGCCCGAACCGAAGAGTGAATGTGTCGGTCGATCGCCATGGTAAGAGACTCACTTGGTGATCGATCGACTGAATTCAATGTAAAGCAAAAGCTGGACCTTGGCGAGCCAAGCAGCTTGACGATTGAATGGCACCAAGCGCCATCGATGTTGCGCATTGCGACCAACAGACCATGCAATGTTGCGCGCGACCTACTTGTCAACGTACGGGTTATTGCTAGTTCGAAACTCGACCCGCAACGGTGTGCCAGTCAGCTCAAATTGTTCTCGGAACTGCCCCTCCAGGTAGCGGCGATAAGTATCAGACACCTGGCCCAACGAATTGCCGTGCACGACGATGATCGGCGGATTGTGGCCTCCCTGATGCGCGTACCGCGGCTTCGGGCGCGAGTGTCCCGCGCGCGCCGGTTGTTGACGCTCGACTGCGGCAATAAGTGCCCGCGTCAGCTTCGGAGTCGGCAGTCGCACGAACGCGGCGCGATACGCCTCGCTCACAGACCGCATCAACGCTTTAAGCCCGGTGCGTTTGCGCGCGGAAATTTGATGGAAGCGCGCCCAGCGCAGGAAGTGCAGCTTGCGTTCAATCTCGCGCGTGATTTGTTCGCGCTGATAGGAGTCGAGCCCGTCCCACTTGTTGACCGCCACCACCATCGCGCGGCCGCTTTCAAGCACGAAGCCGGCAATGTGTGCGTCCTGGTCGGCAATTTCGGACGCTGCATCGAGCAACAAGATCACCACGTTGCTGTTGGCGATCGACTGCAGCGTCTTGACCACTGAAAACTTTTCAATCGTCTCGAACACTTTGCCGCGCCGGCGCAGGCCAGCGGTGTCGATCAGCGTAAAGACCTGGCCGTCGAATTCAAACTCGATCTCAATCGAGTCGCGCGTCGTGCCCGGCTGGTCGAAGGTGATCAAGCGCTCTTCACCTAGCAGTGCATTGACCAAAGTTGATTTGCCAACGTTCGGCCGGCCAATGACGGCAACTCGAATGCGCCGGTCCGCATCACCTTCGTCGACCGATTCGTCGGAGCCGGTTTCGACGAACGGGGCGAGCGCGATTTCCATCAATTGCGCCACGCCGTCGCCGTGTGCTGCCGCAATCAGCCACGGTTCGGCCAGGCCGAGCTCGTGGAATTCGGCCGCAGCCTGCTCCGTCAAACCCTCAGATTTGTTGACCGCAAGCACGATCGGCCGACCGGCGACGCGCAATCGCGCGGCAATTCTGGAGTCTTGCGCCGTGAGCCCATCGCGCGCGTCGAGCACCAGAATCACGACGTCACACTCGGCGATCGCCTGTTCCGTTTGCGCCGCCATTTCGCGCACGATGCCCTCGGCGTTGACAGGTTCGAAGCCGCCGGTGTCGATCACGATGTAATCGCGCGGCCCAATCCGGCCTTCGCCATAGTGACGATCGCGAGTCAGGCCCGGAAAATCGGCCACGATCGCCGCGCGTGTGCGCGTCAGCCGATTGAACAGCGTCGACTTGCCGACGTTGGGCCGCCCGACGATCGCAACCACGGGTTTCATTAGCCAGTCGCCGGCGCGCAGCGCCGGCTTCTATTCCGCTGTTATTAATACGACGGTGCCGTCGCGCGCTTGCACCAACGCGCCGCCACCGAGCGCGCGCGGTGTGGCAACGATTTCCGCCGGCAGCGAAACGCGCGCAACGAACGAGCCATCCTCAGGCGATAGCAAATGTACGACACCAGCGAAATCGCCGACGACAATCGCCCGGCGTAACGCCAGTGGCGCCGACAAATCGCGGTTCAATAAAAGCTCCTGACGCCATGCAGTCGAACCCGCGGCGCGGTTGAACGCGACCAGGTTCGATTTGGAATCGACAACATAGACGCGTCGCTCGTCGGCCGCCGGCCCGGTGCCGGCCGAAATTTCACTCGACCAACGCAGATTGCCGGTGGCTGCATCGACACACGCGATGCGGCCCTGATACGACGCCGCGCACACTTCATTGCCGAGCACCAGCGGCGCACCGACCACGTCCGCCAGACGCTCGACCTCGGTGGCGCCACGCGGTTCGGACACAGCAACGTCCCAACGTACCGCACCATTGGCGCTACCCAGTGCAATCAGTCGGCCTCCGGGGAATCCAGCGATCACCAGATCGCCCGCATACACCATCTCAGTCAAGCTGCGAAGGGTGAGCGGGACACCCGCGCGCTGATATGTCCAACGGCGCTTGCCGCTCGCGGCGTCGAGCGCGGTGATTCGATAGTCGGTCGAACGAACCACGACCAGCCCGCGTCCGACCAGCGGCGGCGAGCGCATCTCACCGCCAACCTGCGTGCGCCACAACTCCTTGCCATCGGCGCCCAATGCGATGACCTCGCCGCGCAAACTGGCAACAGCAACCGTAAACCCATCGGTGCCGACACCGGCACTGATGCGAGCCTTCGTGTCGGCACGCCATGTCACCTGCCCGGAATCGGGTGCCAGCCGCATGACAGCGCCGTCGGCTGCCGCGGCATACACGGCGTTTTCGGTGACTGCCGGCTGCAGCACCTCGCTGCGCCCCGCGCCTACCGACGCGCGCCACGCAACACGCGTAGTTAGCTGGGGTCTGATGTCGGTAAGCGCAGTCGGTTGTGCCGCCCGGGAAGACGGCCCCCCGAGCCACGACGGCAACCATGCGCAGCCGGCAAGCAGGGAGAATGAAGTCGCCAATACTAACGCCGCCGCATTGGATCGACTTAAATGTAATAGCATCGGCCGCACTCTACGACGTGACGGCTGCGGCCGGCAGCGCGTCGAGCTTCAACTGGATCAACTGCCGCAGCGGATGCTGTGCGTCTGCCTTGGCTAACGCGTCGCGATACGCGACGCGCGCCTCATCGATTTTATTCTGCGCGAACAAGATGTCGCCTCGACGGTCGGCAATCGCGGTTGCATGCACCGTTGCGGCCGCGCCATCCAGCACCTTCAGCGCTTCTTCGTAATTTTTTTCGTCGAGCAGAACGCCGGCCAGTCGAACTCTTGCAATCGCAACGATCTCGGCCTGATCGGAATGTTCGACCACCCACTGCAAACGAGCGCGCGCCGCCGCTGCATCACCGCTTTCGACGTACCACCGCGCGGCTTGCAGTGCCGCCATCGGGCCATAAGCCGTGCGGCCATACTTGTCGGTCAGCGCCGTACTGAGAGTGTTCACGCGCTCGGTTTCGCGCGCAGTCATCGCACGCCCGAGCTCTGCATACACACCCGCCGCCTGTTCGGCTTGATCGCGCTGATACCAGCGCCAGCCGTTGAACGCCGCAAATCCAAGCAGCACAATCGTAAGGACCGTCAATATCAGATTGCCGTACTTCTCCCACCAAGCCTTGAGCTCATCGATCTGCTCTTGTTCCTGTAAGTCGTAAGCCATCAGATGTCCGGTTGTTTTACTGGTCAGCCTGCACGAGCGCGTCGATCAGAGTGTCGGCCAAGATTTGGAGCGGCACGATACGCTGCTCTGCGGACGGCGTACGCAGCGCCTTGACCGTGGCTGAGTCCGCCGCGACTTCGTCTTCTCCAATAATGACCGCGAACTCCGCGCCACTGGTGTCGGCCTTTTTCATTTGAGATTTCAAACTCGCCTCGCCGGCGTGGCAAATCACGTCGAGCCCGGCATCGCGCAGCTGTTCGGCGGCGAGAAACGCCCGCGGCGCCGTCACGCCGCCTTGATGCACCACATACACGTCGACATGCGCCGCATCGTTGATGTGCCCCGCCTGTGTCAGACATTCGATCACACGTTCCACACCAATTGCGAATCCGATTGCCGGCGTGGGCTTGCCACCCAAACGTTCGATCAACGGGTCATAGCGACCACCGCCACAGAGTGTGCCCTGTGACCCGAGCTCGTCGGTGATCCACTCGAACACCGTCAAGTTGTAGTAATCCAGGCCACGCACCAAACGCGCGTTTACTTTAAACGCAACGCCCGCGGCATTGAGCAAATCCTGCAACCCATCAAAGTGGCGGCGTGATGCATCGCTCAGATAAGCGGTGATCTCGGGTGCGTCCGCCAGCAGCTGCGTCAACGCCGGATTCTTCGAATCCAGAATGCGCATCGGATTCGTAGTAAGCCGCCGCACGGAGTCAGCGTCGAGCAGCTTGCGCCGCTGCTCGAAGTACGAGATCAGATCGACGCGATGCCGCGCACGTTCCTCCAACTGCCCGAGGCAATTGATCTCGAGGCGAGCACTGGTGATGCCGAGAATTTTCCACAGCCGCGCCAGCATCGCGATCTGTTCGGCGTCGATGTCGGGCCCGGTAAATCCGAGCGCCTCCACGTTGACCTGATGAAACTGCCGAAATCGCCCGCGCTGCGGGCGCTCGTGGCGAAACAGCGGTCCCATTGACCAGACTCGCTTCGGGGCGTCGTATGTCAGGCTGTGCTCGATCGCTGCACGCACGGTGCCGGCGGTGAATTCGGGCCGCAGCGTCAGCTTCTCGCTGCTCGAGCGAGCTTCGAACGTATACATTTCCTTCTCGACGATGTCAGTCACCTCGCCGATGCCGCGTACGAACAGTTCGGTGTGTTCGAGGACCGGGGTGCGAATCAGCTGATAGCCGTACGAGCGCACCCAGTCGGCAACGCGCGCTTCGAACCATTCCCATAGCGGCGCCTGCGCCGGCAACAAGTCGTTCATGCCGCGTACCGCAGCAATCCGTTCGCGCGCCATTTTCAGTGATTAGTGCAACGCGGCAGCGAGTACGTACGGCGTACATACTGATCGACGATCTGCTGAAACTCTGAGGCAATGTGATCGCCCTTCAGCGTGACGGTGCGAACGCCGTCGACAAACACAGGTGCTACCGGCGCTTCGCCCGAGCCCGGCAGACTGATGCCGATGTTCGCGTGCTTGCTTTCACCCGGGCCGTTGACGACGCATCCCATGACTGCCACGCTCATCGCTTCAACTCCGGGATGATCGGCGCGCCAGATTGGCATCTGCACGCGCAACCATGACTGAATGTCGTTGGCAAGCTCCTGAAAAAACGTGCTCGTGGTGCGGCCGCAGCCCGGACACGCAATAACCATTGGCGTAAACGCGCGCAATCCGATCGTCTGCAAAATCTCCTGCGCCACCTGAACCTCGGTGCTGCGCGATTCACCGGGAGCCGGCGTCAACGAAATCCGAATCGTGTCGCCGATGCCTTCCTGCAGCAACACCGATAGGGCCGCGGTCGAGGCCACGATGCCTTTGCTGCCCATTCCCGCTTCGGTCAACCCAAGATGCAACGGATACTCGCAGCGCCGCGATAGCTCGCGATAAACAGCGATCAAATCCTGCACGCCACTGACCTTGGCCGATAGGCAGATCATGTCGCCTGCCAGTCCAAGCTCTTCGGCACGCTGCGCGCTTGCAATCGCCGATTCGACCAGTGCCTCGCGCAACACGCCCTTGGCATCGCGCGGATCGGTGCGCCTTGCGTTCTCATCCATCATCTTTGCGAGCAACTCCTGATCGAGGCTGCCCCAGTTCACTCCAATTCGCACCGGCTTGCGATAGCGGCACGCGACCTCGATCATCTGCGCAAAGTTGTCGTCGCCTTTCACACCGCGGCCCACGTTGCCGGGGTTGATGCGGTACTTGGAGAGTGCCTGAGCGCAACCGGGAAACTGCGTCAACAACTTGTGGCCGTTGTAGTGAAAGTCCCCCACCAGTGGCACATCGACTCCCATTTTGTCGAGTTGCTCGCGAATCGGCACCACCTCCGCGGCCGCCTCGGGAGAGTTAACGGTGATGCGAACGATCTCGGAACCCGCCTGTGCCAGCTGCTTTACCTGGATCGCAGTGGCAATTGCATCTGCCGTATCGGTGTTGGTCATTGACTGCACGAGTACCGGCGCGGACCCGCCGATATGCGCAATGCAATTTCCCCATGAAACGGCGACCTGGCGAGTGCGGCGACGTGGATTTGTTTGCGCGACGGGCGGCAGGCAATCGAGCGGCTCAACCCGGCGGTTCATGACGACTACTTGATGATGAAGCGAGCGACGTTGTTGCGCGTAATCGGCTGCAGGTTGAACGCTTCACCCTTTACTTCCACCGTTGCCTTGCTGGCGTCGCCGATCACCACCGTCAGCGGCAACTGGCCATCGATCGCGTGTTCAGCGCCAGGCACGCTCATTTGCGAAAACAAAATCTTGCCGCCGGCGTCGGTGACCTCGGCCCAGGAGGCGCCGTTGAAGCGCACAAACAGCGCCGGCGCCAGCGCGCTGGCACTTACCGCCGCGATGGCAGACTCCGCATCGGCAGCGGGCGGAAACGGTTCGGTAGCAACCGCCGATGGTGCAGCACTTTGCTGCGCCGGCGGCGCATTTTCGGTTGTCGGTGTGGCGGCTGGCGGCGCGGGCGCCGGCATTATGGTCGCCGGTGGCGCCGGCACCTGCTGCAATTGAGAATCGGGCCGAGTCGCTACCCAGCCAATTAACCCGAGCGCAATCAACACAACGAGCGCAACGCCGATCATCAGACCCGACGAGCGCTCACGCTCGGCGCCTTGTGTCACCGCGTGCTCGCTGCTCAATGGCGAGGCTCCGCCGGCGGCTGGTGCCGGTTCCAGCTTTGCGTTCAGGTCGTCCAAGATCAACGCAGGATCAACCTTCACGACCCGTGCATAGCTGCGAAGAAAGCCCCTGACATACGCCAGCTCGGGCAAGCGCGTCAAATCTTCCTGCTCGATTGCGCGTACCTGATTCGGATGCAGGCGCAATTCGGCCGCGACGTCGGTTACCCCGAGCCCCGCGCGCTGACGCTCCCACGCCAGCCGTGCGCCGTATCCCTTCGGCGCTACGCCCCTGGACGCCGCGGCGCCAGCCTCCTCCGACCTCAGGACCGGTTCACTCATCGAACTCGTTGCGCGCGAGCGCTGCGGCTTCCGGCGATTGCGGAAAACGTTGTCGTAATTCGTTGGCCAGCTGACTCTCCGTGCGTAGATCGGCGTTGGCACGCGCCACGCGCAATCCGAGCCAGAGGCTTTCAGCGGAAGACTCGACCGACTTCGCCAGAACGTTGTAATAAAAAGTCGCTTTGTCGACCTGGCCGGTAGCCAGGTACATCCGCGACAGCAGAAATTTCGGCACGGCCAGTCCGGCATCGAGCTCGAAGGAGCGACGCAGATATCGCTCGGCGCCTTCGTAGTCCTTGATTCGCATCAAGCATGACCCCGCATTCTGATTGGCGCGCGCCGGGGTTGCATATAGCGGATCGCGGATTGCACGGTTAAAGTACTCCATCGATTCGCGCACGCGGCCGGTATTGCAAAGAAAAAAACCATAGTTGTTGTTCAGCTCGGAGTTGTCCGGATCAAGTTTCAAGGCACGCTGAAAGTTTGCTTCGGCGTCGGGCTGCACTTTCATGTCCATGTAAATCAGGCCGAGCAAACCGTACACGTCGGCAAACGTCGCATCGATCGCAGCAGCGCGGCGCGCTTCCTCAAGAGCAACCGCCAGCTGACCATTGCGGTAATACCCCGCGGCCAGATCAGTACGGGCACGCGCCCGCGTGCGCACATCAGCCTCCTGGACGCGGGTGGTGCGGTCATGGGTGACCTTCGAGACGCCCTCGTTGCTGACGGTGGTGGTCGTAGTCGTGGTGCAGGCCGACGCCAGTAGTGCCACCAGTAAGTACGCGGGTGCCGAAACGGTCAGACGAAGTCCCATGATTCTTCCTTAGTGGACGCTGGCCGTGATTGGAATCGTTTTACGCGCCGCGCGTTCGTTCAAGCGAGTTCGATCGCGAATATCGCCAGCGAGCTGGCCGCACGCCGCATCGATGTCATCACCGCGCGTCTTGCGCGTGGTGACGATCAATCCGGCATCCATCAAATGATGAGCAAACGCGCGAATCCGCTGCGGCGATGAACGTTGTAGCCCCGACTGAGGAAATGGATTGAAGGGAATTAGGTTCAATTTGCATGGCACATCGTGCACCAGCGCCGCAAGCTCAGCCGCCTGCGTGTCACTGTCATTGACGCCGTCCAGCATCACGTACTCGAACGTAACGAAATCCCGCGGCGCCACCTTCACGTAACGCCGGCACGCCGCGAGCAATTGGCGCAACGGATATTTACGGTTGAGAGGTACCAGATCGTCCCGCAGCGCATCGTTCGACGCGTGCAGGGAAACTGCCAACGCGACCGGGCAATCAGCCGCGAGGCGGTCGATCAGCGGCACCATGCCCGACGTCGACAGCGTGACGCGGCGGCGTGACAGCCCGTAGGCATTGTCGTCGAGCATCAATCGCAGGGCAGGCAGCACCGCGTCATAGTTCTGCAGCGGCTCTCCCATGCCCATCAGCACAACATTGCTGATGACGCGATCGACTTCGTCGGCGCCGGCGCGCAACGCGTGTTCTGCCATCCACAACTGCCCGACGATCTCGGCGGTGGTCAGGTTGCGCGCGAAACCCTGCTTGCCGGTAGAACAAAATGAGCAGTTGACCGCGCACCCCGCCTGCGTCGATATGCACAGTGTTCCGCGATCATCCTCGGGGATGAACACTGTCTCGATGGCGTTGCTCTGACCAACGTCGAGCAGCCACTTGCGAGTGCCGTCATCGGACACCGAGTCATTTA
>Ga0136638_10000038_pt1 | contig 18509 bp, 29 predicted proteins | sample AntDrymUQ8582206_2_FD_104671 | JGI IMG/M metagenome (GOLD analysis project Ga0136638, IMG submission 104671) | Polar desert sand microbial communities from Dry Valleys, Antarctica - metaG UQ858 (22.06) | ecosystem: Environmental > Terrestrial > Soil > Desert | place: Antarctica: Dry Valley...
GTGCCGTCCGCGGAGACCACGCGCAGCTTCATGGCGCGCTTGCCCAGCGTCTGGCCCCCACCGGACTCGAGTGCGAAGAAGTAGTAGAGGGTCCATCCTAGGCCGGCCAGCAGCAGTCCGCGCGTGAGAGAGAGGCCGGCCGCATAGACAAGGGCTACGCCGGCCAACGGAATCAGGAGGTCGATCAGGGCAGCCGCGATGCGGCGGTTGTCGAGTCGGGGGCCTGTGAGAGCCGGGGACGGTTTGGCTAGGGCGGCCACGAAGACCTGTATCGGCACACCGCGCGCGGGGTTTAGCCCGGAAGGGCCATCATCTGTCGGGTGGAACGCGTCGCGGTGATCGACATGGGCTCGAACTCCTTCCGGCTGGTGGTGTTCAAGTACGAGCCGGGCGGCTGGTGGGCGCTCGTCGACGAGATCCGCGAGGCCACCCGCGTCAGCGCAGGGATGGGCGACGAGGGGGTGCTCAAGCCCGAGCCGATGGACCGTGCGCTGCACACGGCGGCCGTGTTCTCCTCCTTCCTGGAGGCCTCGGGAGTCGAGCGGGTGGAGACGGTGGCCACCAGCGCGATCCGCGACGCCACCAACCGCGACGAGCTGCTGGCGCAGATCCACGACCACACCGGGCTCGAGGTGCGCGTGATCAGCGGTGCGGAGGAGGCGTGGTACGGCTACCTGGCGATCGCCAACTCCACGACGGTGACCAAGGGATTCGGCATCGACGTGGGCGGCGGCAGCGTACAGATCATGCGGATCGAGGACCGCCGGCTGGCCGAGGCGGAATCCGTGCGACTGGGGTCCGTCCGGGTCAGCGAGGCCTTCCTTCCCGGCGACGAGGCCACGCCCAAGCAGATCAAGGCACTGCGCAAGCACGTGACCCGCCAGCTGTCGGAGTTCGAATGGTGGGGCGCCGGCGACAGCCTGCGCCTGGTGGGCCTCGGCGGCACGATCCGGAACCTGGCGACGGCCGCACAGAAGCGGCTCGAGCTGCCGGACGTCGACGTGCAGGGCTTCGCGCTCACACGCGACGCGCTGGAGGAGCTGATCGAAGAGCTGGCCTCGCGCTCCGCCTCCAAGCGCGGTTCGGTGCGGGGAATCAAGCCCGACCGCAGCGACGTGATCCTGGGCGGCGCGCTCGTGGTGGCCACCGCGATGGACCATGGAGGCTTCACCGAGATGGAGGTCACCGAAGCGGGCCTGCGGGAGGGCATCTTCTTCGAGCGCCTGCTGGAGGGTCGTGACCCGCCCCTGCTGGAGGAGGTGCGCCGCGGGTCGGTGCAGAACCTGGCCCACCGGTTCGCCACCGACGACGAGCACGTGAACCACGTGGCCCGGCTGTCGCTGCAGATGTTCGATGCCCTGGCAGACGCGGGGCTGCACGATTTCGGTGACCCCGAACGGGAGCTGCTGTGGGCCGCCGGGCTGCTCCACGACATCGGCATGACCATCGACTACGACGATCACCACCATCACTCCCACTACCTGATCCTCAACTCCGGGCTGCCCGGGTTCAGCCCGCGCGAGCTCGAGCTGATCGCGCTCACCGCCCGCTGGCATCGCAAGGGCGAGCCCGACGCCGGAGCGCTCGGCGCGCTCGAGGAGAAGGGCGACGAGGACAGGCTGCAGCTGCTCTGCGGCGTGATCCGGCTGGCCGAGCAGCTCGAGCGCAGCCGTGACCGCTCCGTGGCCGAGGTCACCATCGACCACGGCAAGAAGACGGTGCGCCTGCACGCGCTGACCAACGGGTCGGGCCCCGACCCGAGCGTTGCGCTGTGGGGCGCACAGCGGAGCTCGGGCCTGCTGGCGGATGCGATCGGGAAGACGGTCGAGGTGGTCGGCGCCCGCGGGTGACGTCTGCCGGCCCAGCCGCTACCTCAGCGTGGTGCGCAGCCTGCCCAGCTGCGGCGAGGTGATCACAACCTCGTGGGGGCGGCGCCCCCCTTTGACGCATCGTCGGCCGCAGGGGTCGAAGGCCCGTACCCTTCGAGACAGTGGCCCGCGAGAAGGACACCTCCATACCCACGGGGCGGATCCGGCGGACGGCGAAGGTGGCCGGCCTGGCCGGCGGTCAGACCGCGCGCAACTACGCGACTCGCGCCACCAACCTCGGGCGCGGGCAGGAGGGCCGCCACCGCGCCGCGTCTCGCCGTCAGGCCGAGGCCGCCGAGCAGATCCTCGAGGTGCTCGGGAACATGAAGGGCGCCGCCATGAAGGCGGGCCAGGTGGCCTCCTTCATCGACACGGGCGCCTTCCCGGAGGAGTTCCAGGAGCGCATCCAGGCCAAGCTGGTGCAGCTGCGCGACTCGGCCCCCCGGGTGTCCTTCAAGGACATGCGCAAGGTGGTCGAGTCAGAGCTCGACGGTCCCGTCGGCGAGGTGTTCGCCTCCTTCGACGAGCAGGCCGTGGCCGCGGCGTCGATCGGCCAGGTCTACCGCGCGACGCTGCACGACGGACGGGAGGTGGCCGTGAAGGTGCAGTACCCGGGCGTGGCCCAGGCGGTGCGCTCGGACCTCCAGAACCTGGGGATGATCATGCGGGTGGCCAAGAGGATCGCGCCCGGCATGGACGCCAAGGCGATGACCAAGGAGATCCGCGAGCGCCTTTCCGACGAGCTGGACTACGAGCAGGAGGCCCAGGCCCAGCGCGCCTTCGCGCGCGCCTGGCGCGGTCACCCGTTCGTGGTGATCCCCGACGTGGTCACGTCGCTCTCCCGAGAGCGGGTACTGGTCACCGAGTGGGTGGACGGGCTCGGCTTCGAGGAGGTCAAGCGGCTTCCCCAGGCCGACCGCGACCGCTTCGGCGAGATCGTCTTCCGCTTCTTCTTCGGATCGCTCTACCGCCACGGTCACTTCTCGGGAGACCCCCACCCCGGCAACTTCAAGCTCATGGACGACGGCCGCGTGGCCTTCCTCGACTTCGGGATGACCAAGAAGCTGGGCCGCGAACGCCTGGACGCCGAGATCGAGGCCCTGCGCCTGGGGATGGCGGCCGACGAAGACGGCCTGCACGCCCAGCTGGCCCGGATGGGCTTCTTCGACGCCGCCGATCCCGAGCTGGCGCCCGACGCGGTTCTGCGCCACTTTCGTGACGTGATCCACTGGTACTCCGAGGACGAGGAGATCACGGTCGACCGAGAGCTGGTGGCGCAGGTTCTGATCGACTTCGGCGACCCGCGCTCAGACCACTGGCAGCTGATGAAGCGCCAGACGATACCGGCCGACGCCATTCTGGCGAGTCGCATGCAAGCCCTGACTCTCGGCGTGCTCGGCCAGCTCACCGCCACCGCCAACTGGCATCGCATCTCCTGCGAATGGCTCTTCGGCGACCCGCCCGCCACTTCACTCGGCGAGCAGGAGGCCGTCTTCTTCGGCAGCGGCCGCGCACCCGCGGCGGCCTGATGCCACGTCCTGGCGCCGGCACCCGGACCACCCCCATCGAGGCGACCGCGGCCGCGCTGGCGCATCTGCAGGGCGCCGACCCTGTGCTGGGCGCTCTGGTGGAGGCCCACGGGCCGCTCGACGAGCAGCAGCGCAGGCGCGGGCGTCCCGCGGAGGCCTACGGAGCGTTGCTGCGCTCGATCGTGGGCCAGCAGCTGTCGACGAAGGCGGCGCGCACCATCTACGAGCGGCTGATCGGCCTGTATGACGGGCAGACTCCCGCACCCGAGCAGATCGTGGCCACGGATGCCGACCAGCTGCGCGCCGTGGGCCTCTCACGCGCGAAGGCGGCCTACCTGCGCTCGCTGGCCGGCCACGTGATCGACGGTGAGCTCGAGCTGGACCGGCTCACCGAGCTCGAGGACGACGAGGTGATCGCTCAGCTCACCGCGGTCAAGGGCCTGGGCCCGTGGACCGCGCACATGTTCCTGCTCTTTCACCTGGGCCGCCCGGATGTGCTGCCGGTCGGCGATCTCGGCGTGCGCCGGGCCGTGCAGCTGGCTTACGGCATGGAGGAGCTGCCGACGGTCGCCGAGCTGGGGCGGATCGCCGAGCCGTGGCGCCCGTACCGTTCGCTGGCCAGCCTGTACCTCTGGCGCTCGCTGGACAACGAGCCCGGCTAGCGGAGCTCGGCGGGCACCGGCTCGAAGCGGCCTACTGCGCAGAGTCCGCTGAGGGCTCCCGTGGCTCTGGGTTCAGGGCTTCTGACTCCTCGAGCGCCTCGGCCAGCGGGTCCAGGCCGATGAGCTTGATCTCGCCGTCCTCTCCCCCGAGCTCGTAGGTGCCCGAGCTCGTCGTGACCGAAGCTCGGTTCACCTCTATCTCGACGTCCTCTATATCCGCCTCAGCGGTATCACCGACCACTGCGGCCGCGCGGACGTCAAGGCTGTCGACCACGGAGACGCAGATCTTCTCCCCCTCCAACGCCTGCGGGTCGACGCTCTCTTGCACACCCGAGACGAGCAGCGCAGCCAGGAGATCGGCTCGGGCGCTGGAGGAGAGATACCCGCACGCCTTGCTGCCGTCCCGGGCCTCGAGCGCCGCCTGGAAGTCCTTTAGTGAGCTCTCGACCTTGTCCTCGTCGGACCCACCGCATCCCACCAGCGCCAGCATCGCGGCGATGGCGAGCCCGATCAGTGTGCGCATCTGCGTGCTGGCTGCCTTCCCGGGTCACATGCGGCCGGCAGGCCACCCGGCGGCGAGACCTCCACGCGAGGCTCTACGCGACGGCGGAGCCGCAGCTGGGCTCTTCGTCCGCGATGCGAAAGGACGAGCCGCAGCCGCAGGAGGCGGTCACGTTCGGGTTGTTCACCTCGAAGCCCGAGCCCATCATGCTCTCGGTGAAGTCGACCTCGGAGCCGTCCACGTAGCGCAGCGAGGCCGGATCGACGATCAACCGGATGCCCTCGTACTCGAAGACGTGGTCCTCGTCGCGGCGCTCGTCGAGCGCCAGCGCGTACTGGAAGCCGGAGCATCCACCCCCCCGTACTCCCACCCGCAGGCCAACCTCTCCTTCGGACTCCTGGGAGGAGAGGAAGCCGCGCACCTTGTCCGCAGCGATGTCTGTAAGCGTGACCATGCTTCAACAAATGTAGCAATGGCTCCCAGCGAGGGTGTGCACGTACGGTCCGGCGCTATCGTCTGGGGCATGCCCACGACGGATGAGCTCAAGCAGCGGATCGAGTCGGCCCTGCCCGGGGCGCAGGCGCAGGTGGAGGATCTGACCGGCGGTGGAGACCACTTCCGGGCCGAGGTCGTGTCCGATCGTTTCACGGGCCTGAGCCGCATCGAGCAGCACCAGCTCGTGTACGGCGTGTTCGGCGAAGAGGTGGGTGCGGCAATCCATGCGCTCTCGATCAAGACTTCAACTCCCTAGGAGGGTCAGATGGAAAGCACGGAGATTCGCGAGTTCCTCGAGCAGGCGATCGGCGAGAACGAGGTGATGCTCTTTCTGAAGGGCACCCCCGAGCAGCCCGCCTGCGGCTTCTCGATGCGCACGGCAGGCGCGCTCAACGCGCTCGGCGTGCGCTACGCCGCGCTCGACGTCCTGCCCGACCAGCGCATACGCCAGGAGCTGTCGGGGCTGTCCGGATGGCCCACCATCCCCCAGCTGTTCGTCGGCGGCGAGCTGATCGGAGGGTGCGACATCGTGATGGAGATGTACGAGAACGGCGAGCTGGCCGAGCGGCTCGGAGTGGAGATGCCCGAGGACGAGGACATCGAGCCGGCGCCGACCCAGGCCGAGATGCCGGTCAGCAACGGTCCGATCCCACTGGAGAACCGCCTCAACAACTGAGCGCTCGCCGGCACGCTGCTAGGAGGTGGGCCCTTTGCGGCGGCGGGCGTCCTCGAGCGTGGATCGGCCGCGCTGGACGTACTCGCGGGCCTGGCGCCGGTAGCGCTCCTTGTCCTCCTCGGGCAGCGCCTGCCAGCGTTCCCAGGCCATGAGCAGAACGGGCCACGCGCGCCGCCCCACCGAGGTCGCGCGCGAGAGGCGCGAGACCGGCAGCCTCGGCATCAGGCCGTTTCCGCCCCGGCTGTTGCGCTGGTCCCGCGCGCCGTGGACCCGATGTGGTCGAGGTACTCCAGGATGCGGTGCGAGTCGGCGATCACCTCTTCACCGTGGACGAGCACCGGCACCCAGCGCTGACCCGTGAGCTCGTCGACCTCGGGACGGTCACGCTTGAGAAAGGGCACGCGGACCACCTCGTAGTCGATGTCCATCGATCGCAGCCGCCGGGCGACCGTGCCACACCGGCAGACCAGGTCGGTGGGCGCCTTGCAGCGGTAGAGCGTGACCATGACCGACCAGACTAGCGGCGCCGCAGGCCCAGGCCGCGCAGTATCCCACCGGCGTTCGAGACCGCCTGCTCGGCGGCCGAGATCGCCGCCCCCGCCATGCGGTAGGGGACCGGCTGCGACCGCCGCGACCGCACGATCCGGTCGTGCTCGCGCTCCAGGTACCACGCCACGGTGGCCTCCAAGGTCTCCTCATGCGGCCGTGCGCTGAAGCCCAGGTCGCGCTTGGCCTTCGTGGACCGATAGGTCCAGAACTGGCTGGCCGCCAGCACCTCCGCGGGGGTGAGCGTGGTGAGCCCCGGCCCCACGCGCAGGAAGCCCGCCGTGAGGGCCGCCAGCGGACGTGGCACCTTCAGTGGCGGATCCACTCCGCTGAGCCTTCCGAGGTCGGCGAACAGGCGGTCGAAGGTGAAGTTGCGACCTCCGAGTATGTACTGCTCGCCCAGCGCACCTTTCTCGTCGGCCAGCAGGTGGCCGGTGGCCACGTCGCGCACGTCGACCACGTTGAGCGCGCCGTCGGCGTACGCGGGCACGCGACCGAGGAGGAAGCTGCGAACCAGGCGCGTGGAGGTCACGTGCACGTCGCCCGGCCCGAAGACCACGGAAGGGTTCACGCACACCAGGGGCAGGCCCCGGGCCGCCAGCCGGAAGGCCTCGGACTCGGCCTCGTGCACCGCGTGCACGTAGGGGATGCTCAGGTGCCCGGCGCTGAAGAGCTGGTCCTCGGCGGCGGACCCGCCGCGGTCGGCGGGACCGAGCGCGGCGGCGCTGGAGGTGAGGATTACGCGGTCCACCCCGGACCGCAGCGCCTCGCCCAGCACCGTGCGCGCACCCCCCACGTTGACCTCGAACACCCGCTCGGCGTCGGCCGGGCGCACCGACGTCATACCCGCGGCGTGAAAGACCTTGTCCACCCCCTTCATGGCCCTGCGCACGGACCGTCGCTGGAGCACGTCGCACTTGACTCTCTCCACGTCGAGATCGGCGATCTCTGCGGTGTCAGAGCCCTCACGCACGGTGATCCTGAGCTCGTCGCCCCGCTCCACCAGCGCGCGCGCGAGGTGCGCTCCGATGAAGCCCGTCGCACCGGTGAGAAGGGTCTTGGCCATTGGCCTGGCGAGTGTAGACGTGCCTGGCTCGACCAGCATCCGCTACAGGGTCGGGCTATAGGCTGGCCTCGATGCCCCACGTCGCCGTCGTCACCGACACCACCGCCAACCTTCCGCGCGAGATGACCGCGGAGCTCGACGTGACGGTGGTCCCCCTCTACGTGATCTTCGGTCCGGATCGAACCGAGCGCGAGTCGGACATCACCGACTACCGGGCATTCTTCGAGGAGCTGCGCCGCGCGGAGTCGCTGCCCTCGACCTCCCAGCCCTCCATCGGCGACTTCATGGGCGCCTATGCGCCGCTCCTCGCCGAGGGGCTCGAGATCGTCTCGATCCACATCTCCTCCGGCCTGTCGGGAACCTGCCACTCGGCGGTGCAGGCCGCGGAGCAGCTCGCGCGCGATGGCAAGGGGGGCGAGCGCATACGCGTGATCGACTCCTCGACGGTGGCGGGGGCCCTGGGACTGGTGGTGCTCGGGGCGTCCGCGGCCGCCCGCGCCGGCGCCACCGGCGAAGCGGTCGAGGCCCGTGCGCACGCCACGCGGGCCGAGCTGAAGATGTGGTTCGCCGTGGACACGCTCGAGTTCTTCAAGCGGGGTGGCCGGATCGGGGCCGCCAGCGCCTGGATCGGGTCGGCCCTGCGCATCAAGCCGATCCTCACCGTCGAGAGAGAGCTGACGCCGGTCGAGCGGGTGCGCACCGGCTCACGCGCGTTCGAGCGACTGGTCGGCTACGCGCGTCAGCGCCACGAGGCCGGCGCGGACGCCTGGGCGGTTCAGCACATCTTCGCCGAGGAGGAGGCGCGCCGGCTGGTCGAGCGCTGCACCGAGGTGTTCGGCTGCGAGCCCGTGTTCGTGAGCGAGAGCGGGCCCGTGGTGGGCACCCACACTGGTCCAGGGCTGCTGGGGGTCGGCTCCATTCCCGCTCGCATGCTGGAGTAACCCCCGTAGCCCCGGGCCGTCCGGAGCCTGCCCCAGAATCCGCGGGGATGGGCACGTCAGAGCTTTCGGCCTCGCGCACCGTGGCCCGAACGGTTCTGATCGTCGTCGCCGTCCTCATCGCGCTGTATCTGATCTATCTCCTGCGCAAGCCGCTCGGGTGGCTGTTCATCGCCACGTTCCTGGCCGTAGCGCTGGCCGGGCCGGTCAACTTCCTTCAACGACGGATGAAGCGCGGCTTTGCGATCACCCTCGTCTACCTGGGACTGCTGGCGGTGCCCGTCGCGCTCGGCGCGCTGATGGTGCCGCCGCTGGTGAACGGAGCCAGCGACCTGGCGGAGGAGGCGCCCTCCTACGCCGGGGACGTGACGGAGTTCGTGAACGAGAAACAGCGGCTGCGCGACCTCGACGCGGACTACGACCTGACGGGAACGCTGCGCGAGCAGGCCGCCAGGCTGCCCAGCAAGATCGGCGGTGCGGCAGGCACCCTGCGCGACTTCGGGCTCGGCCTCGTGAACTCGATCTTCGCCCTGGTCACCATCCTCATCCTCACGGCGTTCATGCTGGGCGGCGGACGGCGGTGGATCGCACAAGGGCTCCGCTATCTGCCCGAGGACCGCGCGGAGCGAATGGAGAGGGTGCTCCGGCGCTCGGCCGCCGCCGTGGGCAACTACGTGGCGGGCGCGCTGGCCCAGGCCACTCTCGCGGGAATCCTCTCCTTCGTCCTGCTCAGCATCCTCGGGGTCCCCTTCGCAGCCCCGCTTTCGCTGATCATCTTCTTCCTCGACCTGATCCCCCTGGTGGGCGCCACCATCGGAGCCATCGCGGTCGGGGTGGTCACGCTCTTCACGAGCTTCCCGACGGCCACGATCGTCTGGGTGGTGTGGTCGATCGTGTACCAGCAGGTCGAGAACAACCTGATCCAGCCGCAGATCCAGAAGCGGGCGGTGAGCATCAACCCGTTCCTGGTGATCGTGGCGGTGCTGTTCGGCTCGTCGCTGCTCGGTGTCCTCGGTGCCCTCGTGGCGGTGCCTGTTGCCGCCTCCATACAGATCGCGGCGCGCGAGTACCTGGACCTCCGCGGGATCGTGCCCAGGCGCCCGGCGTCCGACGAGCTGCCCCCGCCGGACGATCCCCCCTCCCCCCTGCCGGACGCGGGCGAACCCGGGCCGGCGCCCGCCTAGTCCGTCACCGCCGCGCTAGCCGCGGCGCAACAGGGAGACGGCGGCGGCGACGCCGCCGCCGACCACGAAGCCGGCCACGACCGCCGTGACCAGGGCCGGCTCGCGGTTCTCGACCAGCTGTCGGCGCCAGTTCGTGAGCTCACCCACCTTGGAGCGAAGGTCGTTGACCGAGAAGGCCAGCTCCTTGCGGGTCTCCTCGATCGAGGTCCGGATCTGATCCGGGCTGCGGTCGGAGGGCATGGCTAGGCCGTCTCGTCCTGCTTGCCGGAGAGCTCCCGCGAGCGTTCGAGCTGATCGCGCTCGACGCCTTGCTGCTCGAAGGTCTGACGGGTGATCTTGGCCTCCTCGATCGCGAGGTCCGGAGTGGGAGCGCCGGTGCTGAGCCAGCGCTTGGCCAGCAGGCCCGCGACCGCGCCCAGCGCGATGAGCATGAGCATGACGATCGCGAAGCCGGGCCAGACCAGCTGCGAATCGATCAGATCGTTGATGATGAAGGCGAGGGTGAACAGGAGCATCACGACGGCGAAGATCAGGAAGACCCCCGCCGCGGCCGCCACGCCGGCGCCCTTGGCCAGCGTCTTGGCCTTGGTGGTGACCTCGGCCTTGGCCAGATCGATCTCCTCGCGCACGAGCAGCGAAGCCTTCTCGGAGACCTCCGAGACGATCTCGCCGAGGCTCTTGTCAGCCCCGTTGCCCGAAGGAGGGCTCATCGCCCGATCAGCCTCAGCAGGACCGCCAGGGCGAGCCCGCCTGCGAAGGCGGCGCCCACGTAGACCTCGGGGCGCTCGGCGAAGGGGTCGTGGTCGGCGGCCAGGTCCGCATCCGCGGGCGAGGTGGCCGAGCCCGGCTTGGCTCCCGACTCGGGAGCGGGCACGAACGGGGGGGGCGTGAAGCCGGCCTGGGTCTCGTCCGCCATCAGTAGTCGGGCGGATCCTCGTCGAACAGCCGCACCCAGATCACCGTGGCCAGCCGTTGCGCCACGATCGTTGTGAGGGCGCCGACTCCGGCCATGAGGCCGGTCCAGACGAGGCGCTTGACGAGGTCGTTCTCCATCGGCCGGGGGATTCAACCAGACACGACCCGAGCACTCGTCGCCGAGGCCTCGAGCCCGCCGCAGATCGCGTCGACCACCAGGCCCTTCGAGCGCTCGTACTCCTCGTCGCTGCGCGGCAGCAGATCGAAGATCCAGGCGGTGAGCACCTGCTCGATCGCCCCGTAGAAGCACATCGCCGCGAACTCGGAGGGGATGTCCGACTTGAAGCTGCCGTCGCGCCGCGCGCCCTCGACGATCGCCGCGATCCCCTGATAGGCCTCGCGGATCTTGTCGAGGTGGAGGCGACCGAAGGAGTTGGCCGCACGCGTGACCTCGACGATGATCACCTTCATCAGGTCGGGCTCGTGACGGTAGGAGTCGATGATGAAGCCGGCAACGAGATAGAGCTTGTCCCTTACCGGAACCTCCTGGCGCCGATCTATCTCACCGATGGCGTCGAGCATGATCTGCCAGCGCTCGAGGAAGAGCTCGTTGAGGATCTCCTCCTTCGAGTCGAAGTAGTGGTAGACGAGGCCGTAGGCCACTCCCGCCTGGTCGGCCACGTCGGAGACGCGGCAGTGGTGAAAGCCCTGCCGGGCGAACACGGTGACCGCGGCGTCGAGGATCATCCGGCGCTTGTCCAGCGCGCCCGGGCGCGGCGCGGCGGCCATCAGGCCCGGACCCCCTGCGGCCAGCGGTAGGCCGATGGCACGCGGTTGGCCAGGCTGGGCAGCGTCTCGCGCACCTCGTCCTGGCGCTCGAGATCGAGATCGGCGGCCACGAAGCACTCCTCGGGGGCGGAGGCATCGGGGGCTCGGGCGAGCACATCGCCCCAGGGGTCGAGGATCTGCGACCCGCCGAAGCTCTCGTTGTCGGGCGGATGGGTGCCCACCTGGCCGGCAGCCACGACAAACGCCTGGTTCTCGATCGCCCGAGCCCGCAGCAGCGTGTCCCAGTGGGCCTGGCCGGTGGGCCTGGTGAACGCCGCGGGCACGATCAGGATCCGCGCCCCCTGAAGCGCGAGGATGCGATAGAGCTCGGGAAAGCGGACGTCGTAGCAGACGGTGAGACCAAGGCGGGCTCCTTGGGCCTCGCTGGTCACGATCTCGTGCCCGGCCTCCTGAGAGGTCGACTCGCGGTACTCCTTGCCCTCCACCGTCACGTCGAACATGTGGATCTTGCGGTACACGCCCCGGACCTGTCCGTCGGGTCCGACGTGCACGCTGGTGTTGCCGAGCTTGTCGTGGCCCTCGCGGCGCTCCACGATCGAGCCCGCCACGAGGTCGATGCCCAGCTCGAGGGCGACATCCCGCACCCATCCGATCGTGGGTCCGTCGAGGGTCTCGGCTCCGGCCTCGTAGTCGTCGTGGGTACCGAGCACGTTGAACTTCTCCGGGAGCACGATCAGCTCGGCGCCGTCGGCCGCGGCGGCGCGCGTGAGCCGGTCCGCCGATGCGAGATTACGCTCCGTGTCGTCGGTCGAGTTGAGCTGTACTGCCGCTGCGCGCATGTCCCCCCGGGCCGGGCCGGCAGATTGACTGGTCAGTCGGGAAAGACTACCGGCGCCCCGGGCGGAACGGCAGCCGCGGGGCGTGCGTGCCCCCGCGGCTGGAAGTCCGCCCTTACTTGTTTGCCTTCTTCTCCAGCTTCGAAGTGTCCCTCGGCTCGAGGAACGGCTTATCCAGCGGTGCGTCCTGGCCGGCCTCGCGCTGCTGGCTGCGCTGGAGCTCGGCGTTGAACTCGGCTCCGAAGAGGATCGCGATGTTGGTGATCCACAGCCACACCAGAAAGACGATGACCCCGCCCAGCGAGCCGTAGGTCTTGTTGTAGGAGGCGAACTTGGCCACGTAGAGGGCGAACAGGAGCGAGGCGATGATCCAGATGACCAGCGCCACCACCCCGCCCGGGCTCACGAACTTGAATCCCGGCTGCTTCACGTTGGGCGCCGCCCAGTAGAGGAAGGCGAACATGAAGGAGACCGCCAGGAGGATCACCGGGATCTTGGCGATGTCCCAGATCGTCGCGGCGCTGCTGCCGACACCGATGAGCTTGCCGGCCTCCTCGGCCAGAGGACCGGAGACCGTGACGGCCACGGCGATCACCACGAGCAGCAGCAGCAGCACCAGCGTGACGCCGATCTGCTGAGGCTTGAGCTTCCAGGCCGGGCGGCCCTCTTCGACCTCGTAGATCGAGTTAGAGGCGCGGCTGAACGCGCTGATGTAGCTGGACGCCGAGTTGAGCGCCAGCACGAGACCGACCACGAAGGCGATGCCGGCCGCGCCCTTGCTGCTGGCCAGGTTGTTGATCGTGCTGGTGAGGATGTCCTTGGCCGGGCCGGGGGCAACCTTGCCGACGTTCTCCAGCAGCGGATCCGTCGCCGACGGTCCCACCAGGCCGATGATCGAGACCAGCGCGATAATCGCCGGAAACAGCGCCAGCACCCCGTAGTAGGTCAGCGCCGCCGCCCAATCGGTCAAGTTGTCCGCCGAGAACTCCTTGAAGGTGCGCTTCAGCGTCTCCTTCTTGGAGGTCCCGCTGAGATTGCCAGGGCTGTCGGGCCCACGGCCGTCCGAGGCCCCCCGATTCCCCCGTTTCGCCGCAACGGTCCGCTGTTCGTCCTCGTGCTCCAACGCCATGGTCTGGTCCCCCGCCTGTGCTCAGTCGCCCGGCCAGACGCCCGTGAGCTTCTGGAAGCCCTTGGCGCCGGAACGGTGGATGACCGCCTTCACGAGCGCGAAGATCGCGCCCTGCAAGGCGGCTGCGGGGAGGATCTCGCCCCACCCGTACTCGCTCTCCTTGGCGGAGGGTGCGTCCTCCTCGTTGGCGATCAGCTTCCAGATCTGCTTGAAGATCGCGCCGCCGACCAGGCCGCCGAGGACTCCAAAGATGATCCCCAGCGGCGTGTAGATCGCCTTGGCCATCTCTACCGCCTCCTCCTCTTGAGGAACGAGAGCGCCAGGAGCACAGCCACGGCACCACCGGCCGCCAGGGCGAACCGCTTGGGATCCTCCTTGGCCTGCGCCTGGACCTCGCTGACCTTGGCCTTGGCCTGGTCCTGGACCTCGGTGGCCTTGGCCTTGGCCTGCTCCCTGCTCTCGTCGACCTTGGCCTGGGCCTGGGCCTTCACATCGGTCTTGGCCGCCAGCGCCTCAACGGTATCGCCGAGGTCCTCCCGGACGTCGGCGATCTCGCCACGCAGCTGATCCGGGTCGGCGGGCTCCTCGGGCTTGTCCTGCTGCTCGAGCACCTTCGCCTCCTGCTCGGCGCGTTTCTCTTCGGCCTGGTGCTCGGCGGCCTGCTCGTTCAGCTCCTTCTCGTGGCGGCCCTTGGCCTTGGTGGCGGCGTCCTCGGTGTCCGCATCCGTGCTGTCCGTCTCGTCCCTGCTCGTAGCGTCGCTCATCGCCCCGCCTTTCCCTTGACCGTCTCCACATCTCGCCTGGTGCTTTGAATCGCCTGCTCGGGCTGGGGCGGCACCGCCTGCTGCACCTGCTTCTTGCCCATCAGTGCGGCAACCCCGCCGGCGGCTAGCAACACGACGGCCACGACCAAAGCCGACAGCCACGGTTCGATCGCGGTAGCCAGCAGCAGGATCACGGCCGCCACCAGCGCGCCGACCCCATAGAGCGCGACCGCGCCCGCTCCACCGAACAGGCCCGCGCCGATACCTGCGCGCTTGCCCTTCTCGGTCATCTCGATCTGAGCGAGCTGGAGCTCCTTGCGCACCAGCGTCGAAGTCTGCTCGGAGAGCTGTTTGACCAGATCGCCTATCTGTTGGTCGTTACGTGAGTTCTGTTCCACCCGTCGCTCCAGTCGTCGTTGTCGTCACGTCCGCTCCCGCCGTCGTCAGGCACCTTGAGTGCCCGAAACTGCGCGGCTCAACCGTAGGGCCGCTCATGTCGAGACGGGCGTCCACGGCTTCAGGCAGCGCGGTCGGCTTGGGTCTCGGTCGCGTCCGGGTAGGACGCCGCGTCTCCGTCGGCGGAGCCCTCCCCGGTAAATGGCGCAAGCACCTTCCCGCGCAGAGTCTCGTTGAGGGCGAGCGCGGTGCCCGTCCCGGCCACCGCGACCACAGCCATGACGGGAACCTTCCTGCTCCTCGGCTTCTCTCGCGTTCTGCTCGCGATCCGAAGTGCCCGGCGGAACGCGGACGCGGCCTTGCCGGCCTCCTTGCGGGCCTTGCGGTCCTCCAAGAGCGCACCGATGTCGGTGCGACCGCGCCAGTCGGTGCTGCGGGCGTAGGCCTTGCGCGCGGACGCGTAACCGCGCCTCAGGTCCCTGCGGGCCTGCTGGTTGCCCACCAGCGCCTGCCCGTACAAGACCGCCGTGCCGGCCGGGGTCCGAACCGCCTTTCCCTTGCCGAGCTTGAACGTGCCCTTGGCGAGCGCGCCCTTAGCGGGGGAGGCCTTCACGGCCTTGAAAGCTGTCTTCGCGACGTTGCGTCTCGCAGCCATGCCCTCTCCTCTCATAAAAATGGTCGGGCCATACGCCCGACCATCGACCTGCTCCGCGCAACAAGTACCCGATGGCTAAGGGCGCTAACAAAGTTGGCGGATAAGGACAATCGAAGCTACCTCACCCTCGTTCGCGTCCGCGGAGAGGGCGCCGGGCGGTGCGGCGAGCCTTGCCTGCTCAGGCGATCCTGGACCTCGGCGAGCTCGAGCTCACCGCTGGCGATCGCCGCCACCGCCCAGAACAGCGCGGCACCCAGCAGGCAAAGCACGGCCGAGCCGAAGCCGAAGCCGATCCAGGCCGCCACGACGCCAAACCCAAGCAGTGCGAAAAACTGATTCTGGTCCATCAGCTGAGCTCCCTTCGAGCTTTCGATCGGTATCCGGTCACGGTTACGTTCACCGCCACGAGTGGAAGTCCATGGTCGGTCAGCGCCTCGCGCACCGCGGCCTGGACGCCGCGCAGGGCGCCCTCGATGTCTCGAGGGCGCGCGAGGGTGACGTCGACCGTCAAGTCGTCTGTGCCGTAGCGTCCTGAAGCTGCGGCCACGCCTGAGCGGCGCTCGGCGACCGTCTCGGCGAGACGCTCGATCGCGCGTGGCGCGACCACCACCTCACCGTGATCCTCTCGTGAGAGGTTGAGCTCGTGGCGCGCGAGATAGGGGCGCGGCAGTTGCTTGAGGGCCAGGTAGCCGCAAGTCAACAGTGCCAAGATCCCTGCGCCGGCCAAGATCGCGCGCGTCGACGCGTCGAAGTCGCCGGGACCGAGACCGCGGAAGAAGTCATAGACGCTGCGATACCCCGTGACCGACTGCACGCCGTCCGGACCGACCTTCAAGGCGAGGAGGAGGACTACCAGACCGCCCCATATGAGCAGCAGCGACAGCAGAACGACCAGCGCCTTCGCGGCGAAGGCGAGGCCAGACCCTTTGCTTCGCAGCCGCTGGCGCAGCATCACTGCACCCTCCCGCCGCGCTGCGCGACCTTGGTCTTGATCTTTGGCTTGAGGCCGAAAGGCCGAGTCAGGGGATCGAGCGCGGACCCGATCGCCGCGCATACGTCGCGCTTCGACGACGGACGCGTTCGGTCTGCCACCACCGTGACGCGACCGCCCCGGCGCCGACCGGGCCTCACCCTGGCCTTGACGGCGGTCACGCCCTCGGCGCGCTCGGCCAGAGCCGATGCGAGCTGGGCGAGTGGGCGTCGCCGCGCCGCGAGCGCGCCCTCCTCTGCGTCGTCGAGCGACAGCAACCGCTCGCGCGCGGGAGTGACCGCACCCGCGATCAGCAGAGCGCCCAGCAGGACCGCGCCGGCGCCGGCCAAGGCCTCCAGGGCGTCGATCGCTCCCGAGCCCTCGAGTCCGGCCAGAAAGCGGTCGAGCGTCCCGCCGAGCTCGGGCAGGCCGATCAGCTCTGCCAGCGACGGGATGCTGAGACCGGTGGTGCCGCCCTGAATCGAGAACAGCGCCACCGCGGCCCCGGCAAGCGCGAGCGCGAGCAGCACCACGAATGCGAGGACGCGGACGACCGCGCGCAGGAGGATCACGGGTGGCCGACCTGCTTCTCCACCGAAAGGAAGGTCACGCCGACCGGACCGAGCGCCTGCTCGAGGCCGGCCGCCCCGACCCCGCGGACCACGGCCTCCCGGACGCGGTCGCCCAACGGGCGCAGGGGCACCAGCGCCGCGGTGAGGTAGAGGTCGGCGCTGTAGCGTCCACCGCGCTGGGCCGCCACCACCACCCCTGGTAGGACTTCCTCGCCTACCGCGGTCGCGTAACGCCCATCGCCGCCGTCGTGGCCGCGGACGACTCCCGCCACGCCGAGCGCGGCTACGAGCGCTGCAGCGGCTATCCGCATGCGGTCAGACAGCCCGCCCTCGCCCGTACGGGCAGGGGCAGGCGGCCCGTGCTGCGCTCCCTCCACCCCTACGCCCGTCAGGCGACCCGAGCGGGGTCTTCGGGAGGCGGCTGGCGGTCGTCGCCGGGGAAGTGCAGGTCGTTGACCGTGACGTTCACCTCGGTGACCGTCAGTCCCGTGATTCCCTCCACCCGCTTGACGATGTTGTCGCGGATCTGCTCGGCGACCTGGGGAATCGACTCGCCATACTCGACGACGATGGTCAGGTCGACGGCAGCCTCCTTCTCCCCGACCTCGACCGACACTCCCTGCATGCGCTCGTCGCCGATTCCGACGCGATGCGTCACATTGCCCAGCGCTCGCGAGGCGCCGCCGCCCAGCTCGTAGACGCCCCGAACCTCTCGCGCCGCGATTCCAGCGACCTTCGTCACCACCGCGTTGTCGATGCTCGTCGTGCCTCTCTCGGTGGCCAGCAGCGGTTGCCCGCCCCCTCCGGGAGAAGTGATCGTCGCACCCTGTGAGCCCTGCTTGTCCTGCTCGGCCATGCTGCCTCCTTGTTAGAACCGTGGATTGGGGAATAGGTGGAGAGCTGGCCGGGTCCTGCCGCCCTACGCCTATCCAACGGTGCCGACGCCTCAGCGCGACGCGTCGCCGTCGGCTTCGATCTGCTCCTTGCGGACATCCTCGCACCGTCTGCTCCTCGGTGAGGGTCTCCCATGACTACCCGACGCGCACGGGCCGTAACAAGGCTGGCGGATGAGGACAACCCTGAGCGGATCCCCATGCTGAACGCCGGCACGCGCAGCGCTTGTAACCCAGTCATCGCCACTCCGGTCGTAGAAGCGTGTGTGCGAAACGACCCGATACCAGGCTCGAGCGTCGCTGCGTCTACGAGAGCGCGGCTGCATTCATCATGGTCCAACATGACCGCCCGCTGACCCTCGGCGACGTGGCCCGGCACTCGATGACCTCCACCCGACAGCTGCAACGCGTGCTGCGGGAGCAGGAGACGAGCTTTCGTCAGCTACTGCTCCGAGCGCGCATGGCACACGCCGTGCGCCTGCTGGAGACTGAGACGCAGATAGGCGAGATCGCCCGCGCGGTGGGCTACCCGGAGGCGTCGAGCTTCTCCAAGGTCTTCCGGAGCCGATACGCGTGCACTCCCAGCACTTGGAGGGAGCGACGCCGCGTCGCGTGGCCTTCATGATCGCTGCTCGAGTGCCATCAGGACGTGCCTCCTATGCCACCGGCTCGTCCTGCGACGAGGTCTCCTCATCGGCCAGCTCGGGAGCCTCCGCAGCGACCAGGAAGCGGTCATACCGCCCCTCCGCTCACCGGTCCCGCGATCAGCACCCCGACGGCGAGCGCAAAGCCGACGGCGAGGCTCGCGGTCGACGTGCTCGCCACACGCTCGTCGGTGGCCACCGACATGATCACCAGCACCAGCACGAACGTGACCAGCGCCTCCACCGCCAGAGCGCGAAGATCCGTCACGCCCGCGGCCGGGAACGTGGCCGCCAGCGACGCCTCAGAGCGCGCCGCACCGCCGTAGGCGATCCAGGTGGCGAGCGCTCCGAGCATGGCCCCCAGGAACTGCGCCCCGATGTAGGCGGGCACGAACGGCCACGGAAACTTCCTCCTGGTCGCGAGCGCCAGGGTGACCGCCGGGTTCAGGTGCCGACCAGCTCGGCCGTCGCCGCCCGCAC